>Ga0265798_10010432_pt1 | contig 11465 bp, 5 predicted proteins | sample P3T30metagenome_FD_192430 | JGI IMG/M metagenome (GOLD analysis project Ga0265798, IMG submission 192430) | Plant litter microbial communities from East Loma Ridge, Irvine, California - P3 T30 | ecosystem: Environmental > Terrestrial > Plant litter > Unclassified | place: USA: California... | reverse complement strand
GTTGCCTTGTGGACGTTGAAGAGCTCGAGCAGACTGTTCTGCTCTTGGCGCCTTGTGATGCCCTTGAGTTCGAGCAGTTTGCGGAAGTTGCCTTCCGAACGGTCGCGGATGTGGATGAGGTAGGCTTGCACAAGGCCTTCGGGCGGCGAGGAGCGGACTTGCAGGGTTTTGAGGATCGGGTCGAGTTTGGAAGTGGTCTGCTGCACGCGACGGACGAACGCCTGGTTGGGCTGGGTTCCAGGCTCGGCGTTGATGGTAAGTAGCGAATTGAAACCTTTCTTTAGGACGTACGAGTCGAGGAGCATTTGCTCTGCGCCGGTCTCGACAATGGGTCTGCAGGCGACGATGTTGTTGATGTATGTCGAGGTGATGGCGTCCACGAGGTTGTCGCAATAGGCGCGAGCGTATTGTGGTTTGTGCAAGTAACGAAGCACCTCTTTGCTGCGTTCGTTTATGCGTTGCAGGAGTACACTCACGTATCCACTCTGATCACCCACGGTGTCCATCTTGCTCCACGCAACATTGCGCATCTCGCGCCATGCAGGGTCGCAGTCTACTTCAGTGATATGCACCAAAGCTCGAACAGCAGCGGACGCCACTCCCATGAAAGCATCCGCCGACGATTGAAGATCCACCTGGTCGCGCATCTCTTCGTCGATCCGTACTTTGATCTTATCCTCAAGCTGGTTGGTCGTCTGGTAGCAGTAGTCGGCGGTGTTGATGATGATGACAATCTCCTCCGTTGAAGGTCCCTGTCCGGCGTTCCTGTCAGATAGTGAATTGAACAGCACCTGTTGCGCATACAGATCCAAGTACTTTGCAAAGGTCTTTGACAATTCCAGCAGCTTGTTGCCAGTCGAGAGTTTCGCACACTGGGCGAAGGTGATCCGGTAATGGTGGAAGAGCTCAGTGGACGATGGCATGACAAGCTGGCTGTGGAATTCCTCGTCCGGCTGTCGTATCGGCTGCATTCGATATCTTGGTATCAGGGTTGCTAGCTGTTTATCCTGAGATTCGACCCATATGCTCAAGTAGGGCTCGAATGCCTCGGAGATTGCCTGACTGAACCCGGAGCGTTTGTCGTCTGCCGTCGAAGTCACTGTGTCCATCGACGATCTACTTTCCCCAACGGAGAAGCGTCGCTCCAAGCTGTGTTCGAAGTCCAGGGTCTCTTGCAAGCAAGATAGTAATAGATTCACGTCAGGTGACTGGCCGTCTGTACGGCGCATAGACCGCTGTAGGATCCCCTTAAAGTCGTCTCTTGTACCCTCGCAGAACGAGTTTGCCAGCATCTCGTTGACGCGCCATGTCGCCGGGAAGAGTGCTGCATGCTCCGCATCGTAGGTTTTCAGCATACGGTTGAACCAGCTATATCGTCGGGAGATGTTGTCCAGTGAACCAGCTTCGTCATTCCCTCTAAATACCTGTCGATATTCTCGCAATTGCGTGTTGCAGTACCAAGTAACAAGCCTCGAGCGCGCGTGATCACCCAGAGCATCAATGACCATACAGGCTTCAGACAACATGCCTCGCTTTTGTTGAACCTCGCTCCTGGCGAAAGCCAATTCAAAGTCCTCACAGACCTGCTCCAACAATTCGCGCTGCACTTCTGCGACGCTTTTCGACAGAGTCGCAATCTGGTCTATACTCCTATAGCTCTTGAAATGCGCCATGAGCTGTATTACGGCCTGCAACAGTTGTGCGCATTCCCGGTACTGCCTGCTCTTGCTAAGGCTCAGGAGCTGTTCATATGCAGTCGTGAGCATCTGCAGTCGCTTGAGCGCCGTCATGGACAATGTGAGGTTCTTTTTCGTGCTATCCAGTCGCTTGATGTCTGCTGTCATCTCCGTGATGGTGCGCTCTGTTTCCAAGGCTCGCGTTCGCACACCCTCGATTCTACTGAAAAGCGCCGCAAGATCCTCCTTAGCCTCTTGTATCCTTTGTACGGCATCGTTATCGGAAGCAGTCTGCGTTGCGACAAGCGTTGAGAGGTCCGAGTCCAGATCGTGTTCGTAAGTTCGCAATCTGCTGGATACAGTGCCGACTGTGGAGAGAGTCGAAGGATGGGAGAACAACGCGTTCAGGTGATCGATCGGGTCATAGTCCACTGTGGCATTCCGTTAGCACGCTTCACGTAGGCAAGCTGGCATGTTCAGTACGGTACCAGCATCTAGGGCGTCGCGAGAATCGCCATTTGTGGTAGTCATGGAGCTGTTCTGCGGACTGAAGCAGGGACAATTCCAAGAAGCAGAATAGCAATCAAACAAGGCCAGTGATCAGTGTATGGACAGGACGTATGGTCGTCTTAGAAAGTGAATATGGATCGTAGGTCCGGCAAGGTACCTCAGCCTAAGCCTAGGCACGGGCAAAGCTCGGGCATCGGCGACTGCTCGGTTCACTTCACTTCACTTCCACTTCAACACTCCTGATCCACACCCTTCAACACCGCAAGATCCTTTCGTCTGAAGTAACCCTTGCACAGAAACTAGCATAGTTCATACGCAATGGCGGATTGAGCCTAGACCACCATCAAGACTAGTTTAGTACTAACGTTGTGAACGAAACACATTGACACATTTAGCAATGACCGATGAGTCGGCGGCAGGAAGAGAGCGGAAAAGCTTCGCAGCGGCGAAACAACCCTACGACGGCCAGTCGCTCCGCGAGTTAGATCGCTTCGCGCGGTGTCAAAGCCCCCAAAAACCCCTCCCCGCCGCCTCCCCCACCTACCATCACCCATCACTCACGTATAAACATCCTCAGTAAACTTGTTCAGGCCCAATCCCTCTTTTGCGATATCCTCTTCCTTCAAGAACATCAACGGCATCTCCACCAGGGAGCCCCTAACCTTGGACAACTCCTCCTTAACCTGCCCGACCGCGACTCGAGGGTCGGGATCGAACTCCTCCGCGACCACGTGCCCTGTCTTATAGGTGCTGGGCCTATCGACGTCCTTGCCGGCTTCTTTGGCTTCCTCGGGTTTGAAGAAGCGCTCGTAGTATTCTTCGTACTGCTTCCAGTTGCGCACGCCGTCAAAGGGGACCGGGTGGAAGACTTTGGCGAAAGCGGCTGTGTTGGTGTATGCTGTCTGGCGCCAGAGGTCGCGGAAGGAGTCGGCCAGGGGGTCGGCGACAGCTTCGTCTTCGCGGGAGCCCCAGTCGTATTCGTTGGGGCCGTCGTAGATTGGCAGGCGGTTCACGTCTTCGCGGGTGCAGTCTTGCGGGCGCAGCAGACCGAGGTGCTTGCGGAAAATGAAGCGGCGGAGTTGGGCGGCGAAGCGAGACGCTTGGTAGGGTCTGCCGTCCATGCGTGACTCGATTTGCTGGTCGTCTTCGATGATGACTGCGATCTCGGAATCGTGCTCGCCGAGCTGCGAACGATCGTTGAGGTTGGCGGAGCCGCAGATCACGACGCGGTCGTCGGCTATGAGGAGTTTCGAGTGGATGTAGAGCTCTTCCGAGACGAAAGCGTCCAGCTCGTTGGTGCTGCCGTCTTCCCAAGGCACGTCTCGAATGTCGGTGCCACCCAGCATGTAGCACTCGGCAACAGAGTCCCAGCGACCTGAAGCGAGGTTCTGCGTGGACCCGCCCCGGACTTCCTGTGCGGCTTGTTGGTATCGTTGGTAGTCACTCTCATTCTGACCTCGATACTCCTGGCCAGAATTTTCGCTTTCCGCGGTTTGATCGTAGTGTCTGTCGTGACCTCTCCTTGCGTCGTCATATGAGACACCGGACTGCTGCTCAGCTTTGGCCATGGCTGAAGAGGTATTGATCCTGTCGTAGTTCCGGAGATTGTAGAAGCGAAGATACTGCATGGGATCGATACCGGCCTTTGCAATCTGTTCGTAGATCGAGTATCCACCGCGGTTAATACTGTTGTACTGGAACTCCATGATGGCACGGGTTGAAAGTGCATCATCGCTCTTCAAGTCGCCACAGAAGGCGGGCACGCAGGGAATTGACACTATCATCTGGTAATTCTCTCCATTTTGGGAAGCACGAACGATCCTCTCGACGATGGCAGCACCGATGCGGTTCTTGATCGGCCTTTGCCTTTCGTCTGTCGCCGTGATGAAAAACTGGTTCTCAATGTAGACGAAGTGCTCAGACTTCCTGATGACATCGATGTAGGCATCGGCGATACTGTGCTCGAGCGGCACACCGTGCGACCACTTTGTGCATGAGCGAACAATCTGGCATTGCATGCCGCCGAGAGGCCCGGAAGGGTAGTTCGTTTCTGAACCCATGAGTCCGTCTCGCAGTTGATCACGGCCGTCTTGCAGCAGGTTCCGGCTGCGTTCGCGGATCCCGTGCATGCGGTCTCTGAAGTGCTCGTACTGGCCCTCACCTTCCGGCTCAGCTCCACCCTCAGTCTGCTGATATGGGTGTCCGATGATGCCAGCGCGACTTGGCCTGTACGGAAGAGGGTGGACGCCGTCAACCTTACGGACGGCATACTTCTCCCAGTAAATGAAGTTCCATCGCTGAGCGAAGTGGTCTTTCAAGTCCTCAACGATGGGCCCTTTCATGGAGATGCTGACGTCGGACCACCCCATTCTGCTGTTGAACTTGCGGTCCAACTTGTTGGCCTCCCAGTGTTGTACGTCTTGGAAGTCCATGATGCGGGCGTTGTTGTAGTCTTGCCCGGGGAAGATGATTTCGTTCAGGTCTCCGGGGTGTGCGTCAGAGATGCTGTGTTGATTCGTATCCCAACGTCCATAGCAGAGATCGAGACCACCCATGAAGGCAACATGACCGTCGACGAGACACAGCTTTTCGTGATGAGCCCAGTACAGAACGTTACCGTCTGCAAAGTTAGGTTAGCCACTTTTCATTTGGTACAAGTCTCGCATCGTCCCAAAAGCGGACTTAAAGTCCAGACATAAAACATACTGCTGGTATGTCAGCGTGTTTCTCGAAAGGGTTTCAGGGAGAAATAAAGCATACCCTGCGACACCATAGATTCCCTTGAGCGCATCACCAGGAAGCTGCGAAAGCTTAGCTGGGCTCATACCAGCTTGCTTAATGCTCGATAGGAACGAGGACGCCAGAGTCTGCTTGTCCGGCAAGTGGTCTGGATGCCTGAAGACTCTGATGTTGCCAGTCTTGTCATTGTCCTCCAGCCAGTGCTTAGTGTGGCTACTAGACAGAGTCAAGGCTTGCGTGACCTCCTTGTAGACGATGATGTTGATCTTCACTCCTCGTTCCGCAGCGGCGAACAGCATACGGTCGAGTCTGTATTGCTCGTTCTGTGCTGGCGGACGCCTCAGGTAAAGCTCAGGGCTAAGCCACCAGTCGAGGATCCAGACGGTTTCCTTCGCCTGCTCGAGGGCGACACTGACGGCCCACATGTACGAGCAGCCGTCGACGTGCCATTTCACATCGTTGCCCTCGCGCTGAGGGGCGAAGGACTGGAAGCGGTGCATGTGGTGCTTATCACGGTCGGAGCATTCGGGTGTTGCGTGAGTGTGAGCATGTACGTTGGCGGGAAGAATGTTGGAATCGCCGGCTACAGACTCTCTGACTGTCTTTTCGACATCTTGGAGAGCCTGTTTGGCCTTATCAAACAGGAAGGCCATGATGAGGATGCGTGTCTGTGGTAGCTGCGAAGAGCGAGCTAGTCACGGGCCTGGAGGTGATGTGTTTCGGCAAACTCAGTGTGATGGCCAGTAGCCTGGGACCGATGGTAATGCTTGGTATGGCGATAGCGTGTAGTAGTTTGTGAAGAGTCAAGAGGCTACGGTGGCGGTGAAGCTTCGAAGCTTCAGCCTTGTTTGCGAGCTGCAGCTCAGAGCTTGATCACAGCGAATGTATCACAGAAATCACAGTGCACGCGGCATGCGGCACGGTCAATTGGGGTCGACGTAATTCACACCAAGTTGACGTCTGCACCACCGTACATTGAGTTACTGGTCAGACAACAAGTATAAGGTGTAGGAAGACGCAGATCGAAGCACATGGTACGTAGACGTTCGTGGAAAATGGTCCTGCAAGCACACACGATCAGGCAAAAGAAATCGATCCCACTCTGACAGACAACATGGTAGATCTGTTATGCGGCTCACGAACATGGAAATCGGATAGCCAAGGCAAATGTCTCCCGTGGTAGAAGCTAGAGCCGAAGTCAATTGAAAGTCCAAGTGGGAGTGAGGGCGGAAAAGACGTTGTGGCCATAGCTTCCTGAATGTCAATGATGATTGTGGAGCCATGCGGTGGCGGGGATGTACATGAGACAAAACGACATATGGGATACCGTAGGGCCAGAGGAGACAAGCTTCCAATTCACTTACCTACGCCGACTCCTTCCATCCTGTTTCGACCAAAAGAGGCAGGTGCGGTAAGTAAGTCCATGGCGCTTTCTTCAATATGCTCATACCGTTCAATCGCTGGGCCACGTGGGCGTCGACGACAGATGCATTGAACGGATCTACCCTAAGCGATGGACTTGGCCGGTGCTATGCTTTCGCGTGCCTGTCTATCAGAGCCTCGGCGCGCGTCACTAATTCAATCCGATCCATAGATATCGGCACGCCGTTCTTTTTACACTAACAATGCCTGCATGAACATACAGGCGTGAGGGCTAGGCAAAGCAAGGCCACGGCAAGACGGTTGAGCACGGCAAGCTACATGCACACGGTAGAGGAGCCATGTCCGGCGAGACACCACTACAAAAGGGCCCTGCCCACCTTGCTGCAGCCAAGCACGCTCGCTCCCTCGTCTGTCCTCGCCTTATCTGTGCTACACTATCACCTGCCTGGTTACTTGCGCCCGCTCCCTCGCCATGTTCTCCGCGACCACCATCCTCTCAGCTATGGCTGCTTTCGAGCTCGCCATGGCTGCTCCCATTGAGAGCAGGACTCCGACTCCTCCAAAGTCCTACAAACACCATGGCGGCCCGGTGAGAGGCGATGCTCTGCTCGTGCAGTTGGGCCCTCGTCCTTACTACCTTGTCGACGAAATGGACGAGGGTGACTTGAAGGACAAGCTTGAATCGTGCAAGAACGAGCCCAAGTCCACTTCAAGCTTCTCCATCTCTCACAGAGGCGCTCCCTTGGAGTTCCCCGAGCACAGCAGGCAGGGTTACGATGCAGCCGTGAGAATGGGAGCTGGTAAGAACGACATTTCTTGCGACAAAAATGCTCTGGTCAGACTGACTCTCTTTAGGAATCATCGAGTGCGATGTATCTTTCACTTCCGACCGCGAACTTGTGTGCCGCCACTCCAACTGCGATCTGCACTACACCACCAACATCTTGTCGAAACCTGCTCTCGCTGCGAAATGTACCGAACCTTTCACTCCGGCCAACAAGGCCAACGGCACCGCCGCCAGCGCAAAATGCTGCACTTCGGACATCACTTTGAGCGAATTCAAATCGCTCTGCGCAGAGATGGAGGCCACAACGTTCGACGCAGTCGCAATCAATGCCTCGAGCCCATATTTCGGCCGCATCGGCACCACTCCCGACTGGCGCACCAACATGTACGCCAACAGCTGCGCCGAGCCCATGTCCCTCAAAGAGCAAATCGAGCAGGTCGACGCCTACGGTCTCAACTTCACTGCCGAAGCCAAGACACCCGAAATCCCGATGCCGTTCCAGGGCAATTACACTCAGGAAGATTTCATCCAGCAGATCGTCGACACCTTCGACGAATACGACATTGAACCCGAACGCGTTTGGCTGCAGTCTTTCCTCGACGAAGACATCTTCTACTGGATCGACAACGAGCCTGCGTACGGCGAGCAGGCCGTCTACCTCGATGAGCGCGCCGATCTCAGCGCCGACGGCTATGATGTCGCCGTCGCCTCCCTGCCCGGTCTCGCGGAACGCGGTGTCAAGATCGTCGCGCCTTCGATCTACCAGCTTGTTGCCGCAGACAACGCCACGAATGAAATCGTCCCATCGTCGTACGCCGTTGCGGCGAAAGAGGCGGGTCTCGAAATCATCACCTGGTCCTTCGAACGCTCGGGCCCTCTGTCGGTGAACGGCGGCGGGTATTACTACTCCAGCGTCGCGAACCTGATCAAGAACGACGGCGACGAGTTCAAGGTCATTGACGCTATCGCGCAGAAAGTCGGCGCCACCAAGATCTTTGCGGATTGGGCGTCGACTATCACCTACTATGCCAACTGCTTTGGCTTGGCTTGAGTAGATGCATGGTCTGCTTGATGATGCAGGAATGGAGTCCTTGACAATGGCGAGGTGGATACGAATCTAATGTAATCTTCTCAACACCATCCGAGCATGTAAATAGAACCCAATCTCATGATACAAAGCCACACAGTCTGCAGTCTGCCCTCGTCTCAACATATTGTGCACAACCGATCGCAAAGAGTAGACCGATTACCTGATCAGGCGATACAACCCTAACCCTACAGCGCGATTTTCTTGCGACTGGACTAGATTTCTGACTACTTTTACTTGCTTGAACAATTACCGGATAATCACAAAACATTACTTTCATATCATGACGACCGATGGAAAGCCGCAACTAGAATACGTTGCCGCGGGCGGTAACCGCCACCCATCCGCCGCAGACTGGGCACCCGGTCTACTAGCCTTTGGAGCCGGCATCAATATCGCCCTCTGGAACCCGGACGACAACAGAGCCAGTGGCGTTTCCGCTCTTCTGGCAGGACACACGGAATTCGTCAACGCGGTGAAAATCCTGGAATCCAACGGAAAACGATTCATCATCAGCGGCGCCAGCGACAACTCGGTTCGCGTGTGGAAGCAAAAAAAGAGCGATGTCTCTGCTTTCCCGTTCTTTGAGGAGAGCCAGTGTTTGACGGGCCATACTGGAGCTGTCAACACGGTTTCGGTACTTCCTGGAAGCGGTACTTTCGCCACTGGAGCTGCGGACGGGACGGTCAGGGTTTGGCGTTTGAGAGAGGAAGATGCGCAGGCCGAGTTGGTGCAGGCTGTTACTCTCAAGCCGAGACTCATGCCTCTGGCGACTGCGCTTGCACAGCTTCCGAGTGGAGAAGTTGTTCTTGCGGTTGCTGGCACGATTGTCAATGTGCAGATTTACGTCCAGACGCAGAGTGGCTTCGAGCTGCAGGCGACACTATCTGGACACGAAGGTTGGGTGCGGTCGCTCGATTTCCTGGCGCGTGCTGGGGAAGATTTGTTGCTTGCTTCTGCGAGTCAGGACAAGTATGTGCGTCTGTGGCGGTTCAAGCAAGATGATCGAGCGGAGACTGCGGTGCAGGGGATTCAACCTGTGAAGAAGTCGCTGTCTAATAAGGCGCATCAGGTGGGGAGTGGTGAGAATCAATATGCGGTCACTTTCGAGGCGTTGCTTGTTGGGCACGAGGATTGGATCTACTCTGCCCGATGGGGTCCTTTGTTAGAGAAGGAGGACATGCCGACGCTGTTGACGGCTTCGGCTGACAATTCGTTGTCACTTTGGTCAGTCGAAGAGGCTTCCGGCCTGTGGGTGTGCCAGACGAGACTTGGAGAGATTAGTCAACAGAAGGGCTCGACGACAGCCACGGGAAGCACTGGTGGCTTCTGGATCGGATTGTGGCAGCCCGAAGGACAGGCTGTGGTGAGTCTGGGACGCACGGGAAGTTGGAGGAGATGGGCACATGACTCTGGTTCTGACATGTGGTTGCAACAACTGGGAGTCAGTGGACACACACAAGAGGTTCAGAGTGTGGCTTGGGCGCCGGATGGCTCGTATTTGCTTTCCACTGGGCTCGATCAAACGACAAGACTCTTTGCGGAGTGGAAGAGAGACGGCATCAAGTCATGGCATGAAATCGCCAGACCGCAGATCCACGGCTACGACCTCAACTGCCTCGCAACTCTCACACCACATCAGTTCGTCTCGGGGGCTGAAGAAAAGTTACTTCGCGTCTTCGACAAACCGAAAGCGACACAAGCACTCCTTTCTGCACTCTCTGGCGACACAACAACATCGAACGAAGACCTCGCGCTCCCCGAAGCAGCCAACATCCCCGTCCTCGGCCTCTCAAACAAAGCAATCACAGTCAATGAAGACCCCACCGACGAACCCTCTCCAACCCCCGAAGACGCCTCCCACAACTCCACGACTTGGTCCGGCGTCCCAACAGCCTCGTCCTCAACAACAACCCCTTCGTCAACCCCCTCTCTCTCCCAACCCCCAGTAGAAGACCACCTCGCCCGCTCTACCCTCTGGCCCGAGCACGAAAAACTCTACGGCCACGGCTACGAAATCAGCTGCGTGGCCGCAAACGCTGCCGGCACCCTCGTCGCCACCGCCTGCAAAGCCAGCAGCCTCGACCACGCCGTCATCCGCTTGTACGAGACGAACGAATGGCGCGAAATCAAACCTCCCCTCTCCGCCCACACCCTCACCGTCACGAGTCTCGCCTTCTCCCCGGACGACGCCTTCCTGCTGAGCGTGGGCCGCGACAGACAGTGGGTGCTTTTCCGGGCGCAGCAGCAGGATGCCGCCGCTGCTACTGCTGCTGCTGCTGGATCTCCTCCTCCTCCCACTTACACCCTCCTCAAATCTAACCCCAAGGGCCACTCGCGCATGGTTCTCGATTGCGCGTGGGCGCCTGCAAGCACCACAACCCCTGACGACGGCGCGGACGCGAACCCTTACATCTTCGCAACCGCCGGCCGCGACAAGAGTGTCAAACTCTGGCGCGTGCAAGCCTCCACCGGCGAAGTCGAGCTCGTCAAATCTTTCCCCGCCGAAGCGCCGGTCACGGCTCTGGCTTTCTCGCCGGATTCACAGCTCGCTTACGGGACTGAGCAAGGGCGGATCGGACTTGTGAGGACTCCTGCCGCCGAGGAAGGGGGTAGGTGGGAAGATGCCACGGTGGAGGTTGTTGAGAAGGAGTTGGGGCCTGCGAAGGCTGTTACTCGGCTTGCGTGGAGGCCTGGGAAAGCTGAGGAGGGAGGACGGGATGGAGGAGGAGGACGGGTGTTGGCGGTTTCTAGTGAGGATTGTGGGATGAGGTTGTTGAGGGTTTGAGTTGGCGATCACCGTTGTTTATTGCGGTAGATAGATGTAGATGCACTAGATGAGCGACTCGTGGTGGTAGATCTAGGACGGTCGAGATATCATGCTTGGAAACGTTCCAGATGTTGAAGATGTGTGCTACCATTCATGCTTTTTCTTCCACGGGCTTCGCGACCTCGTCCTTCGCACCACCCTTCACATCATCACCCTTCTTCACCTCGTCCTCCAGATCCAACTTGGCCACCTCAGCAGCCAGCGGATCACTCTCCTCGGTCGCCTCCCTAGGCCCCTCAACGCCCTCAGGCGGCAAACTCCAATCCGGCAGCCCCGTCTCATAACTCCACGAATCGCCCATGCAAGCATACCTCTTGGCATGCAAGTAAATCCCCAGCTCATGCTCGCCAGGGTCAGAATACAACTCCGTCCCACAAATGTCGCACTTCTCCCCCGTCAGTTTCTCCGCTTTCTTGCGGTTGTACTCGGTCACCATCTCGTCGTGGTACGCCA
>Ga0265798_10010431_pt1 | contig 11467 bp, 9 predicted proteins | sample P3T30metagenome_FD_192430 | JGI IMG/M metagenome (GOLD analysis project Ga0265798, IMG submission 192430) | Plant litter microbial communities from East Loma Ridge, Irvine, California - P3 T30 | ecosystem: Environmental > Terrestrial > Plant litter > Unclassified | place: USA: California... | reverse complement strand
GTGAAGACTACCGCCACTATCACAACTAAGCAGCTCACCCCAGTCATTGCAGCGAATAGCAAATAATACGATGGCACTACCGCCGCTACGCTCAGCAGCCAGACGGTAACGGGTATGGTGGGCTCCGAGCAAGTGAGCCTGGCTGTAACAGCCGCTAACTTCGACACCAAGAACGTGGGCACGAGCAAAACCGTCACGGCTGCGGGCCTCTCGCTCACTGGCACCGCCGCCAGCAACTACTCGCTGGCTTCAGGCGCTACAGCGCAGGCTACTGCTAATATCACGACCGTACAGCTCACGCCCGCCATCGCGGCGAATAACAAATCATACGATGGCACTACTGCGGCTACACTCAGTAGCCAGACGGTAACGGGTATGGTGGGCTCCGAGCAAGTAGGGCTGGCCGTAACAGCCACCAACTTTGACACCAAGAACGCGGGTACGGGCATTACCGTCACGGCTACGGGCCTCTCGCTCACTGGCCCCGCCGCCAGCAACTACTCGCTGGCTACGGGCGCTACAGCGCAGGCTACTGCTAACATTACGGCTAAGGCACTTACGCCCTTGTTTACGGCAAATAACAAGGTATACGATGGCACCACAACGGCTATAATTGCCACACGCTCGTTGAGCGGCGTTGTGGGAGCGGATGACGTAATACTGACTAATGGCACTGCCGTTTTCGCTGACGCTAATGCTGGTGTTGATAAAACAGTTACGGCATCAGGCTTTGCATTGGGCGGAACTGCAACTGGTAATTACAGCTTGACTTCTACTACCGCGACTACTAAGGCTACTATCACCCCACAAGTTGGCATGCCAGTGGCAGACACCTACTACGTTGGGTCAAACTTTTACTGGACAACTAGTTCTACTAGCAGCAATACGACGTTAAATCTAGTTGCTAGCTTGAAAAATGACCCTAACTACAACGCAGGTGATATTACCACCGCAAAGGTTTCATTCCGCATCGTAAATAGTGATGGCTCCTTCACGCCAATTAACGGGGCTCAAAACCTGCCGGTAGGGTTAGTTAATTCAGGTGACAAGACGATGGGTACCGCCTCAGTGAGTGTACCGTATTCTATCACTGGGACTAACACCACAAGCCTACGAGTTGCAGTGATTCTAAGCGGTAATTATAGGAGCGTTGCGACCTCCGTAACTTCTGCCTTGATTACTATAGCAGCCCCAACTCCGGGGGGGCTCATTGCTGGCGGTGGCAAGTTTCTAACTGCAGGCGTAACTGCTCCGCAGCCAGCTGGGTACGTCAAGGGCACAGGCGCACAGTTCTCTTACTTTGTCAAATACAGCAAGAGCGGGCAAAATCCCCAAGGCAGCGTAGAGGTGCTGGTTTCGAGTCCTAATGATTACACCACTGGCTTACCTGACGTCAATGGCAAACCGCATTTTTATCTATTGAAGAGCAACTCCATATCAACTCTTGCAATTGACAATACCAACGCCAGCGCCCAGTTCACTGCCAAGGCCAACATTTCGGAGGTGAACAGCGATGGAACAGTAGTCCTCAATAGTATTGAAGGCAACTGCACCATGCAACTGGATATGATAGATAAATATCGGAACCCAACTCAGAAGTCGTGCACTGTCGACCAATTGGCCATCACTGTTTATCGCAGTAAAGGGGGCGTTTGGTACTCAAGCGCTTGGGATGGTTCTAAGCCGGTTTTGAGCACTATCTCATCTACGGATGATATTACTGTGACGGGTAATGCTGGGACGTGTGGCACTACTACTACTAATGTTACGAAGGCCGTAGCCGATGCACCCACCACTAGTGTTGCGAAGGCCGTTGCAGCAACCGACGCCGACCCCACTAGCGCCCCGACCAGCAACCTGCTGGAAATATTCCCCAATCCTCTGCATGCAGCAGGTACCGTTCACTTCCACACCATGGCGGGCGGCAAGGCCCAGGTGTATGTCTACAATGCCATGGGCATGCTGGTTAGCACGCTTTACAATGCCGAAATAGCCAGTGGCCAAGAGTACTCGCTCACCCTCTCGACCGAGAACCTAGCCGATGGCGTGTATAGCTGCCGCCTGATTGTGAATGGTAAAGTCGAAAACAAGCGCTTTACCGTTCAGCACTAGCACTACCTAGGTGCCGATAAGCAAAGGGATGACTTCCAAATCGGAAGTCATCCCTTTCTTCGTTTAAGTTTACGCTTGTATTCAGGGGCAGAGGTTACTTCATCGCTCCTGCTCTTAGCTGGGGCCAGGGTCAAAAAGCAGCCACGTACCTATGGCGGACTTTTTCTGCTGACTTTTGTTGGGTAGTACCCTCTTGTTTTACACTGCGCCGTCTGCCTTATGTATGTAGCCTTCGACCACCTACCGCCCCAGGCGCGCGTCTGGATTTATCAGGCCAGCCGCCCGCTTACCGAGGAGGAGCTTATGCCGCTGCTGCCGCGCCTTGCCGCCTTTGCCGAGGAGTGGACCAGCCACGGCCGGCAGCTAGCGGCTTCGGCGCAGTTCTTACACCGGCAGTTTTTAATAATCGGGCTTGATGAGGCCATGGCTGGTGCCAGTGGCTGCTCCATTGATGCCTCCGTGCGTTTTGTGCGCGAGTTGGAACAACAGCTGGGCCTAGACTTGTTGGAGAAATCGCGGATGGCTTTTCTCAATGAGGGCCAACTGCACCTGCTCAATCGGCGCGAGCTGCGCGAAGCCATTGCCGCTGGTCAGATAACCGCCGACACGCCCTACTTCAATAACACCTTGACTACTAAGGACGAGCTAACGAGTAGTTGGCCCGCACCGGCCGGACAATCCTGGCTGGCTTCTTATTTCAAGTAGTAGCTGCCCTAGGCAGACTAGGGGGCTGCTTTGGTGCGTTGTATTATTGCCTACTAAATTATACTCTCGCCCATTCCGGTTGCATGGCTTTTCTAATTACTTATTCGTCAATGCGTAATTTTTCAGTTATTGGGGCGGCAGCCGGCGCAGTGGTTTTGCTTGGCAGTTGTGCCACCGGCAACATGAGCAAGGCCGATAAGCGCTTTGCACGGGGCGAATACGAGCCGGCCATTGCGCTTTATAAAGCTGACGTAGCCAAGGGCAAGGGCGCCGCCAGTGCCAACTTTCGCATTGGCGAAGCCTATCGCCTTTCTAATCGCCTCGACCAGGCCGAGCCCTTCTACAAAGCAGCCCTCGATGGGGGCCTGCGCAATGCCGACCTGAGCTATCGCTACGCCGAGGCGCTGAAAGCCACCGGCAAATTTGACGAAGCCGCCAAGCAGTTTACGGCTTACGCTCAAAATGGCACCAACCGCACCCTAGGTGCCCGCGCCGAGGCCGCAGCCCGCAGCGCCACGGCCAGCAAAGCCCTGGTGGGCACGGCTGCCAGCTACGATGTGAAGCCGCTTGATGCGCTGAACACCCCCGACGCCGACTTTTCGGCGGCGCGCATGCCCGGCAGCGGTGAGTTGGTGTTTGCCTCGGGGCGCGATGGCAAAACTTACCTAGGCAACGGCGAAAAGTTTTTGTCGCTCTACGCGCAGAAGTTCGACGACCCTGCGGCCATGACCGGTGGCACTGCCCACAAGCTGGAGCCCATTTTTAACAACACCAAGGAGCACCAGGCTAGCGCCACCTACACGCCCGACGGCAAAACGATGGTGTTTGCCCGCTCGAACGATGGGTCGCGCAAAGGCTACCGCAGCGTTGACTTGTGGATTTCGTACTTCCGCGACGGTGCCTGGACCACGCCCATTCTGGCCAACATCAACGACCGCACGGCCGACGACTTTGCGCCGGCCTTTGCCCCCGATGGCACCACGCTGTACTTCTCCTCGGCCCGGAAGGGCGGCCTAGGTGGCAACGACCTGTTTAAGGCTACCCTAGGTGCCAATGGCCGCTTCTCGCCAGCTGAAAATTTGGGCGACCAAGTCAATACCGTAGGCAACGACAACTTTCCGGGCGTGGCGCTTGACGGTACGCTGTACTTCTCTTCAGACGGGCACCCTGGCTTTGGCAAGCTCGATATCTTTAAGTACCAAGGTGGCAAGGTGACCAACCTAGGCGCGGGCGTGAACTCGGCGGGCGATGACTTTGCGCCCTTCTTCACTGGCCCCGACCTAGGTATCTTCTCCTCAAACCGCGAGGGGGGCAAGGGCTCCGACGACCTGTACACGTTCAAGAAGAACCCGCGCAAGGTGGTGACCTTCTACGCCGACGTGACCGTGGTAGAACGCGACGACAAGGCCAAAACCACCACTCCAATAGCGGGCGAAACGGTGACTATCACCGACGGCCGCGGCCGCAAGCAGGATGTGCCCACCGGCGCCGATGGCAAGTTCAGCATCAAGCTCGATTCGGCGCAGACCTATTCGCTGTTTACTGACCGGCCGGGCGACTTCACGGCGCGGGGCTCGCTAAGCACCGTGGGCCGCTACCCTACCCAGGAGTCGCTGACGCAGCCACAGACGGATATTCGCCTACCTATTACCCTGGCGCTCAACAAGATTGTTGTTAACAAAGCCATCGAGGTCAAAGACATTTTCTACGACTACGACAAGTACGCCATCCGCCCCGATGCGGCCGTGCGCCTCGATACGCTGGTGCAAACCTTACAGGACAACCCCAAGATTAACATCGAGCTAAGCTCGCACACCGACCAGCGCGGCAAAGACGCTTATAACCTCAAGCTATCGCAGCAGCGGGCCGAGTCGGCCGTGGCCTACATCGTGAGCAAGGGCATTGCCAAGAGCCGCATCACGGCCAAGGGCTACGGCGAAACTCGTCCCATTGTGAAAGACCCCAAGTCGGAAGCTGACTACCAGCGCAACCGCCGCACCGAATTTAAGGTGACGCGTATCGACAAGTAAGCGCCTTTTGGCAAGACCTAGGCCCCCGCAGTGCGGGGGCCTTTTTTGTTGGCACGCCATTTGGATTTAGCTAGCGCAAGCCCCCGAAACACCTCGCCGGCCCTCCCCCTCCTAAGTATGAAAACGCTCTTTACGCTTGTGGCCGCTACGCTGCTGACTTGGGTAGCCGGTACCTCAGCTGCCGCCGCCCCGCCCGCGCCACCGGCCGGCGCCACTTTCGTGTCGGAGCGCGGCCAGGTGTTTGGCTTGGCGCTGGATGGCCAGCCCCTCACGCGGCCGGTGGCCCGGCAGGTGCGCGTGGCCCGCCTGGTGCCGGGCCAACACTGGGCCGATTTTAGCGTGCCCACGCGCTATGGGCCGCCACTGCGCTTTCGCACCGCCGTGTGGCTGCAGCCCGGCCTCGAAACTAACTATGTACTCGTGCTACGCCCTGGCTATGGGCCGCAGCTGCGCCAGCTAAGCGCCGTGCCGCTGGGCCGGCCGGTCTACGGCCCTCAGGGCGGCTACCCTGGTGGTTACCCACAAGGGTACCCCGCGCCGCCGCAAGGCCCTGCCCCCTATAATACCCCCGGCAACTACGACGAGGATGACGACTATGGCCCACCGGCCGGCCCTGGCTACGGCAGCGCGCCCTATGGCAACGACCCACGCACTGGTGGCAGCTATGGCAATAATGGTGCACCTGCCCCCGGCTACCCTGGCGGCTACAACCCCGGCACTGCGCCCGGTGCCCCCAACGGGGGCTATTACCCTGGCCCGGCCACTGGCAGCTACCTGCGCCCCCTAGCGCCCGCCGAAGTGGCGGACCTAACCCAGGCCCTGCGCAACCGCTCGTTTGACGACGCCCGCCTGCCCATCGTGAAGCAGGCGCTAGCCCAAAGCGCCGTCCGCGCCGACGAGCTAGCGCAACTCATCAGCACACTGACCTTCGATAAATCGCGCATCGAGCTGGCTGAGTACGGCTACGCTCACCTTAGCGACCCACAAAATTTTTACCGCGTGTATGACGTGCTGCGCTACCCATCAAGCATCCGGGAGGTGCAGCAGGCCCTTGGTCTGCCGCAGAACTAACTATAAGTAAAAGTTGAAGGCCCCGGTAGCTATGTGCTACCGGGGCCTTTTGTTGTTAGGGGATTAATTAGAACCTAACCGTTAACGACTACCTACTAAAAAGTCAATAACGAATCCCCATAGTGCTACCGCAGGCGGTCGGCGCTGCGCACCAGTTGCTCGTCGCGCCGGATGAAGCGGTTAGCGAGCAAGTTTAGCATCAGGGCCAGTGTAGGCAGGTAGAAAGCGGGCTGAAATTGGCCTTCTAGCTTGGGGTTGAGCAGCGCTTCACCTTTGTTGGAGAAGTAAAATTCTAGCCCAAAAGTTGCCACAATAAACAGCAAATTCAGCATACCCAGCTTGAGTTGACCAAAGCGGTTGCGGAACAGGAAAATCTCGCGCACAGCCGTAACTGCGGAGGCGATAGCAGCCGAGGCAATCAAGAAAATGGGACCTAGGCCCTTGGGTAGCGTCAGGCCCACGGCGTCGAAGCCGAAAGCGTTTAGGGTAAGTTCTTGATGGGTAAGGCCATCGACCTTGTGCCACAGGGGCAGCGCCAGCATACTCAGCATGCACAAGGCCAGCAGCAGCAAAAACACGCTTTGAATTCTTTGTATCATCTTTGTGGTTGTGAAAAACGGCCGACGGCGATGCTGCGCGGCCAGGCCAAAATTAGCCCTCAACCGGCGGACTCGCTCTGCCTCAACGCTACCCAGAATGCCCAATGCGTATATCGTGGATGCCGTGCGCACCCCGATTGGAAAATTTGGCGGCTCGCTCAGCAGCGTCCGCCCCGACGATTTGGCGGCCCTCGTGCTGCGCGAGCTACTCCGTCGCAATCCTGGCCTCGATAAAAGTGCCGTCGAAGACGTAATCATGGGCGCGGCCAATCAAAGTGGCGAAGACAACCGCAACGTGGCCCGCATGGCAGCGCTGCTCGCGGGCCTGCCCGTCACGGTGCCCGGCGTCACGGTCAACCGCTTGTGCGCCAGCGGCCTGCAAAGCATCATGGACGCCGCCCGTGCCATCAAAGCCGGCGAGGGCGACGTGTACCTAGCTGGCGGCGCCGAAAGCATGACCCGTGCGCCCTTCGTCATGGCCAAGTCGGAAACGGCCTTCGCCCGCGACTTCACAGCCCACGACACCACCCTAGGGTGGCGCTTCGTGAACCAGCGCTTGGCCAAGCAGTACTTTCCCTACACTATGGGCCACACGGCCGAGAACGTAGCCCGGCAATTCAACATCAGCCGCGAAGACCAAGACGCCTTTGCCTTCGAGAGCCAGCGCAAGTATCACCGCGCAGCCGAAAAGGGCCGCTTCCGCAAAGAGTTGGTGCCCGTATTTGTACCTCAGCCTAAGGGCGACGCGGCGCTGTTTGACACCGATGAGCAGCCCCGCGTGTCGACCCTCGAAAAGCTGGCCACTCTTAAGCCAGCCTTCCAGCCCGACGGGGGCACCGTGACGGCGGGCAACGCTGCTGGTATTAATGACGGCGCCGCTGCGGCTCTGCTGGTGAGCGAAGACGCCCTGCAACGCTTCAACCTCAAGCCGCTGGCCCGCATTATCTCGTCGGCGGTGGCGGGCGTTGACCCGGCCATTATGGGCATGGGCCCGGTGCCGGCCACACGCAAGGCCCTGGAGCGCGCAGGCCTGACCCTAGGTGACATGGACCTCATTGAGCTCAACGAAGCCTTCGCTTCGCAGAGCGTAGCCGTTATCCGGGAGCTGGGCCTCGACGTGGCCAAGGTGAACGTAAACGGGGGCTCCATCGCCATGGGCCACCCGCTCGGGTCGAGCGGGGCGCGTATTGTGGCCACGCTGGTGCACGAGATGCAGCGCCGCGAGGGCGTGCGCTACGGCTTAGCTACCATGTGTGTAGGCGTAGGCCAAGGCGCAGCCATGGTTTTCGAAAAAATGTAACCTAGGGCGGGCTCCTAAGGCCGCTTATTCTCGTTAGTGATTGCGCGGGCCCGTTGGGTCCGCGCTCCTTATTTACATGACCTACGACGCTTCTCCCGCCTTTGCCGCTGCCCAGGACGCAGCCGACCCACTCGCCCGCTTCCGGCAAGAATTCCACTTTCCGCCGGGCCCCGATGGGCAGCCCACGGCTTATTTCTGCGGCAACTCGCTCGGTCTGCTGCCCAAGGCGGCCCGCACCGCTGCCGAGCGCGAGTTTAAGGCCTGGGAGGAGCGCGCTGTAGAAGGCCACTTCACCGGTAGCCGGCCCTGGCTGACCTACCACGAAACGCTGGCTGAGGCCACGGCCCACGTAGTAGGCGCCCGGCCCGACGAAGTGGTGGTCATGAACACGCTGACCGTGAACCTGCATTTGCTGCTGGTCACCTTTTATCGCCCCACTGCCACCCGCTACAAGGTGCTGATGGAGGCCGGCGCCTTCCCCTCCGACCAATACGCGCTAGAGAGCCAGGCCCGGCTGCACAACCTCAACCCCGACGACGTCATCGTTGAAATTGCTCCTAGGTCCGGCGAACACACGCTGCGCACCGAAGACATCGAGGCCAAAATAGCCGAGCTGGGCGATTCGCTCGCTACGGTGCTATTTGGGGGCATCAATTACTACACGGGGCAGGTGTTTGATATGGCGGCCATCACGCGGGCGGGGCACGCGGTGGGTGCCACCGTAGGCTTTGACCTAGCGCACGCGGCCGGCAACATAGTGCTGCACCTGCACGACTGGGACGTGGACTTTGCCTGCTGGTGCAACTACAAGTACCTCAACTCGGGTCCCGGCGGCTCGTCGGGCATTTTCGTGCACGAGCGCTTTGCTCACCGGCCTGACCTCGTGCGGCTGGCCGGCTGGTGGGGCCATGACCAGGCGGCGCGCTTCCAGATGAAAAAGGGCTTCCAGCCTATGCCGGGTGCGGCGGGCTGGCAGCTTTCTAATGGCCAGATTATTACCCTAGCCATCTACGACGCTAGCGTCGACCTCTTTGAGCAGGCGGGCGGCATGGAAGTGCTGCGGGCTAAGAGCGAAAAGCTCACGGGCTACCTCGAGTATCTAATTAAGGACCTAGGGCTGCCCCAGAGCAAGCTGGAGATAATAACCCCGGCCAACCCAGCCGAGCGGGGCTGCCAGCTGTCGCTGCTGGTGCACGAGCGTGGGCGCGAGTTGTTCGATTATTTGGCCGCTCAAGGCATTATTGCCGACTGGCGCGAGCCGAATGTCATTCGCCTCGCACCCGTTCCGCTCTATAATTCGTTTGAGGATGTGCGCCGGGCGGGCGCGGCCTTATCTCAATTCTACAATGAGCAATGAACCTTGAGCAGGCTCGATAGGCGACAATCGAAAAGTCTGCTCATTGCTCATTGTTAATTGCTCATTATCTATGGAAGACTACGCGGCCAAGATGGCCCTCAAGCCCGATGCAGCCCTGCGCGAATACGTAGTGGGCCACGCCCAATACCGCGAGCAGGCCGTGCTAGCTGCCCTTGACGAGCTGCGGCGGCGGGGCCAGCCCGCGCCCGAAGATGCTACGCTGCGCCCCACCCTCGAGGCAACTGTGCAGCAGCAAGCCGCTGCCACCCAGGCCTCACGCGAAGCAACCACCGAGACCGCTGAGGAAGACTTGCCGCCCCTCTATTCGCCAGCGAGCATTGTGGTTATTTCGGCCGTGGTATCGGTGATAGCCGGGGCTGTCTTGCTGGGTATCAATATGTACAAGGTCAAGCGGAGCAATGCCATTCTCGGCTTGGCCTCCTTTGTGCTGGTTTACATCATTGGCGAGGCGCTGTTGCTACGGCTTTTGGTGGCGCAGCATTTATTCTCGCCAATGATGGCTTTCCTGCTCGACTTGCCTTTGATTTTGGCTTATATCTGGTGGTTTTGGCCGCGCTACGTAGGCACCTACCAGTTTCAGCCGCGCAACTGGCTGCTGCCCCTAGGTGTCTGCTTGTTACTTAAGTTCGGCCTTGCCTACTTGCTCTTGCTCAACCCCACCGTTGCGCAAATGATGAAGCAGCAAATGGAGCAGCTGCAACAGCAGTAAGCCGCTGGCTTTCTTTAAGACAGAAAAGCTGGTACTTCCTAACGGAAGTACCGGCTTTTCTGTTTGATAACTACTGGCTGGCCTTTACTAGCCTTTTAGTTGGCACAGTACAGTCTCGCCACCTTTTACTTTCTGGCCTAGGGTCACTTTTATGTCCGCATCGAGGGGCACGAAGACATCGACGCGTGAGCCAAACTTGATAAAGCCAAACTCTTCGCCCTGACTTACTTCGTCGCCCTCATTCACGTACCACACAATGCGGCGAGCCATGGCCCCGGCTATCTGCCGGAAAAGCACGAGCGGGCCGGCATCGCTCTCGACTACTACCGTGGTACGCTCGTTGTCGGTGCTGCTCTTGGGATGCCAGGCCAGCAGGTACTTGCCAGGGTGGTACTTGAAGTAGCGCACAATGCCTGACACGGGATTGCGGGTGATGTGCACGTTGATGGGCGACATAAATACGCTTATCTGCCGGCGCGCATCCTCAAAATATTCCGACTCATATACTTCCTCTATTACGACTACCTTGCCATCGGCCGGGGCCAGTAGTAGGTCTTCATGGGTGAGCAAGCGGCGAAAGGGCGAGCGGAAAAACTGAAGCAACGTTAAAAAAGCCACCACTGATACCCCCGCGAAAATGCGGTTGAACACCACATTAGGGCTATTGTAGCGGCTCAGCAACAAGTTGAGGGCCAGCAGCACCAGCAGCGTCACGAACAGAATGCGGCGGCCTTCTTTATGTATCTTAATCACGGATTAGCACGGATTTTAAAAGGGATTTCACGGATTTTGTGGACGCTAAGTCCTTCATCAAGTTAACACGCAAATTAACGGCAACAGTTGCCAAGGTTGGCTATTACGCATCGTGGACGACCCTAGGCAACCCAACAAGCAGCGCCACTGACTACAGCGGTAAGCTCAGGCTTTACCTCAAGTCGTCCACAAAATCCGTGAAATCCCTTTTAAAATCCGTGCTAATCCGTGGTTTTAGTAGCCGCCGCGGTACTTGTAGGTCTGGGCTACTTTGTCGATGGCCACGACGTAGGCCGCGATGCGCAGCGAGATATTATACTTCTGGCTAACGGCGTACACTTTTTCGAAGGCGTCGGTCATGATGCGGTCGGCACGCTCGGTCACCATATCGAGGCTCCATTTAAAGCCCTGCTTGTTCTGCACCCATTCGAAGTAGCTCACCGTCACGCCGCCCGAGTTGGCCAGAATGTCGGGCACTACCGAAATGCCTTTGCCATAGATGATGGGGTCGGCCGAGGCGGCGGTGGGGCCGTTGGCGCCCTCCACAATCAGCTTGGCCTTAATGAACGGCGCGTTGTGCTCCGTAATTACGTCTTCCACGGCAGCAGGCACCAGCACATCTACATCCGAGGTCAGCAGGTCGTTGGGGTCGAAGGTGGTAGCGCCGGGGAAGCCATCGAGGCGGCCGCCGTGGGCGTTTTTGTAGGCAATAGCGTCGTCGATGTTGATGCCATCTTCGTTCCAATAAGCACCCGATATATCCGACACCGCCTTAATTTTCAGGCCTTTGTCAAACATCAGTTTGGCCGT
>Ga0265798_10010430_pt1 | contig 11467 bp, 13 predicted proteins | sample P3T30metagenome_FD_192430 | JGI IMG/M metagenome (GOLD analysis project Ga0265798, IMG submission 192430) | Plant litter microbial communities from East Loma Ridge, Irvine, California - P3 T30 | ecosystem: Environmental > Terrestrial > Plant litter > Unclassified | place: USA: California... | reverse complement strand
ATGCTTGCTGTACATCCAGGCTTCTCTCCAGTGATGTTGACGTGGCTTATCGAGAACGCGAGATAGGATCCCCCTGGGTGCATCACCCTTTTACCTACCCATTGGCTTTGTTCTGCTATAAAGCATTACTGTTCGCTGTATGGATTCGTGCCGCACATCATCGTAACGGTAGCCGAAATGGAACTTCTCAAAGCTCAGAAAGTCATCATCATCTGCCCAGAAGGCGACATTCTGCTTCGAGGAGCTCATAAGGGCAGTAAAGACCTGCTCCTTGTTTCCTCTCAGGTATTGAGCAAAGCATCCGAGAGTTTCTCCAAGATACTACAGAGACGTAATTTGCCTACAAGCCAATCATTTGCTTTCACGAACGAGGTTAAGCTTGCCGATGATGATGGAGATGCATTACTGACGATCTGCAACATCCTGCACGGCCGCAGTTTACAGGTGCCTGATTCACTTCCTCTGGAGGCGTTGAAAGAGATCGCTCGGTCGTGCAACAGGCACCAGCTGACGGACGTTCTGTTGGCCTGGAGTCCAAAGTGGCTCGATCATGCCTTCAGTGTTGCTGTGGGAAAGGAGCTGTACACTGTACTCGCAATCGCTGTGGACCTCGGGGTCCCTTCGATCCTCGACAATCCCGTCCAGTATCGGTCTTCCAAGCTATCCCGCATCCAGGATCTTGCAGGTGCGAGCAAACTGCTTCTCATATCTCATGTTACCTCGCAAGACTGACTAAGAAACGTAGGTGGGTACTATTACCAAAAGACACAAGTTATGTTAAAAGCTGTTGCGGCTCTTCGGAATTGTTCATTGGACATGTACTACTTATCACCAAAGTGTACTGAGGGTCACCCGGCATTTTGGAAGGCGCAATTGGAAAGTCGCGGACTATGGCCGTTCGAGCACGCAGTCTATAATTGCGACCTGAGCGGCCTGTTGGATTCTTTAAAGACTCTAGAGATACCTGGATGTGTGACAGACTGTGGTTGTAGAGGATTTACGTCCTGTCTCCCACAAGACCTCTGTAATGTTGTGTGCCGAACGCTTGAGAGTGTGTGCACCGCACGTCCGTTGGAGAATGCCTACACTCATGCAGAGAAGCAATAGGAAAAAGTGTCACGCTCGACCATTGAAATCTCGACCTTCCCTAGCCAATTTGTGATGCAGCGACAGATTAACACGCGACACAAGGGGCGTGAATAAACTGAGCCAACTTGTTGGCAGACAGTATTCCCGGTACAGTAACAAGTACTCTACCAGCCGGAGTTTTCTCCACACTCCGGTCACGCATACCCACCTAGCCCTATTATCACCGAGCTAGATTGGTGCACGGACGGCACACTTTGCTTGCAGATGAAAAGTGCGAAGACCGTACCCTTCGGAAGCTCCACAATCATTTATTTTCTTGAAAGTATATTGTAAGTGTATACTGTACTGTACAAGCTGTTCAGCTTACAGTATGATAAGCCCAGAATGGTTCCTGGACGATATTCGTGGTCTTTTTATCTATGCTCCTGCCTTGTTGTCGTCCCTACGGTCCCTACGGTCCTGCTCGGTAAGCGCGTCGGGAAGCGATGTACCGGCAATCCACTATTGACGCACGGTCACTACACTTTACCTTGGAGGTGGCAAGTGTAGCGCCCGTGCGCCGAGAACCATCACCATTTATTTATTCACAGTACTGTACAGTACCTTACCGGGTCTCTCCCCTCTCATCAAGGCCAACCATGCCTCGCAGCCATGCTCCAGAATGCCATCCATTGCCGTGCGGCGACACTCCCTGCCGTTGACCACTAACCAAAATTCTCATCAACTCCAGCAGACTCCGCAACAGTCAGTCCTCATCAGATCCAATTTTGTCAATCATTACTAGCTAAAGCTAGTACGATTGAAAATTCGCGTGTGCTTACACGTGTATAGCGACAGCAACGATTATAATATCACGAATCTAAAGCAGCGAGGGTGCTCTTACGGCTGCAAAGTTACGTGGAATCTTTGTTTGGTACCAACACATCGACTTTGATTTCTGTCGACAAGGATCGGATCTGATGAGGACTGACTGTTGCGGACGTTGATTTCCAGCCTGCTGTGCTTGTCCATCTCTTCCTGCTGTGCCTATCTTTCATCTCCATTCTCTTCCCTGTTTTCTCCTGCTTTGCCCGTGTCCGGCTTCGCTTTCGAATGAACTGTCGTACGAGGCGCCCGAGGCGGGAGTACGTGGTGATTCTTCGCACCCATTTGGATGGTCCTCAGATCCAGCGACTTTTCGTTGCGTGCGAGCTTTGTACCTGATGGCGAACGCTTACCCTAAATTAGGTTACTGTTTCCCGAGCCAGATTGGTGCACGGGCGCTACACTTTGCTTGCAGATGAAAAGTGCGACGACCGTGCCCTTCGGAAGCTCCACAATCATTCTTCCACACCTGCGAACAGAAACGATGGCGCATAATCGATGTTGGCCATGTTGTCTTCTTGATCTAATGCGTGCACAGTGTGACGTGCTTGTAGGGTTCTATATACAAGATTATGCTATAGAATCTCCGCCCTTGTCCTCCAGGCCCTGTTTCCGTTCTCGGCTCAGATCGGGTGCTCAGACCCCTCGCCTTTGTAAATTTCCAAATGGGTCTGACACTGGGCTAGAAGTCCAGCCAATCACATCTTGCACTTTTATATAGCTCACATCTGCCAATTAACCCTCTCCCATTTGTTGTGATACCCAGTGTCTTTCGCAACATAGCCATCCTTCTTCCCAACACTGCAGGTGAAAACGGTGATATGATCCCCTTTCCTGAAATCCCCTTCAACTCTGCTACCGGCTTGAACAATGGTGCCAGTGTGGTTGCACCCAACGGAACAGCATCTGCCCTGATCCACAACGGCTGGCACGTGTGTATACTTCCTATAGAGCAGTCGAATCAGCCGAGTCGAAGAAAATTTCGAGCAACGCTCTGCATACCGTTCAGAGGCTTCCGACGCCTCAGTACCAACCTTGAACAGGACGTAGTCTTCTGGCAGGGTGCGTAAGGTGTGTGGTAGAGAACCCATGTTGGACTGGGATCGACGAGAAATTTGGGAAATGGATGGCGTCGAGGGATGTGTAAGAGTTGAGGAACGAAGTGCTTATTGCTTAAGTACCCTTTCTATCTGGCATTGCATCCATCAAAGTGGATCAAGATAACCCTCGTGAATCCAACAAGTCAAATCCGCCAACATCTATCTACAGCATGCTGCGAGCTTCCGCCGCCAGCATCAAGACCCCGGCTACCCAACAAGTCCACACGGTCGAAGCCGACTTCCCGTCAGCGCCGCCCAGTTGAACAATCGGTGAGCTGCCCGGTGTGGAGTTGCCTGAGTGACTGCTCGAGGATGGCCATGCCGAGACGACGGGTGGCCATGTCCAGGTGCCAGTGGCGTTGGGATGAGATGGACCGCCGGAGATAGAGTTACGAGATGCCGAACCAGTGGTGGACGCAAATAGGGTAGGCTCTTCAGTCGAACTACTATCACAGACCTGCGTACTTGTGAGATGACCCGATTGTGGATATTGCGGCAAGTCTACAGTGCTGGACTGAGGACTATACACTGTTGACGAGTCGCCAAACACATGCTCATCGGACGCCATGTAACTAGTGGCCGAGCTGGTAAGACCTGAAGTCGAAGTTTCGGAGTCGCGCAATGCACTGTTTAGCTCATTCCATGCCGAGGCGACGTAGGAAGTAGCCCGCGAATATTGATGAAACGCCAACCGTGTTGACTCAGAATATTTACTTGTCGCATCGAGTATTGGCATGGTGGAGGTGGTCACTGTGAACGACGTTGAGGAGGGGGTCGAAGATGTTTCGTGGTCCAAAGACATGAATACGTCGACATCGACTCGAGCAGGGCCTATTTCCAGTGCAACGCCATACGCAACATTGTACACTGCGAGATGTACGAGCAGTAAGAACGATGGGATCATTGTTACGAATTGTGCTTCTTGTGTTGGAGGGTGGAGATGAGACTTCCAAGGCGCTGAAGCAGCCTTATATGTGTATGTCTATGTTGCGGCGGGAAAGCGATGGCAAAAGATTGAGGGGTATCGAGGCGCCCGAAAACAGGTGTGGGCGGGAGTAGGGGGCCTTTGGATTTCTGTGTGACTTCGCATCTTCGAGAAATATGTGCCTGACCGGGAGCTGCGGCGCGAGTTGATCGCCATAATACAAGAATCTTGTCGTTTTACAGATTAGACCGGCTTACGGTCGAGATGACAAGCTGCCACCATGGAAAGAGACGATCTCACTGTTCGATCTCACTGTTCTCACCTTCGATCAACACTGCCAGTGATTCATCAGTCGAACCTCCGCGGTTCCTTAAGACAAGGCGTTCGAGGGTATTGCGGAGAAATAGTTGTTGCATGAGGCTGACATCTTGCCAACCAACGACCTCGCAAGCCTGAATTCGACGACTTTCTGCAAGCCATGTTTGTTGATGTTTTTGCACCAGGCACGGTACCCGATTAATGGTTCACAACTACGTCGCGTATAGTACAGTACAATATTGTACAGTACTGTAACATACAGCGCTCTCGAAGAAAACTGAGCGATATCTAGTTCTTGCAGTAGTAGCATGTTTTACACTTTTCATCAGCACCCCAGTACCAAAGGCATACGATTATCAAAGCGATGCACTTGTGAAACATGTCGCAGGAGCAACAACCGCTGTCATAAGCCCGCGGTGCAGTACAGTACCCACCAACTCTTCAATGCCTTCGTGACCCTCCTTACATTCGACGCCCTGCATCCCGACGATCAAGACAACCTACATACCTTCTTGTGTCCTACATACTGCACGCCCCCGGGATACGAAGCAAAGACATCCCGTTTATCGTTTTCACCACCAAGGGCGTCTTCACAACCAAGCGCGAGCGCCTCCGCCGCAACGGCGCCATCATCCTCGCAGTCGAGACCATCACAAAATCGAGCTGGATAGAAGGTGGACCCTCCAAGTGGGAAGAAGTGTTCGACAAACTGCGCCTATGGGACCTGACGCAATTCGACCGAATCTGCTTCTTGAACGGCGATACAGTCCTCAATCGCCCACCAGACGGTGTTTTCCTCGACACCGCTGCCGCCACCCACAATACTCTTGACCACTCCGACAAGCTGAGATCAGACGAAGCGTCCCTCCCGTGCCTTTACGTCTTCGCCGACCAATCCGAGATGAACCGCGAGCACCGTTACTCGCCCTCGGAAACAACGCACGACTATCCCAACGTCCAATACCTGAACGCCGGCTTCTTCGTCATGAAGCCCTCGCTGAAACTCTTGAACCACTACCTCAGCATCATGACCGTCCCGCATCGCTTCGTGCCTGAATTCCCCGAGCAAAACTTATTTAATTACGCGCACCGCAGCGAAGCCGATGGCGGAAATATGCCGTGGCAGCTCCTGGATTCTCAGTGGAACTTGTACTACCCAACTTTGTTGGACCTGGAAGGTGGTGTGGCGAGTTTGCACGAAAAGTGGTGGGTGCCTGAGGATTAGGGGTTGAAGCCTTATTGAGAGAGCTGGAGGTGGCGGATGGAGGGGTTTTACGAGGCGTTAGATGAGTTGAGAAGAAGACAAGATGATTCTTAGGGATGAGGGATGTCAGTCTCTTTTGATGCTTCCGTTTTCCTTTTGAGCGCCGGCGTTGTGGGGTGTCTTTAGCGGCTTACACATTGTCTAGCATGAAGAGGGATTGGTATTACTAAGTCTTTCCGTACTCGGCCTGCGAATTGAGTGTAGCATTCGGTTATCGAGAAGCAAGGGTGAATGGATTGATTATATTGTGTTGAGGGTCGCCACCCACAAATTACTACTTCGCGAACACCTCTAGTCCCATGCTTGGAGACTCATTGTTGTAGCTCATTGGGTTCCCAGGATCCCGGCGTTAGGCTGATACCTGTTGATAGCGCAGAGAGTATGCCGTATGCTATAGCATTCTAGTGATGTCACGATCGCGATACTGTATTGTACGGACTTATCAGTTTCAATGTCCTGCCAAAAAAGAGCCACAGTCTTTTCTGCATGGAAAACAGTCCACCACGCCTCGGACATTAGCGAGCTGATGACGTGTATCTTGGCATTTTCGCCGTCACTCAAAATCCGGCCGTCGCCGTTCCTTCCATCAAGACCAGAAACCACATGCACCACTTCGTCGCTATATACATAGCTACCTTGACACCTTGCAGCAGCCATGGTTGACGACCATGAGATCATCAGGAATCTCTCCGCTACACCCAGCGAATTTCGTACTACTGCCGAATGCACCGGCCACGCGTTGCTAAAGAAGTTCTCAGAAGACTCTGGTCTGGAAAAGGAAGTGGCACGTGGATTTGATATCTACGAGATCAAGTTTCTCAAGAAAGATTTGGAAAATCTTACGACACAGCTCAAAAAACATGTATGCAGCACGAGACCTAAGCGCAAAGAAGGACTGCATAACTTACGTCAATCTAGGTATCAGGACATGGCTTCGAATGGGATGTCGTGCGCCTCCTCACCCTCGATGTGTCAGGAACGTTCGAAAATCCGCCAGAAGATCTTTGGATATTGCCTTTGATAAGCAAGGAAAACCAGGTCGGACAACCGATAAGGCTTTGCGAGATCTCTCACATGGGAACAGGGGATATATACGTTGGATTCAAGGTTATTTAGGTATCATCAAGAGATCGGAGGATTCGACAGCGGTCTCATGAACAAATTCCAGTCGAACCATGACTGATCTCCCATCTCACACGTCCCGATTGCTTGCACCTGGCCATCTCCATAGGCACCACTGTATGACGCGTCCTGATTGAATGATCTTTCTGCTCCATTCATACCAGCGAATGACTGACATCCATACTGTGCATCCTGTACACCAGAATGATGGCGTTGTGCTGATCCCTGGTCTTCACTGGTAGCTACGCCGTGGTTACTCCTGTATTCTGGCATGAATCCAGATCCTTGACATACGGCATTCGATGCAGTTCCGAATTCAGTCATTGCTGCGCCGTCCAACATCTGATAGGGGTCACCGGTCGAAAGTAATCCCCACTGTTGCTGAGATCCTTGACTTCTCACTTCCATATTCAGTACAGGACCATTTTTTTGATGTCCTAAAATTCCTGCAGGCTGGCGTTGCTGGATGTCCACGATCGGTGGTTGCGGTAGGGCATAGCTTGGGTCTTGAAATTTATAAGCATCTCTGAAATGCCTGGTAAAGACATTGGTTCCTTCCCAGAATGCACGATATTCGTTCGTTTGAAAGCATTGACGAACTATCTCGCACGCTTCCGCTTGTAAGGCTTTTGCCTTGTCTACCAAGCTTTCGCGGTGAGCTTCGCAGAACTTCCAAATCAACAAAGCGCCTTGCTCGTTCAGGCGATGCTCCCATCTGTATGTTCTGTCAATATAGCAACATGCGCTCGAGGTGTCTTAGTGACGCTCACACGTCTCTGCAATTGTCCCCTAACATGAGAAGAAAGCCTAGACCGTACGTGTTTCCGGCTAAGACCATGTACCTTTGAGCTGACTTGCACAGACCACGGATATCTTCGATATTCTCGCCAGAGAGTTGAGCAAATCTGTGCTCGGCCGCGTCTAGAGATTGTTCTTCGCCCTCTTCATCTTGCAAGCGGTGGATCTCCGAAGTGATCACGATCATCAGTAGTCTTCTTTGACCTTCGGTACGGTTCGTCTGTTTCTCGTAACTCCTATACTGTTGCATCATTCGTTTTTGCCGGGCGTCCTCGTACTCGCATTGTCTGCGTTCGACGATGGGGCTGGCGTCAATCGATTTCAGAGCTGTTCTCAGGTGCTCCATGCGGCCTGCTCTTTTTCGAGCGAAGAATCTAGCAATCTCGTCATCGTCCGAGTTTGCACTATCCTTCCTCGGGACCTTGCGACTTCGTCCCTCTCCTCCAAAATAACTGAGAAGTTGCTTTCGGAAACCATCATCCTCACTACCCTGTTTCACCAAATCAAGAATCGCTTCGCGGAATTCCTGGCATAGAGTTTAGTGACACAATAGGTCGCGAGCTGACAATAGATCGTACTGGAAATTCGAGCAGGGCTTTTTGATCCCCCTCAGCAAGTAGACCAACGATTTGCGTTGCGATCGTAGCATCGCAGCATCCAGACATGGTAAGTGGCAGGCACTGCAAAGGTCCAATAACAACTTGAAGAAGACGTATGTACTTTAGATAAGTACATGCAAGACCGATCTATCGTTGTCCGTGCACTGCTGTCGCCCGTCCTTTCTTGAATCATCGCCGTCTCACATTCGAATTGTCGACCCCCCTCATCCGTCTAGAGCATGTGCGCGGAACCGAACACGTGCTATACAGTACATACAGCAAAGGCTTTCACCGGAATCACGAAGCTGCATATACAGTACTTTCGTTGGTGATCGCGTTCCGGTACCAACTCCTGAAGTGAAATAGTTCTATGTTATGCGAGAATGGGACGCTACAGTACTGGACAGGCATTATATTTATATTGCTTTTGGATGGCGAAGGCTTACTCTTGTATGAAAGAGGATTGATTGTGCGAAGCTGTTTCTCAAGGTTGTAAAGTCTCGATCACGCTCAGCCTTGAGAGCGTCGATCATCTGCTGGTCCTCCGTGATTCCATCATCAGCTTCGTCAAGGTCCTTCCCTGGGTCGACGTATTGCTCGCTAAGTCGAGCGCACTCATTCTCTTTCTGGTAGTATTCCTGGTTACGGAGGTTCACTTCTTCCATGGCCAGCTGCTTGATGTCTTGGTGTTCTGTCTGGAGATGGACCAGGGTTGGGAAGGGAAATTGGCGTCTTCCGGGAGGGAGGGTGCCTTGCCATTGCGAAGGGCATTGTCTCGCTCTCTTGACGCGAGGTCGCTGTTCATCTTGTTGCGCTTTGCTTGGGCGGCTTCGATGATTGCGGGGATCCCTGAGAGGATCTCAAACCAAAACTGGGAATTAATTGCGACCACGGTAGACAGCTGAACCGCGTTCTGTGCGATCAGCTCGTTGGCGTTGTGGCCCTGACTCTCAGTGCCTTCGAGTGGGTGTCTTAATGCTGGAAAGTCGACCAAGAGGACTCCAGGTTCGCGCTCGACGGGGAGCTCCTCGCCTTCTTCAAATTCTTCGTGATGTCTGAATGTACTGGTGTTACTCTCCTTCTCCTTCTCGATCTCTGCGAATAGCGACTTGTCAAGAGGTTGATGTAAGAACGAAGAGATCATGGTGCGACTTGGGCGACAACGCACTGGGGGGCCGCAACGGTCTTCTTCTGCTCCAAGGTCCTCCTTGTTTCTTTGCCCTTGCTGATCGCGATTCTTGCGTCTGAAAGTCGTCTGGTCGGTGATAGTGAAGGGGTCGTTGTGAGAGTCTTGGAGTGCACGCTGGGTGTGCGTTCGAGCATGCCGGGATGTATACTTGGCGTGCGGCGGCGGCTGCAGATGTATCGTTGAAGGGTGGCTCGTTGTTGGCCATGTAAGGTAAGCTGGTCTAGGGGGAGGTGTCTGACTGTATGAGAGACGAAAAAAAGTTGGCGTGTACTTGCGCCTTTGTGTGCTTTGCGGGACTGCAGTGGCCTTGGTCTTCTCAGTTTTGGGCGCTTCTCGCTGGGAGATTTTTAGACTCGGATCGAAGTTTTCACTACAGGTTGAGGAGCTGTAGAACTCCGCGTACTCGGGGATCGCAGGTAGCACGTCCCGTGTCAGCTTTTGTTGCAGAAGGAACGCGGCGTAGTAAATATTGTGAGTCTGTTGTTTGTCAGATGCCATCGTTTGAGGATGGTCTGGCTTAGAGGATGAACTCCACCACAAGTAGCAGTCTTGATAGCGACATGGAGCGAGTGCATGGCACGCGTCATAGTTATGTTATGGGCCGCGTGATTGTCTACCTCGCTCATCATCCCAATGGTGGGATAGTATGTAGGCGATTCACTCTGCTTGCAACCAATTCGAGACTTGTAAATGAGTGGGGATCACCAGCTGAACTTCGTCAACAAGTCTCTGGACACTCTTCGTATGAAAAAACAACTCGAAAGATTCATGGGTGGCTTCTAGCTAAGACTACAGTACAGTACATTGAAACAAACATGGCAAAAGTTCATAGCCCACCGCAATCACACTCATACACTGCAGACTCGCTAAAAGACTCACTTGTCAGTTAATGTGCGACCACAATAGTAAGAGTACAGCACCACGTACCTCGCGGCGCTCCGTGAAACCCTGATACAGGCCAGTCCAGACATCACGGTCGCGACAATCCTGGCCGTTCTCCACTTCATGGCAGACTGGTAGCTTTTTCTGATATGCTTCTTCGGTATGTGGCAGCCATGGCTTAGGCAGAGGCCAGTCGGAAAAGTGGACGAATTTAGCCTCTTCGAGCACCTTTTGAGGATCCCAAATCTCTTCCTTGGATCCCAGATACCTGTGGTGTTCCTTTCCATTGAATTCGCCTGTAATGAGATCATATCGACGATGAGGTATGATCATGCAGTCTTTGCCATAAAGCTCGTTGACGATTTCCATGTCGAAATCGTCATCTTGCCTGCGGCTGAATGCGTCGAGGACACGGCGGAACTCGAAGTCAGATGGCTCAACGAGGACCATTTGAGACGACAATGTATCGTCAAGCCAGTACGCACGAGGCATAGCTACAGCCGATGGCGGTAACAAGAAAAGCTCGTCCATACTTTGAAGAACAGTAGCATCCGAGTCGAGACTGAGCACACGCTTGTATTGGGTTTGGTTGAAGACGAGCAGCTTTGTGAAGCTATCAGCCCAGGTATCCTCGCCTTTGAGGTGCTTGACTTCGATGGGTGAAAGTTGAACTCCATAAGAGTCCCGAGCTTTTCGGATTAGCTCAGAACTGTGATCCGATCCAGACACATCCCATCCTTGAGGGTACATCATCACTTTCGACGCCTTGGCTCCCACGCGGTCCAGTGACTCAAAGATCATAAGAGAATTACAGAGGTAATTTTCATTTGTGACGTACTGGCAGTAGGCGTATTGAGACCAGTCTGGCTCGTTTGTTACGTGAGCTGGTGGGGCTTTGTGGGACGTCTGGTGAGCGTCCGGATGCATGAACTGACCTGTCATCAACTGGGCACGGAAGAGATCGATGAGTAGTAGTAAGAGTAGAACTGACAGCAAGGTACGCCAAAATACACGCGAGTTGACGAAACTTCTGAATTTTGATGTCCAGGAGTGTTGCGAGCCATCTGTGCTGTCCAGTGGCGCCACCCGCCAGCCAGGAAGCACGTCGCCCAGGTTCCGAAGATTTATCGTGATGTTCCTTGGGGCGGCCGACATTCGCGAGAGGTATAAGCAACGGGGACATTCGTTGAAGATACGGGTTGACGGCAATAATGAACGACAGCGAGCAGGCAGCATACATCGACACATCCGTTGCTAATGGCAGCGCGGTCACATAGCCTTTTAAAGCCCTGCCAAGAGTCATCTGCATCATAGCGG
>Ga0265798_10010428_pt1 | contig 11468 bp, 14 predicted proteins | sample P3T30metagenome_FD_192430 | JGI IMG/M metagenome (GOLD analysis project Ga0265798, IMG submission 192430) | Plant litter microbial communities from East Loma Ridge, Irvine, California - P3 T30 | ecosystem: Environmental > Terrestrial > Plant litter > Unclassified | place: USA: California... | reverse complement strand
CTAGCCTAGACTTGGAGGACGTGTATACTGATGTGAAGATAGTTTGTTCCCCGCTCCTGGATCCTAGACGAACTCATTGATCGCGTGGAGAAGAAGCATGAGAGAGATGTCCTGCCGCAGATCATGAAGTTGAGCCTGAATCCCTTCCAAGAACATTGGGATTGGGATCAAGATGAGGAGGAGAGGTTCTGTGGTGATGTGCCAAAGTACAAGGGAATGTTGCAGTGTAGTTGTAGCTCGTAGATACATGCCCCTACATTTATTTTGGAGAAGGGTAAATTGATGCGGAACATTTAATCCACACCACCAACCAAATACTCTCCAACCTCAACTCCCACACTCCTACCCAGCGCCCGAGCATACTCCCATCCAAAATTAACCCTCCATCGCCCACCTCCCTCCAATGCATCGTTGCTTCCTGCACCTCCCGCTCGAACAAGCAATCGCATACTCGCCAACGTAGCAATCTGCGTGTACAGATCTGCAACCTGAGGCACTGTTCCTTCCAAAAGCGCCCTGAAAATCGCTAGTAGCCGATCTAAAGTGAAGGGACTGGGCGTGAGGAGATGCCGACTAATCTTACGGTGCTTGGTTCCAGAGCGCTTCCCGGTCACACTAAAAGACGCTGCAGAGGGAGCGCGGCGCTTGTTCTTGCGTTTATCTGTGTGCTTCATAAAGTATGTTACGTCTGTGCGAGAGGGGTTGTACGAGGCTAGATATGCGGCGATGAGAATGTGTGTTGTAAAATATGGGAGTGTGTATGCGGTCATGTTGGCGGGCTTCTTTTTGCTCGGAGTTGCGGGTGTGGATGAGGTGTCTTTGATTATTGGCTCGGTGGTGGTGGTGGAGATGATGCGATCCAGCACCGAATCCTCAAGCTGGAAGAGATGGCGTCTGTTTACCATGAGGCGCGAGAAGTCGCGTGTGCCGAATTGACCCGACACTACTGGCTCGACAAATGATCGCCAGAGTCGCATGGCGCAGTTCTTAAAGCTGATAAGGTCTCGTCCTGTGTGTTTTGAAAGCGAGTCGTACACGGCTTGGAGGAAGCGACCCCAGAGCCAGGCATCATCTTCGGCTGCTAAATCAGGTGTGTAGTCGGGGAAATTTTCCAGAGATGGAGGCTGGAGGAATATCTTAGGTGGACTCGAGCCGAGAATAGCTAAAAGTTCGGTACGCGTGTATGATGGGAAATGGAGAAAGGAAGCGGACGAGGAGTGTAGGACAGAGGGTGTGAGAGCGAGGGTTGTAGTAAGTATGAGCGAGAGGTTTGGTATCTGGATGCTTTGTTAACCATCGTGTATTTGGGGGTATGCATGCGAAAACATACCATCTCCCCTAACCTCGCCAGCGCAGAGATCAAGGTCCCACCCCCTTCTCGCAACCTATCCATTGCGTCCAAAACCAATACGAATTTGCCCCTCCCCTCCAATAGCTTGCTCATGTTGACACATAGCGCACTTAGGTTTTCTGTACGCGCATATGGTCTCCTATCAATTGTTTCGTCATTGAACTCATCCAGCGCATCGAGACTGGCTGCGACGATGCGCTCGAGAAGATGACGCGCTGTTATGCATTCGCGCACATTGATAATGACGTGGGGTACTTGTGACAGATGGAAGTAGGAGCGTAGGATAGACGATTTCCCCGTTGCTGTCAGGCCGTGGATGTTGAGGAAGGAAGCCGAGGGAAGGTGCGCCTGTGGTTGATTGTTAGTGTGGTGTTGGGAAGGGATGCCGCATTTACGAACGCTATAAAGAGCTGCGAGATGCTGAATGAGCTGGTCACGACATTGGAACTCGGCATTGAGTTGCGCGATGATTTCTTCGGGTAACATTGTTGCGACGGAGTTGCAGAGGTTTGGTCCTTGTGATGTTGAGTTGATGACCCAAGGTTGTCACGCTAGGTTAGTGCCGAAACGCGCCTGCACGTGCTTTCTGCTGTTCCACCACGCCCGACCCGTCAACTACTTTCAACTGGCAAATTGTCACATCTTATGTATTATAATATATCACACTCAAGGCAAACAACTTATTCAGAAACTGCCATAGCCATACCTTTACTACAAGACCACAGATTCCAACACAGGCACTTTTATTGCTTCGCTTTGGACTATCTAATGTCTATTGGTATAATGCAATGCCATGCCATCCCTTATCGTACAATTCGTCCCAAAGGGATCAAAATTTGACCCGGTAATCCAATGCGCCATGTTCAATGCTATGTATCCAATGCCTTTTGCCATGCTCAATACTAAACATTCTGTATTTTAAGCATGTAGAGTATCGTTGAAGCCAGTTCGTGCATCCTCGGACTGGCCGTCCTCTTTGAACTCCCAGGCTAGGAACTTCCAGTTGAGCTCGCTTGGCCGCCAGAAGAGACCGTTCTTCAGACCGCTGCCCGAGGGCGACGAGTCACCTGGTCCATCGGCTGTCATTCCCCCAGTATGTGGCATCCGCTTACCAAAGACGCATCGTCGGAACCTCGAGTGTAGGATGGCCATTGAACACATGACGCAGGGCTCGTTGGTGAGGTAAATATCGAGATCGACGCATAGGTAGCCGCTCGATGAGATGTTTTCCTTGTCAAAGTACATCTTTTCAAGGTCAGTGAGGGGGTTGTCGCAGAAGAGCGGGCGGTCTGGGTATGCGGGAGCTGCGCCAGCTGCACGGATTCGCTTCTTTGCAACCATGGAGATGGCGCGGTGCACGGCATGGCCCATGACGTTGCCGGTTCCAGTCTTTGATGCGGGTGTGCCGTCGAATGACCTCCAGCGGCAGTCGCCTGCAACGGCAATGACCTCGGGCTCGCTCTTGGACCGATCGACAATGACGACGCCAATCTTCTCGCCAAGGCCCAGGTTGGATATTTGGTCAGCGACGCCCTTTGCCAGTGCCATCCGAGCCCCTGCCTCGGGTTGTATCTCATCCTGGTTACGCTGAACAAGGCTCGGGTGCGGACCGTACGGGTTGGTGTTCTTGTACGAGATGGGCCAGTACTCATCGCTCCACTCTGCAGCCTGCTCGGCAGAAATGGGCGCAAGGGACGGGACGGTCACGTAGAGGATGCGCGGCTGTGCAGCCCTACCTTCGAAAGGCGGGCATGTGCGTATGAGGGCCGCGAGATCGGCATGGCTCATGTAACGCGTTGGACAGAGTAGGAAATAGCGAACTAGATCAAAATCTTTAGTAACAGCTCCGCAATCAGCAGTCTGACTGCCATCATCGGCCGAAGACGCAGACGGAAGAGAGAGTTCAGAGGGCAGCAAAGCAGCAGAGGAAGATAATAATATTTTTGCAGTTGCAGGATTATCTTCTTCACCTCTCGGGAGCCTCGCCGGCGGATGGAACTGCCTCTGCAGATGAGGAGGCAGGTACTTGAACTGGACCACGCGGCGCAGGTGTGAGATCTCGGACGTCTTGAATTCGGGCAATGCTGCTTGCACGGCACTAGACGAGGCTTAGTAAGAAGGAGAGAAGCAACGGCAACGACAATGAGCGTAGAGGGCTCACTCTTTGACCACATTGGCATGCTTGGCTGGCACCTCGATGACATAGACGCTCTGCGTCTCTAGGCTGGCGCGCACTTCGTCCTTGGTCCTGAGCGGGACTAGACGCCCTGTGAGTACTGCTGGGGTGCTCATAGCATCGCCTGGTGGTGAGTATTAGCGCTAATGCGTTGGGAAAGTTAATACGCGTCCGAATAAGCTGTTGCGAGGTATCGACTGGCGGGTTTGCTGGTCTGGTCGAGCACGGCGGCTGTGGGAAGAGAAATAAATGTTCCAGGGTTCAGCGGGGCGATCCTGCTCTTCCCCAAACCTCCCCTTCCGCTTTCACCCCGCCACTCCGTCTTCACTCTTCACTACTTGCAACGTGACAGCAAGAGTGCGATGTGATGACCGACTCCAGCATCATCATTTTGATGGGAGAGAGAAGGAGCGAGATTGAGTCGCGGGCCACCTCCCCCCGCATGAACATCACCACAAAGGAACGCCAATCCTCACTCAATATGGGGCCCCGCATACGCCCATCCCACTTGTTCGGTCCACATCATCCAAACGAGCTGTGAAAGGACTCTCATCCCAGGCATCTCCATCTGCCGACATGCATGCATGACTTGTACTGGCAGAACGGCGCTGTTCATGCAACGCCCTCCCAATCACGTGCAATGTTACCCCACTGCCCAGGTGTGGTATGTATATGAGCAATGTTGGGATACCATAGACATCCTCTACCCTATCCTTCATCTTCACGCATCCGATCAGTGTAGCCAGCCATGGATAGCAAGTCGGAAGCGACCCACGTCGAGATCGCGCACGGTCATGTGACTCGCGTCGTACCCATCGAACAGGAGGCCAACGAGGACGTCAAGCACGTCAATCTCTCCTGGCGTTCATGGATGGTTGTGTTTTGTTGTTGCTTTGCGTAAGTATCTCGGCACTTTTTGGGGTAGTTACTCACACCATGCAGTGTCATGTCTCAAGTCTTTGTCGTAGTAGCTGCGGGCTCCGTCTTGTCATTCATTATCCGTGAGCTTGGACAGCCGGCCATTGCGAGCTGGGTCATACAGGTACAACCACAGTCATATGGCACCAATACAGCGATTCTTGACCATCTCTAGGGTCCACTCCTCATGCAATCAGTCCTATCGCCCCCAGTCGGCCGCCTCTCTGATGTCTTGGACCGCAAGCTATTCGCCACTATCCCTCCCCTGATTGCATGCGTTGGCGCCATCATTTGTGCGAAAGCAAAAAGCATGTCCATGCTAATTGGTGGCGGCATCCTCATCGGCATGACGCTTGCGACCATTTCCATTGTACAATCCATCCCCTCTGAGATTCTGCCATTGAAGTACCGGGCCTTGGCGAATGGACTTGCAGGCATTGCTGGTGTACTGGGAGGACTGTAAGTATCTGCAAAAGTTTATAGTGCCTAGCTGTAATGTCTATCTTGACTTCCGAAATACACGCTAACAGCTCTGTAGTGTGGGTAGCCTAGCAGCTGGCGCAGTGACCGATCTCAGCGCTTCGGGATGGCGATACATCTTCTGGATCCAAGTCGCGCTACATGGCATCACATCGCTCGGTCTGTTTGCATTCTACTGGCCCAAGAAACGTACCGACTACCCTCGCATGAGTGTCAACGAGTGGGCATGGGCATGCGACCCTGTTGGCTCCTTCCTGCTTGTCGCCGCTGCCACGCTGATGCTCCTTGCACTTAATTGGGCAGGTGGGGCACATCCATGGAGCAGTCCATATGTATGCGCCAACCTCGTTGTCGGCATTGCCTTGTTCATCGCCTTCTGTCTTTATGGTATGTTGTTTTGTCCAAGCAAAGAACTGTGCTAAAACCTCGTAGAATGGAAGGGGAGGTCAGACGGCATTGTCGCACATGTCTTCTTCTCCACGGGGCCCAACTTCTGGCTTTCCACGTTTGCTTTTGCGATTGAAGGGTAATTCTGGCGTGCGGTAACAGTTTGCCGAATGAGCTCTGACATTGCTATAGATGGATCTACTACTCAGCCATCAATTCCGTGACACCTCAGCTCATCCTCAACGTCGGTTTTGAAGACAGTGCCTGGGATATTGCTATCCGGCAATTGTCCTACAAGATTGCCTCAATCTTCACATCATTGGCAGTCACGTGGTGGGCAACAAGATACAAGGACCTTAGTAAGTCGCATTTTGCACACGTACAATCACCACGCTCACAATGCGCCTAGAATCGCCCCTCGCCGTCACCTTTGGTATCATGTTCATAGCATCCATCTGCTTCGCCTTCATCAAGCCCGGCTGGGGCACCAACCAAATCATCTTCACAGCGCTGACTGGTATTGGTTGTGCAGGCCCCCTCACCCTTCTGGTCGCATGCGTCCAATTTACAGCACCCCACGCCTTTCTCTCCACCGCAACCGGTCTTGCCTTTTCCGCTCGTGCTATCGGCGGTGCTTTCGGCACGGCAGTCATCTACGCCATTGTGAATTCGCGTGTCGCATCGAACCTTCCAGGTGAGGTCAGCTCGGCAGCCATTGCAGCTGGCTTGCCTTCATCCTCGGTCCCTGCACTACTAGCTGGTATGAAGGGGAAATCAGCATCAAAGTTCAGAGGCACAGGTATACCCGGTATTAATGAAACCATCATCAACGCTGCGTGGGACGCAAGTCACTGGTCTTATGCCCGCGCGTATCGACTGGGTTTCTGGAGCGTAGTCCCATTCGTAGCACTCGCAACCATCGCCGTACTATGTATGCGAGGAGTCAAGGACCTAATGACAGAGAGGGTAGAAGCGACTGTTGAGCGCGACAGTGATGATGAGAAAGGAAAGACTGAAGGTATAGGCAGGGCTTGATGTCGTGTATTGTAATGTATATACAGCAAAATATCTCTACTTTGGGAGAAATATGACATGATCGACGAATCACAGTTGCCTTTATTTCACAACCCTGCACTCAAACTCCCAACCATATTAAGAATAACGCTCGCTCTTCAACTTCTGTTTTTCACTAAAAACTTTTTGTAGTCCGAAGCCCTGCGTCCCTTGTATCGCGAATAGAGTGTCCCATTGATCTACCCAATCTTGGCCCCGCGCTGGCGCCGGTTTACGTTTTAGCAGTGAAGCGAAATTGAAGTTTGAAGGCGTAGCAATGCGGTAGGGCGGGGGTGTGGCAAGAATCATGGTTTGTGGTGCCGGTGTACTGGGTAAGGTAGGTTGGGGCCGTAGTACAAAGGGTTCCGGGGATAATCTGACCATCGGGAAGGGAGACGGCGGCGGCGGCGAGTATGGTGGCGGTGGGCAGTGTGTTGGTTTTGGAGGAAGCGGAGTAAAGGGCAAGTTCCGCCTGAGTGACATAGTGAGAGAACACTGGTCAAAGGAGTCGAGGACAGGGTCCCTTATATTCGGCGTTTCGCGTCGTAGTCGAAGAGTACACGGTAGTAGAGGCAGTGGTTTGGAAAGATACTGACTAGCCGTAGTGTACGATACTGTTGTCTTCGTCGATATAGCCCGGGAGTGAATGGATACTGCGCGAGGAATGGGCCGTGGGCCATTTGGTCGAAACCTATCTTGTCGAGTAGATTTGCGGTCGACGATCCCCCTGAAACTCTGCAGCTCTTCTGCACTGTTTTCATGCCTCCCCCCCAAATAATGCACCGCCATGGCATTTAACTCTGTGTCATCTTCTATACTCCACCTCTTCATCCTCATCTCCTCCTCGTGTTCTTGGCCAACTGCCTCATTTATACTCTCGTTCAAATCCTTATAACATGCACCACCATCATGAACATGATACTCACACCCTCTCGCCACAATTCCTCCTCCATCAATACCTCTTCCCCTCAATACCCCCAACATCCTCCTCTCCCACCTAAACATAGAATCCACCACAAATCGCCTCAACAGGCCACTAACCCCCTCTTCCAAATACAGCAGTTCCAAAACTCTCAAATCAGGCGCTTGGACTGTATCCAACACCTGACTCAACGCATCGATGACGCAGTCTTGGAAATGTGGGGCGCAGATTACGCTGCCGAGCATGTGTGCGTAGAGGAGGTCTGTGCAGGTGTGTAGGGTGAGGGAGCGGTGTGGGTTGGGGGTAGGCACTAGGGAGGTGCGGAGGTAGGATATGTATATTTTGAAAGCTGCGGGGTCAATGGAGGGAAGCGTTATAGGAGCTAGGCTGGATGGTGTGGATGATAGGGATAATAATGGTGGTATCTGTGAGGGGAGGAAGCTGCGGAGGTAGGGCGAGCGCTGTGCGATGGTGTAGTGTACAACGATGATTTCGCTGGGTGAGTTCTCAGAGAGGGTTGTTCGCCCTGCGAGGAGGAAGGTTATGGTGTTTGAACTGCATCTTGTGGATGCGGGTTGAGGTGGGTTGCACAGCTCGGGTTCGAGCAAGAGGGACATGATTTGCTGAAGTTGGTGGGTGAGTTTGGGAATGCATGTAGTGACATGGTAGGTGAGTAGTATATCAGAGAGCTTTCGTTTGAGGTCACGGAAAGGTAGCATGGAAGGGTGTGTGTGATGGGTGGGAGAGTGGGTTGGCTGAATACGTGGAGATTCAAGGTTTGGAGTGTTGATTAGAATGTGCTTTATGTGTGCCATGACAGGTTTTTTTGCACTGAATAGTTGTTCCCCTGACATGTGAATTTTGCCATGTCGTTCAATTCAAATACCGTGCTCAGGTGGTCTCAAGTCACTGCGCAGTTCTCGCTGCATAGAGAATATGCTACTCGTTCTCTTGTTATGCCAGCCATTGTGAAATAACTTTTAACATGCATCTAATATATAATATCCATTCCCACAAGGTGCCACTACCTGGACGCTTAGAAAATGGCAGTTCCGTTGACGTGGGAGCTCACTCCACCTGTTTCATAGTCAGTCAACCTTGCCATAGTTTGTTAGACCAGAATCACACATACCAGGGCAATTAGCGGGTGCAGAAGTGAAGAAGAAGAACCACCTGTTCTTCTCGCGACACGTTTTGGCAAGCTTTTCAAGGTCCAGCATCTCACCCAGCGGCATGCCCCAAAGAGCAAGGATGTACTCATGGAGGTGATAATCTAGCAATGTTAGTGCAAAGCTTCTGTCCTACACTAATGGAAGTACCTACTTTCGTGCGTGGGCCAGGCTTCAAATGTCGGTGCATCACCTGCGACCGAAGAGAAGTAACAATCGTGAAGCCAGTCAAGAATCTTCTCCTCCTGGCTTACTCCCGCGTATCGTTGCCCATCTTCACCGTTCTTGCCGGTACCATGTCTTAGTGCAGCTCTCGATCTGTCCTCGTCGCTCTTGCTGTCATAGGCCTCATTCCATCCGCTACGGATGAAAAGCATGTCTCCAGGTTTGATGTCACCGCCTTGAGCAGCAGGTCGAATATCTACCCCCTGATCCTTCCCGCATTGGAAGAGCTCTTCCCATGAGATGGGGTAGTAGTCGTATGGGTCATAGTTAATCCCCTTCTTGTGCGCGTATCCTCTGTAGTCAAGAAGGATACCTCGGCCTGCAACACCGTGTTCAGCCCAGTGGTGGATCGAACATTTGTGGTTTGGAGTTGGGCCTACAATATCACTACCTTTGGTCTTTTGAGTGTCAGTAGGTGTGGGTAGCTTCAGACCATGTACGTACACCGTTGTAAAAAGAGCCGCTTGACAAATGCGCGAAATGACGGAAGCCGTCCCATTGCGTACCGCTCTGCGTGTTCATGTGATATACATCATCATAGGCAACGCCCTCGGCCAAAGTCTTGATCTCATGCTGAAACTCCTCGCGACCGAATGCGGGTACGTTGGGTACGTTAAGGGGCAGGCTATGGAAAGTCAGACAGGATATCCTGGGAAACATTGGTGCCGCCATACTTTACAGGGACGATCTCGCCCGTTCTGATCTCCCTTCCGGCAGCTGCCACACGGGTCGGTGTGAGAAGGTTGAGGCGGCCGATCTGCAATTGATTAGCGCGACAAAAAGAAGACGGGCACTTCACGGACGTAGTCGTCCTCACCCCAAACCCAAGCCGCTTCAGCTGGTGCACCGGGGATGGTTGGAAGCTCTTTTCTTGTCGGGAATATGGTACAATCTGGGTCCCATGGAATTGTCGTTGCAGTCTTGTTCATCGTCAAGATGTCCTTGAGCTGCGTCAGGCGCTGGCTTGCGGTATTTTTGAAGTCTGTCATTTCAATTCTGGATACGGGATCTACTCTTCGGTATCGATGCGTGAGATACGAATGACAGCTGCCTTCTACTCGGACATCTGCGGGTTTGCCAATACCATGACGTCTTCCCCCGCATTTCCCCCCATTGCTAGTGGGCCACTTGTGGAGATAGGCGGGAAGTCGGTCTTGTTTCTTGCAACTACCGTTAATCATCAATTCACCCCACTGAGTAACCGTCGCACGTGGTGCTCCATGGCGCAGCGCGTGTTCCTCAAGAGTGTGTCGTGGTGGTCTGAACGCGAGTTTGGCGATGGCAGCCCTATGGCTAGCTGACAAGCTGGCGGTTGGTGGAAGATTGGCTAAATGACGGGGCTCGGCTAATTCGTTCGTGGAATACGAAGGCCACTATATTTTCGGTGCCCTTGGCTCGAGGCTTGTTGCTTGGCTAAGAAAATCTTAACTCTCCAGCCGAGTCTTGTTCTGAAAACCGACAAGGCATGCATCTGCATTCAAGAAGCTAGTGAGATCTCATCTAGATCGTGGGTTCAAAATCCCGGTAAAGGGCCCACGCGACGTTAGCGGTTGTCATGGATGCCTCAACATCGCGCACTTTACACATTTTACATCATGTTGCCTATCAGTATCTCGACGCCGGCTTGAGAAAGGCCGACCCCCTCTGAAGGAGTGCGTAGCTTGCCGAAAACGGTCCGCGCACCATGATCGTGAGGGCGTCTGGCCTTTGTCGATTTTAGCCGGTTGCCGTTCATGGGCCCTCATATCATGTTCCATTGGCCACAGTGGGCTCGTGTCAGCATAGGAAGCGAATAAGATCGATCCCAGCGTAGCACCTAGTGCCTTCAGTCGTTGGAGGGAAATCTCAGGCCCGCATCACCGTCGAGCCGGTGATACTTGGGCGTGTACTGATAGCAGCATATAAACACCCTTCCCCAGGTTTCTACCCCAGACCCCATTCCGTCCCCGGACTCCATCTCTTCTTCCTTTGTCCACCGCCTGACCGACCAGAATGGCTTTTGAGGACGAAAAGATCACTTCCCAGGAGGTGGAGAATGTATCCGCTACTTTCACAGACCGTGCCGTTGCCTTTGAGGAAGGCCAAGAGAAGGGTCTGAGCGATGCCTCCATCTGTACCGAAGAGGACAACAAACGTATCCTTCGCAAGACCGACATTTGGATGCTTTCCCTTCTCTGCATGGTGTATTTCCTGCAATCGGCCGACAAGGGAATCATCGGGTTAACAGCTGTGTACGGACTACGAACGGACGCCCACCTCGTCGGCAATGACTACGCGAACCTCGGAAACATCGGTTACTATGCGCAACTCGCCGTTCAGCCTCTAGCTGCATGGGTCGTCGTTAAGCTTCGATATAGCCATGTCCTGCCTGTCATTATCACCTGTTGGGGTGTCTCGGTTGCGGGTGGACTTGGGGGTTCAGAGAATTATGCTGGGTTGATGGCGTCGCGCTTCTTTCTCGGTGCTTTTGAAGCTGCCGTCGTTCCGCTGTTCTCCATGATCACGATTGCCTTTTACAGACGTTCTGAGCAGCCTTTCCGCGTTGCATGCTGGTACAGCTGCTATGGCCTTAGCACACTTCTCAGTTCGCCTATTGTTTACGGATTCGCTCGCGTCCACTCTACGTCGCTCTACCGGTATCAAGTTGTCTATCTGTTCTTCGGACTCCTGACTATCGTTGTCGGGCTTGGCACGTACTGGTGGGCCCACGATAGCCCCGGAGAGGCTCGCTACCTGTCACCAGAGGATCGCCTGAAGGCCATCGACCGATTGAAGGCGAACCAGCAG
>Ga0265798_10010427_pt1 | contig 11468 bp, 16 predicted proteins | sample P3T30metagenome_FD_192430 | JGI IMG/M metagenome (GOLD analysis project Ga0265798, IMG submission 192430) | Plant litter microbial communities from East Loma Ridge, Irvine, California - P3 T30 | ecosystem: Environmental > Terrestrial > Plant litter > Unclassified | place: USA: California... | reverse complement strand
CGGGTGAACACCAACGCCACCGGCGACCAGCGCTACCCCAGCATCGCGGCCCGCTACCTGTGGGACAGCCAGTCATCGGCGCACCTGTTTGCCAACCTGGCCACCTCGGACCTGGGCTACAAGCTGACCCCAACGGGGGTGGGCTCGCCCCTGACCCGCCAGGCCGCGCCCGGCACCACCACGACCACGGCCGACCAGCCCGTGCAGGCCTACCCCAACCCCTTCCAGCAGCGCGTGGAGCTCAACCTGCACCTGGCTCCGCAGGAAACCGTGCAGCGCTTGCAGGTAACCGACCTCAGCGGCCGCGTGGTGGATACGCTCGCCCCGCCGGCCGAAGACGCGCAAACCGTGACCTGGCAGCCCAAGCAGGCCCTGCCCCGGGGCACCTACCTGCTGCGCGTGGTCACCAACCAGCGCACGCAGACGCTGTCGCTGAGCAAGGAGTAAGCCAGCCTCTGGCTACATAACCCGGCAATGAAAAGGCCGCTGACGATTGTCAGCGGCCTTTTTGTGGAGGTAAGTCTTTGAGCAGGCACTTCTGGCCCGAGGGCAGGCGCAGGCGCTGGTTGTCCCACCAGCAGGTAAGCATAATGGGGGCCAGGCCGGTTTTCGTCACGCGGTCTACGCGGAGCTGACGGGTTACTTCCATAGGCTGGCAAGGTATAGTTAGAGCTCGTAAATATGTAATTCACGAGCTCCCATTATATAGACCTACTTAAAAGGCAAAATGCAACTGATGTAATAACTTAGAATTGAAAGCCGAGGGGTCTGTAACGTCTTCTGGTGTTTTTAAGCCTGGCGAGAAAAACATAATTTCTTTGCCTTTACGCCTTGGCTTAGGTATCTTAATTCTCGGTACTGGCTCTTCTAAAACATTGTTTGTACTCTCTATTTCAGCAGTTTCTTCGGCGTCATCTGTATCCGTAATCACTTCTACTTCGCTTTCAACAGGACTGTCTTCTGTTGCTACGTGATTAGCGGCGCTGTGATACAGATTATATTCAATGGCCTGATAGTCTTCATATAATTCAATAATTTCTGGAGTATTATCATAAGAAACTAGCCAGGGTATTGTCAGTTTTGCTACATCATGTGCTACAGCCTCATGCTCTTCAGGCCCGTATGCATTAGGGTATAAACCCTGGCCCTTTTTGTAGTAGGGCGGGTCTAGATAGATGAGGCTCTTTTTGCGCATGGTAGGAACGACCTTAGCCAAAAAGTCCTGGGCATCCATGTTAGACAGAAAGATGCGTCCCCTATGATTTGCAATCTTTTTAATGCGTTGGATGAGTTCCTTTCTGTTGAAGCGAGCATTTACTTTCCAATCCCCGTCTTGCTCTTGTCCTCCGATTACGCCACCTTCCAAAATGCCGGAGCGGTTAGTGCGGTTCATGTAGAAGGCAGCAAATCCTCGTTGTAGCAGGGTGTGATTCTCCTCTCGATTATCAAAAAAGAGGCGCATTTCTCTCCACGCTTCTATAGTAACTTCAGCCGTATCAATGAGTTCAATGAGTGCCTTGGTTTCGTTCAGGACAGAGTGCCAGAAGGCATAGACATCCGGGTCTTTGTCGTTGATAAAAATGCGTGAGGCGTATTTGCCAAATAATAGCGATAAGGCCACGCTACACCCACCCGCGTATGGCTCCGCGTAGTCGCCATCCATGAGGCCGTTCAGCATAAAGAGCGACTTGACGTAGTTGGCTACTTTAAGCTTACCCCCAGGATAGCGTAGTGGGGATGGAAAAATTTTAACAGCCATTTTAGGACCAAATAACTTGCAGCAGAGGCTGGGCGGCAGCCCAGCTACTACGCAAGTTAGGCCCGGTGAGGGACTCTGGCCACTCCTGCACAGTAGTGTACTGTAGTGGCGGGTTGGCAGCTAGCAAATTAGCGATTTCCAGATTATTTAGCAATGGCTCGCCCTGTTCCGCACTAAGGAGCTTAGCGTCCATGACATGTCGAACAACGGCCAGCAGTTTTGTAATGGGAGCAGAGCTAGGGGGTACCAAGGCAGTCTGGACTGCTTGGGAGCCTAGGTAATGGTCAAGGCTGACGGTAAGTAGGGTGCTGAGCAGCAGAGCACCAGCAAGTGGGCAAGCATCAGCATCCACGCGCTGCAACTCGTAGTATAGAGCCTGCACCGGCGCCGGGGCCGTGCCGAGCTGCCCACTGGGTAAAATGACGGTTTTAGGAGCTTTCACTCGTACTAGACGAGGCTTGCGCTTCTCGGCAGGAGCGGGGATAGTAACGGCCGCCACAGGTGCTGCCGCTGGCTCTTCTTCTAACGCTAGCTCTTCTGCTGTGGGTGCAGGCAGCGGAACACCACGGAAAACGGCTGTTTCTTCGAGCGAATCAAAGTAGATGCGGCGGTCTTCTGATACAGGTAAATGCGTTACATCAACGCGCTTGTGCAGCAAATCCAACACCATGCGTTGCAGGGGCGGAATTATATCTGCGCCGGGGATTGTGCTACGTACCCGTCCATTGTGGTATTCGAGGCCCAACTGCGTCTTGATGTAGCGGTCGGCAATCAGGCGTTTGAGCGTCGTGATAGGAAGCTTAGGCAGGTCGGTAATATCCTGCTGAGAGAGGGTGCCGCGCAGCCGCACGGTTTCCAAAATTTGCCACTCCCGCGACTCGTAGCCCCGCCACGCATCGAAGCGTTGCTTATCCAGTGCTTCCCAACCGTCCTGGCCTACGCCATTCATGTTAGCCGAGTGCCGTCGGGCTACCCATAAAGCAGCTTGCTCGCGGCTTTCAAAAAGTGCAATCTCCACCTCCTCAATGGGTGCTTCAGCGAACGTGTCTGCCAGGCGACAGAGGCGGGTGTACAACCGACCACGCATCACACCACTAGCTAGTGCTGGGTCGTGCAGGAGGTTAAGGGCTACTAGGCGTCGATTGCCATCGAGCGCTATGTAGGGCGACTCGCCCACCTCTTCAGGCTTGATAGCCATAAAGCGCTCGGCTGCGCTTAGCCCGTGCTCGGTGATATCGGCCGCCAGGTTCACGATTTTCTCGCCCTGTTGCTTAATCATCGCTGAGATAGCAACGAGCTGACCACTCTGCTTTTCTAAACGTGGATTGGATTCGTCAAGACCAAGGCTGGCGTAGGGGATAGTTAGGGTCGCAATAGGTAAGCGTGGCATCGTACTCGTAACAATCAAAATAGCTCAGATATATAGTGCTAGGCGGGCCAAATGATTTTCATGAGAGGTTGTAGAACGTCCCACTGTATACATAAATCTTGAGCTAACTGCCCGCGTCGCCGACTGGCATCGCCAGACGTTTTGCCACCGTAATTATGCATCTGGGCTGCTGTAGGTATCAACAAGGTGCCTGATTCGCTGCCTTCTGGAACGCTTTCTGTGATAGCAGAAGTAATTAAATTGTGCGTTAGCATGTGTTCCATTACACCTTGTAGCTTTTCAACCACCGTTGTGCTGGTGGCTGTAGGGAGGTGGTGCCGACTAATGTAGTGGTCGAGGCTGAGTTCTATAAAAATAGGCAGTAGAAGAGCGCAAGCATTGAGGCACTTTTCATATTCTAGCTCATATTGTAGCTCTTGACAAATATTGTGGATGCGAGATTCGGTAATCTTTAGGCGGCAGTCCTTTGGTATGATTGTTACCCGCGCGGTAGCTGGCTGCGAATTAGTAACTCCTTGCTGGGTACCATTCTGCGTACCTGATGAATTAGTCTGCGTACCTGATGAATTAGGCTGAGCACCGTTTTGCCCATTTCCTTGGCCTGCGTTGCCATTCTGCTGCCCGCCACCAGCCGGGTTGCTGCCAGGTGTAGATGAACCATTGGTAGAGGTGCCATTGCCACCTGCACCCGGATTCGTATTTCCCCCCCCATTAGTCGTATTGTTACCACCGGCTACTTGCCCACCAGTACCTTTCTTTCCTCCGGCCGTTGAGCCATCTGCTTTAGCGATTGGTTTGTTGGCCTCGCCTAGGTTGTGTTCTTGAACAAGTGCTACGGTGAGGTCTGGCATATCGGCTGCGCCAAAGCCATCAATATACGTTTTTCGGTTAGCCTTATCCATGACACGGCCTACCTTTAGGCGTTTCTTTGAATCAGGGTCGGTTAGCTCCAGCACCATACGCCGAAACGGCTTTACGATTTCGCTATCGGCTAGCTCAGTACGTATATTATTTTTATCTAGTAAATAGCCGATTTTTCCCTTGACATAGGGGTCAGTAATAATGCGCTCTAAAGTAGAGCTCCTAGTAGACTTGTCAATTTGCTCAAGCTGGGCTGAAGTAAGCCCACCCTTCAATCTGACAAAATCAATTATCTGTATCTCTGCTTTTAATACGCTAGGTTTCCCACCTTTCTTAATTCTTGCAGCGAATCGTTTTATTTCGTCAGGGCTCCATTTCTCCAAGCCAGCACCCAGCAAATTGTTTGCATGGCGTCGGGCCATCCAGATAGCAGCTTCCTCTCTGCTGTCATAAATAGCTACTTCAACCTTCTCGATAGGCTTAAGCTTATACTCGTCGGACGCGGCTTGCAGACGCTTTCTAAGCGGTGCCGTTAGCAAGCCGTCAGCTAAGGAAGGATTCTCTAATATCTTCAGCACTACCGTCCTACGATTGCCATCCAGCACGGTGTAATAAGGCAAGTATACACCGTCAAGCTTCTTAAGAGCCATAAACGACTCTGCTTTGTTCAGACCGTTCTGGCTAACGTCTTCTGCTAGGATGACAATCTTTTGTTTTTGATTGGCCACCATCGCCTTCACTGCGTCATCATGATTGGTCTGCGTAGGTAGGCGTGGGTTCTCTAAATCAACGCGAAGCTCGGCAACTGGTACTGTTTTTTTAGAATCGGTTGGTTCCATAGCGGATTAGAAAGGGGGTGGGTGCCGCGCTGTATTCTATACAGTACAGTACAAAGCTAGAAAGATAATGAAGGAGATGAACTCGCGGCGGCGTTAACAAGCGTTCTCTAACTGCGCTGGCTGGAGCTGTCGGAGGATGCGCTCAAGCGTACCAAAAGCAGTGGTAGCGTAACTGCTTTTTTCGTTATCCAAGATGGTTACATACTTAGTCAGGCCCACGTGCTCCATGCCCTCTTCTAGGGTAAGTGGACTTATGCTACTGAAATTTGTCAGCATATGTAGTTCTATGGAAGTAGGAGCAGTTAGGGCAAACTGTCGAACTAAATCCGAGCAGTAACCTGTGCTCTCATCCTTTCTCACCGGAAAGATGAAGTTATACGCCGGCACATTCTGTATTTTGTTATAGTCTACCTTTGTAGACGGAAACATAATGCCGTGTATAATATCGTCTTCTGATTCTAGTTCTAAAGAAAGAACGAATTGCAATAGTAGCTGCGGGATTATGTACTCAGGTTTGAAAGTATCGGTATTAGATTTAGTCCTGATGGAACATGCAATGGATAGTGGAAAAAGTGATAAATAGCGCATGAACATAGTGAGCGCTGTTGAAAAATCACCTTTCACTTCTTTGAGCTGTTCAATAAAGTCTGGCAAGCGTTGAATTTTGATTACGTTCAGGTTTTCTGCGGAGCAGAATCGGCTAAAGTATAGCTCTCTGATTGGCTTGCGGTTAAATTCTTCCCAGCATACATAGGTAGAGTCACCTAAATACAAGGCAGGCAGCCCAGGGATGCTGTAGCGGCTAGTAGCTACGATACCGCGGTTCTGGAACGGATTGTGAAATAAGTCTTTTCTAACAAGCTGTCTGTCGCTGCTGGCGCGGGTGCGATAAAAATTTCGGCCAGCCTCTACCACTTGCGTTGCCGATAAATCGGCGAATCCTACTTCCTCTAGAGCTTTCCTAAATGAATCCGCTGCATCAGGTAATTTGCCTTTATAGTAGAGTCGGACAGCGATAATAAGCCCATCCGAAAGGATGGAAATTTTATCGGCTACAGCAGCATCCGAGGGAAAGAGGTCGTCTAAGCGTGGCTTGAGTGAGCTTTCATAGTATTCCTGATACGCATTCAGTTCATTTTCTAAGTAAGTAGGAAAATCATCGGTTGACTTATCCTGGTTTCTAGGAATTTCAAACTCCTTAGCATTTAATAGCTCAACAAGCTGGTTTAGCGTCTCTGGTCTACCTGACATCTGCATACACGTATTTTAGTGTTTAGACATCTGTCTAGCCTGCATGAGCAGGCGGTCCACATCCGCGTGGCTCTGGTCAACTATGAGCTTAGGAGCGCGATATACATTCTCTGTATCCTTGCAGCTTTGAATAGAAATGCTTCTATCTGGCTCGGTGCTAACTAGCATGCAGTAGCCGATGGCAGAAGTCGGAATATCGTGCGAAATGCCTTTTGCGGTGACAGTGATGAATGGTGCCATATAATTAGCAATGATTGTTACTCGTAGTGATTACCTGACTGCGCTAATGCCCATGCCGTGCTAACTGGGGCGGGATGGCTAGAGGTCAGAAGCTGCCTTTTTAGCTGCTAGCTTTTTATCTTCTTCCTTTTGCTCAGAAATGGCTTTTGAAGAGAAAATGATGTTAGCAGCTTTAGTAATAGAGTTTTCGTCGTAAGAAAGAATAACTACATTGCCAAACCAGTAATAACGCTCTATATACTTATTACTTTGGTAGCCAGCTCCATATTGCGCGGTAAGCGCATCCAGAACTTTGCGGCTGTCAAGGACACCCGAGGTTTGAATGAAAATATTGTAGAGCTTGCCCTTATAGAAGCCGTAGCTGATGCTTTTAAGGGTAGCATCTCCAATTTTTAGGTTCTCGTTGGGTTGGGTGTAGTACTTCGTATCGCCATCCTGTTCTCTTTTTACAAAAGATGAATACTTGCTTATATCATCTCCAAAATGGTACGTGCGAAACCCGTTTTTATCATCCAGGGCACTTTTGGCGGATTCTCGTGCAGCTTTGGTGGAATCAATTCCGTGCTGAAGGTTGGCCATGAATTTTTCATGGTGTGCTTTGCGAGCAGCTGTCAATGAGTCAACAAGTGCTTGGCCACGAAGGCGGTTTGCTTTTTGAGCATGTACCGCTGGAGCGGCGATAAGCAAAGCAGCGATTAGTAATAGGTGTTTGTTCATAGGGGGGATAAAGAGGTGAATTGTAAGTTGTGTAAGTCTAGTTCGGCCGATTAAAAGCAGTCTTCAACAAGTCAATCGTTTCCTCCTTCGAGGCAATCAGCGCATCCTTCGTCTGAAGCTGGCCAGTAAGTAGCTCAATCTCGCGCTGGAGAGAGGCAAGGTCGCGCTTCGTCTGCTCTAGCTCTTGCTGGCAAGCCTCCAGCGTGATTAGCTGGTTGCCGTTGCCACTATGCACTGCGCCGCCACTAACTTTTTTTATGCGGGTGGTCGCAGTGTTGGTCACAGGGGACACTTCTTCTGTAAACATTCGCCCCTCACCACTGAGTAGCCAATTTAGGTTTACCGATTCAAATGTGTTGATAAGCTTCTCGAAAAATTCAGCGTTGGGCTTAGAACCTCTGTTGAAGTAGTTACGCACAGTAGTATCCCCAACACCAATGGCTTTGCTAAACGTCACTACATCAAGTTCAAGCTGTTTTATCAAATATTTTAGTCGTTGACCAATAGGGCTTTCCACCATTTCTTGGGAAGTTTTGTGTCGTTTTTACGGCTTTGTGTCGCCCAATTGACTTGCGACCTCCGTATGTTTGTGGCGTGTACAGTACTGAGCGAGTGCAATAAAGCAAGCGCCGGGCGAACTGTGCCAAACACGAGCCATGACCGAGCGCCAGAAGTACCTGCGGTTGCTGTCCATTGTCATCGAGGATTTGCCCACCAGCGCCATCGACGCGCTGATTCGGGACGACTATAAATCGTCGGCCTCGATGCTCAACAACGTGCGCATCGGGCGCTCGCATCACCTGGGGCACCTGGTGGCGCTGGTGCGCATTGGCTTGCCCAACTACCAGATTCCGGCTGAGCTGCTGCCGGCTCCTGCACCCGCTCCGCTGCTGGCGTGATAGGCACTCTATGCCTTATCAACTAGCTATACCAGTTCTACTCTTAATTATTTCTCAGCCATGCATCCTGAGCTTCTTGCCAACGCCCAAGCCCTTCACCTTTCAGCTCGTCAACGCGCCCCGAAAGGCACTGCTAGCCGCCAGCGCCGGGCGCGCCGCTGCTTCACCAGCTTCAATTTGACCCGCGTGCTGGTGCTGGGCGAGAACTGGAATTCGTGGTAATTCTCTGCTGCCTAACACCTTCTCTTTCATGCAACTCAATACTACCCCGCCCGCCCCGGCGCGCCTGCCCAATCTGCTGGAGCTAGACCAGCTCATTAGCCCCCAAGGCTTGCTCCCCAAGCACATTGTGCCGCTGCTGCCCCTCAAGCAGCTCAAGCGCCGCATCCGCGAAATCAACGCCACTCACCCGCAGTACCGCGAGGAAACGCCCCTGGTGCTGGCCTACGAAACCACGCGCCGCCGCCGCCTCGCCCCCGGCCTGCGCGTGAGCGTCAACCACGCCTCCCAAGTCGCCTGAGCTATGCCTACTCACATGACCCGCGCCGAGCACCTGCAATGGGCAAAAGACCGCGCCTTAGCCTACGTGGAAGTGGGTGCTTTCGCTAGCGCCTGCGCCTCCATGCTGTCCGACCTGGGCAAGCACCCGCAGATTGACCCCAGCGCCGCCCAAACGGTCTACGGCATTGAAGCGCTGACGGGCGGCCTGAACACGGCCGAGAAGGTGCGGCACTTTATCAACGGCATTAACTAGCTCGCTACCAATGCCGCCCAAACTCTCGCTCACCGACGCCGCCACCGGCAAGCGCGTGCGCGTCGCGGCCTTCCGGCCCGGCGATGCCCTGGTGCCGGTGCCCGCCCCGCAGCCCATTCTGGGCTACTGCTACACCACCCAAAATAACTGGACGGTGTATGTGGCCGGCCCAATGGCCCCGCACCTGCGCACCGCCGTGCAGGAAGGCCACACCGACCAGGAAGTGCTGCTGGTGGCCGAGCTGCCGGCCGGCATCCAGGAAATAACGCTGCCCGACCACCGGCGCGAATTCACGCTGCAACAAGCTGCCTAACCTCTTCACTAGCTGCCCATGACTGCCGCCGACCTGCCCACCGTGGGCTACCTCGACCAATGGTTTCGCGCCCTGCTCGCCCGCGTGGAGGCCGCCAGTGCCGCCCCGGCCGAGGTGGTGCTCTACAGCGTGCCGGCCCTGGCCGAGGTGCTGAGCGTGGACGTGGGCACCGTGCGCCGCTGGCTAAAAGTGGGCAAGCCCGACCCCAAAGACCCCTACAACCGCACCCGCAACCTCCGCCTGCAAGCCTTCTACTTCAACTCGGAGGCGCGCATCCCGTGGCCCGCGCTGCTGGCCTACGAGGCCGGCCAGCGCTTTGACCTCGCCACGCTGCCCGCCCCCACGGCCGCCCCGCCCAAGGTGGGCACCGTAGCCCCCGTGCCGGCCCGGCCGGGCCAGGCAGTAGGGGAGGAGCCGCACCTGCGGGTGGCCTCTTGATTTTTCGCGTCACTCTTTTCCCCTCACCCCATGGACGTTACCACCATCACGATTGACGAGTTTTTTCAGCTCGGCACCGCCCACCACAAGGAGGCCCTGCGCACGTTCGACGCGGCCATCAACCCGCTCATCGAGCAGCTGGCCGGCCACGCCGACAAGGCCACGGCCGCCTACGATGCCGAGCGCGACCGCCTCTGCACGCTGCTCACCCTGCGCAAGGTGCACGAGGCCCGCCTGCTCGAACTGCTGGCCGAGGCCGAAAAAGCTGAATCCCACCCGCTCAAACAAGCTGCCTGATGCCAGTCATTAAAATCTATACCTCGACGCAGGCGTGCCCACCGGCGCTCGACCTAGCCCTGCGCCTGCGGGCTCAGGGCCACCAAGTGCGCTCGCTGAGTGAGCTGCCCACCCCGCGACCAGGGCGCCTGTACTCGCTTCAGCTGGAGCTGGCCGGCTTGCAGCAGGACGAGCGCACCATCCGCTGGGTGCTGAGCCAGTACGCCGAAGGGCGGCGGCTGCCCGATGCCGACCGCGAGCGCGATTTGCGGTCTGATTTGGAAGTAACGCTCTGGCAGATAGAGAATGTCACGGCCTTTTTGGCTCAGTTGAAAGGAGACCCGCGCCATGAGTAAGGCAGCTATCTACGCCCGCACTCCTGCGCAGCAGCAGCAGTTGCGGGAGCGTTTTCAAAAACACTTGGCCACCTATACGCGCCCGCAAAAAGATGGGAGTGGCTACGGAAGCGGTGCGCGAAATATCTCGCACTTCCGACGGGAATATGAGCACATGCCGCTCCAAGAGTTCTGGCATTGCCTACGTGCCGCTGACACCGGCCACTATTACGTGCTGCACCAAAGTGGCCCTAAGCGCACGAACCAAACGCCCACTTTATTAAGTCGTGACGTGCTGGCGGCCGCCCACATCTGGCGGCAGGAGCGCGACCGCTGGGTGGAGCAGTGGCTGGCAGAGGCCCAGCAGATGTATAAGCTGGAAACGCTGCCAGCTGCCTTCCCGGTTGATGACGCGCACTTTACCCCCGAAACCTACGGCGACGTGGTGCCGGGGGTGCCAAAGAACTGGTTACTAGCAACCCATGAGTGGCCGGCGATAGAATGGAGCCGCGAGACGCCCGGCGTGTTCGAGGTGTACGAAGATGACCTCGACGAGCTGCGCCGCCTGCCCCATAATCTGGATGGCGTCGGCAGCTGCGAGCCCGAGGAGTTCGAGGTGATGGACGAGCGGAAGCTGCCCGACTTGGCTGCGCTGAGCCGAGTAATTCTAGCCCTTTACGATAGCTACGGGGCTGATAGCCTGCTGACGCAGTCGCGGGAAGTGGAAAAGGAGGAGTGGCAAGAGGAGGAGGATGGGCTGGATATCAGCCCTGCTGTGTCGAATTTTTACACCATGATTGCCTTCGACTGCCGCTCGTGGCTGAAGGCTAATACTGAGCAGGACGGAGGGGTGGCTAATGGCTGAGAAACTCTCCATCCAAAACCTGTCGCGCCAGCCCCTGGTGCGCGGCACGAGCTGCTTTACCGACCCGAGCGGTAACGTGGGCTACAAAAACGAGGACCTTCAGGTGAGCGCCCTCGTGCGCATTGCGGACGCGCTCGAGCAGCAGGCAGAGCCCAATCCGCTCACGCTGGCCGAGTATGGGGAACTTCATCACCTGCTCACCCAGGCGCAGCCCCGGCTCGTGGCCAGCCTGGTCGTAGCCGGGGAGCCCGACGAGTCAGCGCAACTGGTGCGCCTGTGTGAGTTAGTGCAAAAGCTGCTCAGCGGCGTGGAAGGAGGACAACCCAATGGCTGAGCAAACGCCTTACCCGCAGTTTTTCCGCGACCCGCACACCGACACGCACCTGCGCTACAACAGCGCCCTAGTCGTGTGCACGGTCAGCGTGAGCAGCACCGGGGCCCACGTGCAGGTGCAGCACCTCGACGAGCCGCGCCTGCTGCACTCGGCCGAGGCAGTGGCCAGCACGGAGGTCGAATTTCTCCACGTGTATA
>Ga0265798_10010424_pt1 | contig 11471 bp, 12 predicted proteins | sample P3T30metagenome_FD_192430 | JGI IMG/M metagenome (GOLD analysis project Ga0265798, IMG submission 192430) | Plant litter microbial communities from East Loma Ridge, Irvine, California - P3 T30 | ecosystem: Environmental > Terrestrial > Plant litter > Unclassified | place: USA: California... | reverse complement strand
CCTCCAACTTCTGGCGCTCGTTCAGCTTCTCTAGTCGCTTCATTTCCTTTCGTTGCGCCAGAAGATTGGTCATGGCGCACTCGCGACAGAACAGATCGCCTTGTGAACAGCACACTGGGTCTACTGACGGAAGGAGACATAGTTGGCAGGAGCCAAAAGGTAGAAAAGAGTCACGGGTCAGACGTGTAGCCTGCGAGCCCCATCGGTCTTTGAGAGCATTCCGCTCGTATGACGTGAAGATAGTCTTTGGGGGCGGCATGTTGGGTTATGTTCAGCATTCAAGATTCGCAAATCGAGACGCGACTTTTCGTGATGAACTCAGTAGGTAGGTCAATCCGGGCAACAGTGCCAGGCGCAGCTATGAGATCCCGTGAACAAGCTCCGGAGATGATGCGCAAGACCCGCAAGTCCAAGTCTAGTCTTGTACAGCGTCGAGTTCTTGCTGTGGTGATGGAAGAAGGCGTGTTGAAGCGGAAGAGCCAGCCACTTGGCGCACGTGTGCAGACCGAAATCGCGCTAGTCAGTGGACGGTCGCCAAAATGCCGGTCCCTGGCAGTGACGTTGGTGGGCCGCGGTATCCAGCTGTTGAGCGCGAAATCTTCACATGTCGCCCTCAACCCCACGCCTACACCAATGCGACCAGAGGAGCAGCCGGAGGCCCCCAGCGGGCCATGGCGCGCCGCGTCGGCCTTCACCATGGGCGCTGTCGGGCTCTTGTGCAAAGGATTCCTGAATGGCCTGAGCAAGGTTGAGACACACGGAATGGATGGCTTCCTGAAGCTGTTGGATGAAAGAGAGGACCCAGCGAGTAGGCAACGAGGCCTTATAACTGGTAAGTGCTTGGACTGTCCAGAGCCCAGGAAATGCTCAGTACTGACGACCGTGCAGTCTCGAACCACATCTCCGTGTACGTACGTTTGCCATAATCTCTGAATCGTCATGGATGGACTGCGCTCACACAATCTGTACAGAATGGATGATCCCATACTATGGGGCATACTACCACTCGCCTACATATTCACCCCAGACAATTTGCGCTGGGGATTAGGTAGTTATGATCTATGCTTCACTAACAAGTATGTCACCTCTGGAATGCACAGAAAGCTCGGCTGACGCCCTAGCAGAGGACTGTCGACGTTCTTTACCTTTGGACAGGTTCTACCCACACATCGTTCGGCGCATTCCCAATTTGGCGGCCTATTCCAACCCACCGTAACGCAAGCGATCCGTCTTCTCTCACACGGCCCATTCCACGAGCAAGAACCACCAGAAAAGCCTACCACATCGCTCAAGAGCCCAGACCTCATCGATCCTTTTACCGACGGCCACCTCACATTCTCTACAAACGGACAAGATACGTTTCCTGCGCCCTCGGCATACCTGAATCGGCGGCATGCGTGGGTGCACATCTTCCCTGAAGGCATGATACACCAGACGGAAGACAGAATCATGCGCTACTTCAAGTGGGGAGTGTCACGATTGGTACTTGAGAGTGAGCCGATGCCAGACATCGTTCCCATCTTTATTGAAGGCTTCGACAATATCATGCACGAGACACGCACCTTCCCGCGCTTTATACCACGGCCGTTCCAGAACGTCAGGGTGACGTTTGGCGAGAAGCTGGATGCTGAGGAGGTGTTCGGCGACTTGCGCGCACGCTGGAAACAGATGCGTGCAAACGAGGAGAGGAAGGGAGGAAAGCTGCAAGTCGGTGTTCTCAATGATGCGCTGAAATATTCCGACGAGGCCGTCAGCATACGCAAAGAGTGCACGCGGCGGATACGACAGGCGGTTCTGGACGTTAGGCGGCAGCGAGGCTACCCTGAAGACGACCCGAAGAACGGCCTCGCAGAGACATGGCTGAGAGAAGGCCCGGGCAGAGAGGGGCACAAAAGGGATGGCAGCATCACAAAAGACACATGAGGCGTGTGAGGTGTATGGTATGTGTATTGTGTATATGCGACGCCCAGCATCGGCGTGCGAAGCCAGGGGACGCGACAGACCAGCCGAAGCGTGGTCAGGTCAAGACGCCTCGTCAACAAAGAAGCGCGGCAGAGTGTCAGATTAGATCAAGTAATTACACCATCAGCGACTCTGCGCCGGCGCGCCGATCAACCACGGCCTCAGGCGACTGGGGGCGGGTTTCGTCGTTGCGAACCGGAGCAGGCACCACGATGCTGTTTGTACAAGGCGGAGAGGTCTCTGGCGTGCTCGTGTCGTCATCCACTGCTGGCGACGCGCATCCATCGCCCCTGGACGGAACGATGAACGTGACGAGGCTGGAGAGAGAAGATTGGAAGGTCGCACCCAGACGTGTGGTTTTGTCGCAGAGGCGCCACGAGCACGGGCCCCACGCCAGCCAATGGACGGCAGGTGGGCTCCACCGTCGCTAGATTTATCTTGCTCGTACTACGCCGAGCAGCCTACAGCGACTCACCCCCAGCATCCAGGACACCGCGGCCCCCTCGACAACGTCGCGCCGCCCTCCCACCGCCCACGACCGACCCGCCGCTGCAGAGCGACCCTGCGCCACCGCCTCGTATGCCTCGCGGCGTCAAGAAGGAGGAGAGCATGCAGGATGCAGACTACTTGCCCGACGCGTCAGTGCCCGCCATGCCAGACGCGAGCAATGGCGTAGGCGGGGCAGACACGCCCAACACGGACAACATCACCATCAAGAACCACTTCCCCGTCGCCCGCATAAAGCGCATCATGCAGGCCGACGACGATGTCGGCAAGGTCGCCCAGGTCACGCCCGTCGTCGTTTGTACGTACTGCCCGCGCGACACTCTCCAGCATATCTAACTCTCCACAGCGAAAGCGCTCGAGCTCTTCATGATCTCCCTCGTCACCAAAGCCGCCGCCGAAGCCAAAGCGCGCAACTCCAAGCGCGTCGGCTCCATCCACCTCAAGCAAGCCATCACCAAGACCGACCGCTTCGACTTCCTCAACGAGATCGTGTCCAAGGTCGCCGACGCGCCCGAGAAGAGTGAGGGCGACATGGACGTGGATGGCAAGAAGAAGAAGACGACAAGCCGGAAAAAGAAGAAGGCAGAGAGCGATGACGACTTCTGAGTCTGAGCGCGCCGGTAGTGACGGACCTCGACGTCTTCTCGATATTAGGGGGAGCTCATGTCGCCAGGTTTCCACCTTCTGGCACCCACCTAGCCATGATCAGATACACGGTTGCCGTCTCACATGGACGGGCGCCACAGTTTTCTTTCTGCAGTCGCACGTCTGGCTGACTCCATTTCACAGCCGGGTACGACATATCAAGACGACCCTTCAGGTTGTCAGGCGTTAACTATCTCCCGGGCATTGCATGGGCGGCGTTATTTTGTTGTTGCATGGACCACGATACCAATGAATACGGATGCATGATTCTTCCCACTCGCTTCTTCTTCCCCCATTCCTGTCGCTAACGGAACAATTGTGCCCGCGGCCCGAATAGCGCGCAGTAACGTCACGATTGCAGTTTACGCGGTTTTGCAGCCGATGGGTAAAAGGCGAAGCAGGAAATGCGCCCACCAACCAGGTTTCCTCCACCCGCGCAATTTACCCGACCATCTCCGCAAATCCCCACATGCTAACGGCACCCCAGATACTCTTTCAGGACAGCCTGTAGATCGGTTCCTGCGCCATACCAGATCTATGTTCGTGTTCCTGCTTAGCCTCTCTTCTTTCCCTACCTCCGTAATTTGGGGCCCGTACACGATGTAGTATTAATCATGCATGAGCCCCAGCGCTTTTCCTCTGCAGGATTGTCATTCTCTGAACCTTCGATTGAGCATTGAACCAGCATGATCTTCTCCAGGTTAGCAGTGCTCCTTGTGGGCGTTGCAGTGTCCGTTCAGGGCCATGCCATTGAGGTTGAGAAGAGGGTTTCCGACAAGCACACCACTCGACCTAACCCTTCCAATGGCCACTGGGTCGATGCATGGGCATCAATGCCACAGCTCACCGAGCCTGCGAACCTGCCTCCAGCTCCATTCGTACGTCCACCTATCAAGTCTTCATCGATTCTGTACTAACACATCATATAGAACCAGACAGGCGCAGTCTTCGTGAACTCTACAGTTCGACAAACTCTGTACATGACCACTTCGGCCAAGCAAATCCGTCTCAAATTCTCCAACGTGTTTGGCGGTTCCAATCTTCCCATCACCGCTGTGACAGTCGCGCTCCCGTTGAACCAGACCGCCGGCATCCACCAGATTCAACCCAAGACCGTCCAGAAAGTAACATTTGGAGGCAAGGATGGTATCAGCGTGCCAAATGGCGCACTCGCAGTGTCCGACCCCATCAACTTCGAAATCAAGGCGCAGCAGATCATCACCGTCACTATGTACCTTGCAAGCGGACAAACCACAAACAGCATCACCAGTCACCCCGGCTCTAGGACAACCAGTTGGTTCCAGTTTGGCAACGCAGTCTCTTCGGCTAGTCTAGACATTAGCAACTCTACTACACAATCCGTGGCGCATTGGTACTTCCTCTCCTCCATCGAAGCTTGGGTACAGCCACGCGTCGGCTCCCTTCTCATTGTCGGCGACTCGATCACCGACGGCCGTGGATCTACAACCAACCAGAACAACAGATGGCCCGACCTCCTCCTCGCACGTCTCCAGAAGAACCCCTCCACCAAGTACATCTCAGCCGGTAACTTGGCCGCAGGCGGAAACCGCATCCTAGCCGATGGTCTCGGGCCCAACGCTTTCGGTCGCATCGACCGCGACGTCCTCGCCCATCCGGGTGTCAAATACGCCATGATTTTCGAAGGAGTAAACGATATTGGAACCGCAGCAACAACGCCTGAAGCACAAGAGCAAGTCTACCAAGGCCTGACTCAAGCCTACGAACAAATGGTGACCCTCATCCACGCACACGGCATCCCCGTCTTCGGCGCCACCATTACACCGTTCAGCGCGCCAGCCAACTTCACCCAGCAACCCTACTCCGATCCTGAGCGCGAGAAGACGCGTCAGCGCATCAACACGTTCATCCGCACGTCGGGCGTGTTCGATGCCGTTGTGGATTTCGACCAGTTCCTTGCCGATCCCAACATCCCCAGTCAGCTCAACCCGTTGTACGACTCGGGTGATTATCTTCATCCTGGCCCAGCTGGATACCAATACATTGCGGATAAGTTCCCTATTCAGATCTTTGGTATGTGGGCAAATGGTGCGGATGAGTTTAGTTGGGGTATGTAGGGCACTGGAGATGGCCATGTCGTAGAAGTTGAACCTTTTGAAAATGCATATAATGAAATAGACAGTTCGATATGTCATTCTTGACGTTATTGCTTCTTGGAGACGTGATTCCCTGCCCTGCATGTTTTGATGTATAAGATACAACATGTGTGTGCATAGGAGAAAGAATGATCGCAGGGCTAAACTTTAATAGTCATTGTCCGTTGTGGAGAACCTAGAAAAGCTCATGGTTTTCAAGCGTTTTCTCAATCTCAAATTCTCACACAAACTTGCTTTTCTTGGTGCGTATATGTTCTACGAGGTCTCACCATTTTGAGTCTCCAACGTGACGCGTAGTCTTGAGCATGGCTTTGCAAATATCGTCAGATCTGCCGCAGACTAGAGGTTGAATTTATATGTACATCAGCAGGATATCTATGTGTTTGAGGTATCTTCCCTTGAGCAGACCAAAGTTGAAATCGCAAGTTAAACGCCATCTTAAAACCACCCACGCTTGAAATCTCATGTCGGCGAGAACACCATCGCATCCGTCCCAAATTTGATATCAAGAAGACAAAAGCCATACATATCGTAATCCAGTTGTGCGGCATCATAATCATACGATGCCTTGCGAGAATCTCTCAACACCGTTCTTGATTTCCCTGACAATCTCCACTGCCTCATTGGTGCTTTGAGCTTCAAAGTCATATCGTTTGGTTTCGCGCTCCTTGAAGACAATGACCCGGAACATCTTGGGATGCTTCTTGCTGACCTTGCTACCGACCACACTGCTGAAATGCACAGTGGTCGTCTTACCCTGGCCTTCAACACCAAAGCCGCCTCGCGCTCCTGTCTTGGACTCACCGGGCATAATATGAATGTACTCGTTATCGAGAGCAATAATGCGAGATGTAGAAGAGGCGAAGGACATGGGCTGTTTGCGAAGGACGGCATAGCGGCGGTAATAGTTGGTTGCTGTGAGAGCCAAAGCACCAGAGTCGCCGTTCCTGGCGAGTGGATGGATGAGGCCTTGGCCAGATACAGCGGCGTTGGTTCGGTCGCCCTTCTTTGTCTTCTTTGGCGCGCCACCGGTACTGATGATGAGTGGTGCATTGGGTGATGAGGACCCTGGCGATCCCGAAAGACCGTAGACACCGTCGCCTACGAAACGGCGACGCACAAGATCCAGATCCATCCGTGTGTCTAGAGCCTCTACAGTGCGGTCAGGTGGCGCTACCGTAGTGCTACCGCTAACTTTGAGGATATACAAAGCTTTCTCTAAGCGCAAGTCGTGGCATACTTGATCGAAGATATCAGCAATGTAGGTGTCAGTGGTGCATGGTATGTTGAAGTGTTTTGTGTTGAAATTCTCGTCGGTGAAGTGGACATTGACTGTCTTGGGGGCTCCAGTGCGGCTAGCAGCATGTGTTTGTGGGACTTTTGGTACGTCGGCAAGGTTACTGGTGTCTTTGCGCGTCGCAGTGGGCGCAAACGAAGGGCCGGTGATGGGATTCCGGAAGCTCTTCGCGCGACTTGGAAGAGGCTTGAGGGGCTTCTTCTCTTCTTTCTCGTCGGGCCCATCGGTTTGCGACGCGACTGCACTTGCTGCCTCTTGACTGTAAATTGGAGTGAGCTTCTCGTTCTCGCCAAACTCTCGTTGAGATGCCTCAACAAGTGCGAACTCGTCCCACGGCTTATCTCGTGCTCGAGGTCGCATACCACGGGCGTTGTTCGAAGCGAAGTCTTTCAACGGCTTGTTCCTGGTCAAAGGTGGAAACTCGTCGTCAACCTCACCGTCATCGTACATGCGCATGACCCAGCGGTTAACATTCATCTGTTCGGGAGATAGCGGCGGTTCCAGCTTCTCTTCCTGATATCGATGTAGTGCATATCCGATTGCTTCTGCGACAGTAGGACCCTCGCCTTTGTCACTGAATTTCCGGATCAGCAGCTCGACAGGCTTTGAAGGTTTCGAAGAGAATGGACAGTAAAGTTTGATGTATAAAGGGTTCTGCTGAGCTTCGCTAGCAGCGTTCCACATGGCAAAGCGCTGTAGCGGATTCGATGGCTTCTGCTCCTTGGCTCGTAGTGCTTGGGTCAACGCGCTCACTGGTAGTACGAAACTGATGGGTCGCGGCGGTGGCAGTGCTTGTAATGTTGGTGCGATTGGCTCCTTCTTCTTCTTCGGTGACATGTTTTGGAAAGGCGTCAAGCCCGGCATGGTGGGAAGGTCGCCACCTGCGGGAGAGGAGTCCAGCGGATCACCTCCTGCACCGATGAGAGACGCGCTATCGTCGGAGCCAGAGAATTCGGATGTGAGGGAGTCATCTGATTCATCTCCTTCGTCCAGAGCTTCCAGGCGTGCGCGTGCGCGTGCGCCGCCAGCCTCCCCTGAGTCTTCTTCGATGCGCTTGGAAAGCATTTGGCTCGCACCTGCGGCCTTGCGCGGGTTGACTCTTCTCTTTCTGAATGACGAATTGTCAAACTCGTTCTCCGAAGACATCTCACTGCTAGTTATGGTGTCCCTTCTTGGTCGGGTTTTGCCCACCTCTACGGTGCCCAATGATCCTCTTCGCAATACGTCGTCCGGCGGCCGTGATGGAGACGTGATCATAAGTGAAGGGCCTTCTCCAGCTTCTGCCAGCTCATTGCGTAGGGCTGATCCAGGCATGGGCGACGATCCTGAGCGCGTCCGTAGCGGCATCTTGGTGAACTTGATCTGGTTGGCTGGTCTAGCAATCCGTCAGTTCAGTCCATGGAGCGCGTGATGATCAGCTACCTCTGCGCATCGTCATCGTCATCGCTCTCGTCGCTCAAGTCACTGCTATCATCTTCTTCCAGCTGTTCCTTCCTCCGCCTCCGTTTCGCATTGAGCGTAGGCCCGACCGTGTCGTTGCTTGCCCCTCCAGTGACCATGCCACCCTCGTCGTCATCTTCGCCAAAGCCCTCTGGCGACTTCAGGCCAGCTGACCGCGGGGCCTGGAAGTATTCCGAAGTGATCGCGGTGGGTATGGGTGGGGAGTAGGTGCGCTTGATGTCGGCGGCATTGGGAACCCAGCCTGCGGCGCGGAATGCGGGGTTGTTCAGGACGCTCGAGTCTACATTGATCAATCGTTCGCCTACGCCGTCTTTGATCGAGGAGAGGTACGCGGTTCGAAGCTGATATAGCACAAAGCTGCCCAAGTTAGCTGCGGCGTGCGCCACGGGGGCAGGTGGGCTTACTCTTCGTTCTGAAGGAGCGACATGGTGGGAAGGTCAAGGTATCATAGTCTCGTAACAGAAGGGTATGCTCAGACCAGCTGAAAGGGTATCATGAAGCCATACAGCGAGGCCGCAGTGACGCATGTGGGGAGGTGAATGCGTGCCCTGGACCCTGGCTTGGCATCGGCCCTTGTCCAGGCGCGCGTGCAGTGAGATCATTGTCAACTTTCCGACTTCTTGCGCCCAACACAAACCTCTTGACGACCGCGACCCAGCCACGATGAACTTACTCGCCGGCTATTCCGATTCAGAATCCGATGGCGAAGCGCCCCCCACGCCGAAAATAGTCGCGAAACCCACTGCGAAACCCGCCTTCCAAAAAGTCGTCGATCGCTCCAACCCAGGACGGATCAAGGTCAACCTCCCAGGCGCATCGCAGTCGCGATCGGAGAAAGACGATATTCAAGATGATGCGCCACCGTCGAAGAAGCCGCGTCTGGGCGGGGGCTCGTCATTTGGCGGCTTCAACGCAATGCTACCCGCGCCGAAGAAACCAAATGTAAACGCCATCACAGCGTCTGAGGGTTCAAAGACAGGAAGCAGGGGGCTGGGGAAAGGTCTCGCATCTGGAATAAATCTTAAGACTGGCGCGGAGCCTGCATTCAAGAGGGAGTCAAAAGTGGAGGCAGAGGAGTATGACGAGACTGGCAACCCGATAAAGAAGGAACCTATGAAGAGAGAAGACTTTCGGGCAATGCTGAACTTGCCAACACCCAAATCCGAGACAAAGACAGAAACCAAGCCTCAGATAGCGGAACATGAGATGGACGTGGAACCTGGGCCACAGCACGTATCTAAGCCAGCGACGCCACGCTTTGTACCTATGTCTGTCGGCAAGGGAAAGAAGAAGAAACCCACCGCACCTCGACCGGCAGCCGCAACGAACGAGACGAGCACCACGACAAGCACAAGCACATCTACGCCGCAATCGCAACTACCACCTCCTGAAACCAAGCCGCGCAAACCCAAGGTCTCTCTCTTTAGCGTCTCCAACGAAGCAGAAAGCGCTCCTAAAGAGACGGCTGATGGGAACTATCAGCCACTACTCTATGGTGCAGAAGAGGGAGGGGAAGTCGCCATGGCAGAGGCCGTCTATGACATGCCCCCAGCAAATCAGTATACACAACACCCTCCTCCCTCAACCGGTGGACAGGATCCGAATAACCTCACCAATATTGCTTCAGAGTTGAACTTGTCAGAAGCAGAGCGCCGACAACTTTTCGGCAAGAAAGGACGCGGTGGTCCAGACTTCTCTGGTGCCAAAATCCAGGATTTCAACACAGATATGGAGTACGCGCATAATGAGAAGCTACGACAACAGGGCGAATCAGTACAGCATAACCCGCTCAAATCTATATCTGGAACTGGAAAGAATAGTCTTCGAAGCCTGGTCAATGTCGCGACGACCCAGAAAGATGCATTGGAGGACCACTTTGCTGCCGGTGCTCGCAACAAGAGAGAAGCAGGCAACCGATACGGCTGGTAACATTGTGGGGTCTATATATATTTCTTGGGGAATAAGGCATAAACATAATATGATTTATTTGGCTTCTCAGAGCCAATGGCGCTGCGATCCAGTCCTAGGTACAACTTTCGCTTATGCTACTGTATCTTGTGAGTCGAATGACAAGGTATTCGCGCTTCCTGCATTACCTCTTTCTTACACCCTCTTTTCGTGCGCATCTCAATATCCTCGGTACCTAAGCCTACGCTGTATTTTTGGACTATACTATAGTATTAGTGGTCCTCGCCGATCGCCGCAGTCCTACCGTCACTCTCGGTCACATGCGCCAGGTCTAAGACTAGACGCGTCAGCGAATAATGGTACCTTGCTTCCAGCTTGGAGATTGAACAAGCGACATCCCCGTCGTGGAAGAATCTCTAACGGAATTCGCCAACATTTCCTGGATTGATCAGGCCAACTTCACCGCCATTACGATGGCTCTTCGCATGCTTGAAGCCGTGAAAAGGACTGATACTTTCCTATTTCATTGACTGCAAGATGCCCGAATGATGTGAGTCTCTGACCTGGTCGAACCCATCGAACCGTTTCTGGTGCAATTCGCCAAGAGCCGCGTGCTATCGAACGGACATAAGAGGCTTACAGCATGATGGAGGCTTGTGAATTAGAGCCGATGGGATTTGATTTTTTGAGTACCATAGTGGAGATGGATGAGATGGATGACGGGGTGCGGAGTGATTCAGTGTTGCTTTGGTATCCAATGCATTGTATGGTGCGTTCCCGGCCTCCTTGCTACTGCGTGTTACTGGTGTATGGGTTTTCAGGAGGCTGCGATGACTTCAGACTACTTAATTAGAATCGCACAAGTCAATATATTTTGGGTATCACAACGCTACTTCACTTCCCAGCCGCAGCTTTAGCAGCAGCCTCCTTCTCTCTCTTCCTCTGCAGATACCTCTCCTTGGCACTACTGATGTCCTTCTCTGTCTTCTGACTCTTCCGTGCATGCTCCAGTTTCGCCTGTTCCTCAGCTTCTTCATCTGCTTTCCGCTTGTTTGCCGCTTCAATCTGCTCGGCTACCATCTGGGTTTGGCGTTCGCGTTGTGCATTCTTGCCGGGTTTAGGTTTCGTCCATGCTGATTGCGTTTGGTTTGCAGCAGTGGTGGAGGCAGAGGCAGATGAAGCGGGCTTGGGTTTCGCAATGATGTTGAGGCCTGCTGAGAGGAGCTGGCGTTTGTCCGCGATCTGCCCATCCTCGTTGAGAATGACGTTCTTGCCCTGTTTACGTAGCTCTTCGACAATTTCGGCGTCTGTCTTTTCCCTCTCTCCCTCCTCAACAACGGGCTTCACACCATCCTTCAGTGCTTGCGCAGCTGCCTCCATAGCCTCCTGATGTCGTCGTTCCTGTTCCGCGAGCATCTGTTTGTGGAAACCCTGCATACCAAACTTCTTCTTTTTCTCTTCCTCCGCTTCTTGCCTCTTCTTCTCTTCTTCTTCGGCCTTTCGCGTCTCTTCTTGTTGGGCTTTGTATGCGCCGGTCACAAACTTCTCCTTGTCCG
>Ga0265798_10010423_pt1 | contig 11472 bp, 13 predicted proteins | sample P3T30metagenome_FD_192430 | JGI IMG/M metagenome (GOLD analysis project Ga0265798, IMG submission 192430) | Plant litter microbial communities from East Loma Ridge, Irvine, California - P3 T30 | ecosystem: Environmental > Terrestrial > Plant litter > Unclassified | place: USA: California... | reverse complement strand
CGAGGGCCGGAGTGTATGGCATCAAAGACTACGACGCGTGAAATTTGAATGGGAAAAGATACGGGCGCGCTCGCACTCATGGATTCCCTTCTATGAGTACCGTGCATCACGCCAGCCTCACCGAATACTTGCCCTGATGTTGCTTTGGTGGAATTTGGGCGCGTCGCATGGGTCGTAAATGAAGCTGTAATTGGCTCCCATACTGGATCGCCGCAAGCCTTCAGGTAGATAATTGACGCTAGTACCCACGTTGTCGAGATATGTGTACTCCATCATTGAGGGATCACTAAGCCAATCATGCCGATTCTTTGAAGCGAGCCAGTCCTTTGAGGCGAGCCAGTTCTCCAGTTTCCGATTGCGCATTCTGGCTAGGTATAAAGGTGGCGTGGCGTCTGAGTGGTCGCTGAGACAAGTGTTTCCGCGATCAAACTGGGCCAGAAGCTCCAAATAGTCCAAAGGTCGCGGGCCAGAAAATACCGTCTCCGCGATACGAAAATATGGGTAGAAAGAACGATAGAAAAGAAAGAGGGCACTAACCTGGTTCCACCTATGTCTCTTCACCGTGAGCTGATCATCGGCCCCGCCATCGTAGTCAGCGGTCTCGCTGCTCAGCCCGCCTCCAGGGAAACGTCTATGATCTGCGCCATCACCGTGAGAACCCTTGCCAGGCTTAGCAGGTGTTCGCAACTCTTTCAATTTAGTCTTCAGCCAGGTTCCTCTGGGATCGTTCGCAGCAATTCGTTCTTCACACCAACTAGCGAGCGCGCTGCATTCCCATGATGCATCGGGGGCCCACAGGCTGGCCATCGCCATGGTGTCGTACACAATGGAGCGATCGCAGCCAGCTTCCATGACCGCGAAACGCACAAGCGACATGTCTGCCGCCCTGCCAAGGCGCCGATTGTGATTGAAGAGCTCCACTGCGTCCAAATTCTTCTGTCGTATTGCTTGCAGCCTGCCTTCGATCGCGATTTGTCGAGCTTCCGGATCACTCCAATCGACTGTCATGCTCGTGATCCACAGTAGAAAGCTCAGAAATTGGATCTTGTCTTGCGTCCAGGGCCCTCGCAGGAGCTTCTTAGGAATGCGACCCTTCATGAAAGCGATGCGAGGTAGATGGCTGCGCGAGAACACCATTTCGGTGGCATTTTCGAAGTTCGGTGGCCACTGTGCGTCGAAACAGCCGCTCTCTGCCGTAAGGCCACATAAGCAACCATTGTGTTCGTAGGCCTTGATAGCCCAGGACTTGAAGAACGACCAAGTCATCCACTTGCTAGCTAGGATGTAGCTTTGGGCTGCACTTTGCGCGATTCGACTCCCAACGACTCCTGCCAACCAATGTGTGCTTGTTGGATGATACACGTAGTGACTGGATAGCTTTGCTGCGATGCGATCGGACGACTGCAGGAGACTCAGATTGTAGTCAGATGCAAAGAAGATCGGCTGCAAGAGCTCGACCGGCAGACGTTCGATCGGTGCTAGAGACATTCCTGGTAGTTTTATGTCAAGCTGATGGCGTTGAGGGCAGGTGTCGAATAAAGCCGCTGCCTGCGTTGCTGCCTGAATGGGACCTCACGAAGAAGAGCGGCTTTGATGTTGACCACAACGTGACAAGGTAGGTACAAGACCAAGGTTGCCTTCGTAGAGTGAATATAAGTGGTCGAAGATTTCGAAATCGTATAGCTACGAGGCCGAAGTGTGGTGTTAGTTGAAGGTTTGATGGCGGTGCACGATGGGTGGCGTATGAACTGCCGTAGGAAAGCCTGCCCCACTCATCACTGCCTAACGGTTGGGTCACGTCTAATGCACCCTTCAACCACTCACATAACCAACACGAAATTGTACGACGTACTCGAACGACGGGAAGGCGATCTTTGGCGATGCGCATTGTTCCTCGGCTGATGCTAAGCGACCTCATTTGTAAATCCCAGTTCATGAGCGCAGGTGGCTACCGACGGGCAAATCATCGCCCAATCGGCCCTTCTAAAGGACCGTGAGGCACCGCGTCAGCACAGAATATAAACGGCAGCTCTCTCTCCTTTCCCAAGTGCTGCGACGCTGTCAGTATCGACAAATCCTCCCTGACGAAAATCTCCATTGCCCACAATGGCTGACCTCGAACCAAATCGTCTTTTCAGTGTCAAAGGCCTCGTTGCGGTCGTTACGGGGGGAGGAACTGGTACAAAATTGGGCAACACCAAGGAACTTGAGCTTACCACCGTGCAGGCTTTGGATTGATGCTGGCTCAATCGCTTGAAGCCAACGGCGCCATTGTGTACATCCTCGGGAGACGACAAGAAGTGCTCGAAGAAGCGGCTCGCACGGCTGTAAGTAATCACCAATCTTGCCCTTCAGATCCGGAATTGACATCTCGCAGAAACATGGCAACATCCATGCGTTCAAAGCCGACGTCACCTCCAAGGCTGATCTCGCTGCTGCTGCCAAGACTATCAGTGAACACTCGGGTTACGTGAACTTGGTCATTGCCAATTCAGGCGTAACCGGCCCAACTCTGAGAGGTCTGAAGAAGGATTCATCACTCACTGAGTTTCGAGACTACCTCGATCAAATGTCAGTCGAGGACTACAATAACACATACTTTGTCAACACTACCGCAGTGTTCTTGACGATGGTCGCATTCCTAGAACTCATGGACAAGGGCAACAAAGCCGGCAATGTGAAGCAGACCAGTCAGTTTGTTGCGGTGAGCAGCGCTGGTGCTTTCAGTCGAGTGCCTTTAGCAGGTTTTGCGTACAGTGGCTCGAAGGCGGCGACAGTGCACATCATGAAGCAGTTCGCGACGGCTCTTGTACCTTATGATATCCGAGCGAATATCATCGCGCCGGGAGGTAGGTTGGAAATTTCAGGCGCAAACATGGCTCAAAATTGTCTGACGTCGTCTAGTTTTCCCGAGCGAAATGTCCAGGCCGGTGACGGAGGGGAAAGAAAAATTCCCAAGAAACTTTATACCTGCGCGACGGGCGGGTGTCATTGAGGATGTAGCAGGCCTGGTATTGTACCTTGCGAGTCGAGCAGGAGGATTCGTCAATGGCAGCGTGCTTTTGAACGATGGAGGACGGCTGAGCATTCTGCCTGCGACATATTGAGCGTGCGGCCCGAAGCAATGACCCAGGGATGCAATGCCTTCGATCCATCAAATCACAAGAATGAACAGAAGCAAAAAGGCTACGCAAAGCACCACCAACAGGCTTCGCAGAAGATAATTCAAGTGAGCAATTGAAGCGCTGTGATCACGCGTCATTTTCGCGTTTAGCTAAAGCGCGCTAGCAGTCCTTGGCAAAAGCTACCCAACGCCCCTCAACGCGCAAAGGTCCAAGATCGCAGCCTGACTCTACCACATTGTCAATTCACTCCAACCTACCGCCACCCCACATGTAGGCATTCAAACGGAGAACCAAGGATGAAGGGATGATGGAAAGCCTTCGCGCACGGGAGGACATCCATCATCTTGTAATCGGATCTGGAATGCCTGTGTACAGTCAACACCCATGCAGTACGTTATAGGAGTTTAACGATACACCCCTTCTGAGCGACAAAACACGGAATCCCATACTATTTAGTATAGGGATTAGCGATATTGGCGTATACCGTTACGATCAGGTTGCCTGTCACCAAGATCGTTATAACGGACCCACCAAAAGATTAAAATCTTAGCATAGTTAGATACTTGAGGGGTATTTTCGCCCAACGGAGGGGCTATACGAGGCCACGTGACTATTTGATACAACGATAACCCCTTACATAACGATATTTTCTGTGAGATTATAGCCAAACGTACTGCAGGGGTGTTGACTGTACGAGCCTCCATGCTCTTGCACGGAGTGTGAAGTCCACTTTTATTTGAAAGACGAACAGGCTCAAGACTACTGGTTCTGCTACACACGAAAGCTCAATGACATTGAGGCTAAGTCCTTCTTATGCGGAGATGTAGAAAAGATCAAGGCATCTCACGCATATGTCAAGTGCGCCGTTGAAATGCATGGCGACGCGATATTTAGAGCTTGGAGAAAGAGAAGTCCGGCCAAGCGGGCTGTTCTTCTACAGGAGGTGGAGCCTAAAATAGCAAAGCGGAAGGGGCTCAATATGGATCTTAGCATCGCAGGGCTCAACTGCGAATCGGATTGGTCTCCATACCGCAAGAATCTCCTTGTCCCGTACCTCGACGTCGAAACGCTGGCCAAAATCCCAGCTACCTTCGTCGGACTCACATAGGCCAGGGCCTTCAGTCTGCCGGAAGAGCGAGTGCTGTACGGCTCGGATCAGCTAAGGACTGCTTGGGGTATCGGTGCATTAAGGGTCGCGTATCATGGCGATGCAGTCATTATGCATGGCGAAAGACTCGGCACGCTTACTCAGTGGGACTGGGAAGAATCTATCGGTGCGACGTCATTGGCTTCCCGCATGCCAGTCTCATCGTCGAGGCCCAAGCGATCCTGATGAAGTTTCTCCGCCTATCAATCGAGCGATTCCTCGAGGGAATCTCCGACACTGACGCAGAAGGAAACACGAAATGGAATGAAGTCATTCGTACTGGTCTCAAGATGAACAACGCGGTCGTCAGCTGGTCTAGGTTTGTTCATGAAAATTTCATCGCAGCGCCTCGACTTGAGTTTGAGCACATACTGTCCCAGGCGAGGCTGAGATCGGATGCCTCATCTGATCATCTCTGGTTGCTACAGACGGAGCCATCGTATTTCAAGCGCTATCTTCGGAAGCTCTCTGAGACGAGCGTTATGAAAGCGCTCAAATCTAGTCCGATGCGCCTTCCCGTCTTGGCGGTCGAGCTTCTTGCAGATCTCGAAATGAACTTCTGTTGGAGGGCAATTGTGGTGGAATTCGAACATCTACGAGATTTGTTCCAGAAACATGGAGGAGAGGTTCGACCAGGAGCACCACTGCCAAGGTCGATACACGACTCCCTAGGCGCACTCGAAGTGTATCTCGTCAACACAGTCATGCATCGCGGACGTCAAATCCAAGCCTCGCTTGTCAGTCGTCCTGGTTTCGAATATCTGTACGACTGCGTCCTGGAACCCGACGGCTGTAACGCTACCTTTACGGCCAAGAAGAACATTGATGTCAGCCCCAAATCACAAAAGATGCTCTTTTTACTACAGCAGCTAATGGAAAAGCCAGACAGCGCAACGCGCTATCGCTATCCCATGATACTGGATCTTCTGGAAGACCACCTACCGACGTCTGATCGCCAGGAACGTGGAAGGCTGGACAACATGTTGTATGAAAAGCTTTTTGACTACCTCGTATTGCAGGAGTTGCTCTCTGCCATTCGTATGCACCGCTCCAAGAACAGGATTCACGAGCTCGCTGAATGTCGCCGCAGCGAGCATCGTCTTGCTTGGAATGTGTCTACGTCCTACCTATCTGGAAATCGAGACAGTCTCGCCATACTAAGGGCAAAAGGTGTACACATCAAATAGCATTCCCAGTGGTGGCAAGAGTGTCAGTGGTTGCGACTGTTCGATGAAGCGCATGCGGCCTCTCAATCTCTGTGGCAAGCGATCGCAGCGCATCATGAAACTCGCCTGAAAAGGAACAACTTATCAAACACCGAATTCAGAGATTGCATGTTGGTGCTTCAGGCCTGTAAAAGCGATGAGTATCGCAATTCACTGGAAATCAAGCGGCAACAGGTCATTACCAGCCTTGGGAAGACCGCATCGACGACGAAGTCTGAGGACATTTTCTTGCCGTTGCCCAAGACAGACACCTTGAGCCCCAAGGATCACTATGTCCAACCGAAAAAGACCAAGCTAAAGACGCGCAGCGACCCAAACGCCCCTCCAGAACTTGCGATCGACAGTCAAGACGAACACGCGTCGCTTATCAAGACCACGATCACAGTACCGAAATAGAGTCATGCCGTATTTCGCTACATGTTTCCAGAGACCGAAGAGGAGCGGCAAAAAGATGTGCCGTGGGACACCTTCGTGCTGAGCATGGGCGAGGCAGATTACATTGCCAGCAACGGTGGTGGCTCCATCGTCACTTTCTTTAGAGAGAGCTGAAAAGACGATGCTTCATTGAATACCATCAAAGGCTGGTAGATATCCCTTCCGCTCTTGAATAGTCCGCAACATTTTCAGGATCTTTGCGATTTACCATCACAAGCTTGAACTTCCAGAGCACGTGCACATGCGCAACTATTCAAAGAAAGCCACCTTGCACCCATTCTTGTTCTTACCCGTCAACTTCAACTCGCCCTCCCAAGCACGGGTATCGCGACTCTCCATCCTCCCATATCGCTGAGCCAACTTTATCAGCACAAAGCTTGCTTCAGCCATCACTTTCTGCTGGCCCATGCACGCCCGGTTCCCTCCGCCGAACCCCATGAACTCCCACGGGCTGGGATTGATCGTCTCCCAGCGCTCTGGCCGGAAGCTATCAGTATCGTCTCCGAACACTGCTGGGTTGTGATGGAGAGCGTACCAGCTCATGGTGGTTATAGTATCTTTGGGAGCGAACACCGATTCATCTTGATTCGGCCCTCCGCCGACGGGTAGTGTCGTGTCGCATTCCGCTGTGCGGCCCATGACGGGAAAGACTGGGTAGAGGCGAAGTATCTCGAGCAGGATGTTTACGTACTGGCTGCAGGCCCGTCAGGCTATCGAAACTCAGATCGGCGTTCTGAGGGTCCCGTGCCATAGATCGAATTTGTTCCCAATGACGAGGACTTCGAGACAAAGACAAGCAGGCGTTTGAGATGAGCGAAGAGGTCGTTTCTTGTGCCGCCATCATTCCTTGTAGTACCTGACTGCGAATGTAGAGTCGGTCATCGGTCTCTTTGGACAGGTTTGTGAGTAGACTGCTAGTCTTGATGATTTCGCCTTTGCCGCTCAATGCTTGCTCAATGTAGTAGTCGGCGTACTCGTGTGTGATTCTGCACGCTTTCTCATACTTCTTGTGTCGCACTAGGTTCCAGGCTCTTCCATAGACCATGCGGAGCAAGGTATATTTGATGGACTTTACGGTAGAGGCGTCCATGTAATGTTAGGTAAGGTGCTTGTTGTATTGTTGTGTGCTACGGTACAGAGTAAGAGCATCTTGAGATAGAAACAGGCTAAGCCCAAATAGGCTAGATAGCCAAGGACACGCTCGTAGGAGCAGGAACCTTAGGGCTATCGAACAGTAGTACATTGCGTCGTGGAGTGCTGCTATGAAGTCCGTTGGCGTGTGCGGTACGCCCTCATACTTCTTCAGTGTATCAACTCCCAACAGAAACATAGTGGCAGTGTTCAAAAACTGTTCATTACACAATCAGCGAGGTGCGCATGCCTCGGACTAGCTGTGGCTTACCATATCGTAAAGAAGAGGCTGCAGATCTACGGTTGACCCGGAACCGGGCAATTATCCAACGAGTGTCTACTTGCGCTGCGAAGTACTTCAAATCGGCCAAGCTGTTTTTGAAAACGCAGGTTTCCAGATCTTCCTCGAATGACTCCAGATCTCGCCGGCGGTCGAAAGCAAACCACGTGCACAAAAGTCATCCCACAATGGAAGCCGCATAGACTCAACTCCCCACTCTCAAGTAGCAGAATAAGCCGCGGACAAGCTACTATCCAAATACACACCCCATCAGAAATCACACAACAACAATGCCTGTTTTACATATAAAACTCGCGTGATTTACATACAAAACTCGCGTGAATAAGTTATCTAGGTCCAAGACATCTTTTGTGCGATTTTAAGAAGATTTCTTCTACTACTAGTTGATTTGCAGTTGTGTGGAGGCAAGAGCTTATGCGCGGCTTATTCTGCTCCTTAAGAGCCCCATTCCTTGCTGCTGCATATGACTTTGCTGTTCTCCGGCGCGATAGTCATCATGGGCGAAAAACCTAAAAGGGTTCTGGCCTGGAAGGTTGGCCCATGTCCTTCATGGAGGGCTCGGAGACGTGGAATGACCACATACATCGCCATCATGAAATCAATGCCGAAGAATGGCTCCTTTGACTGGTACTTGCTGAGACTCTGTTGCACAGCAAAAAGGCCGACCTTCCTACTCATGTAACTAGAAGGTATATATAGAGTGCAACACACCCCCCCAGGTCGAAGTAAGTTACGGAGACATGTTCTGAATGAACTCTGGAAGATGTGGCAACTAAAGTGTTGGACTTTGTAGCTCTGGCAGTGTGCCACTAGCTCTGTGGTGCCGCGATGATTATAGTGCCGTAAGAAGACAATTGCAACTAAAGTGTCGGGCCTGTAGTGCCGCAATGATTACAGTCTGCAAAGTCTGAAATTCCGTATTATGTGAGGTTTGAACGTGGGGCGTTGCAGTGGGGTGTCTTGGCAGGTGCGGGGTAGCCGACAAAGTTTGCGCGCAGGACGGCTGCGATATCCAGACTCATAACTGCTGCACAGCAAAAAGGCCGACCTTCTCACGCATGTAGCTAGAAGGTATATATAGAGTGCAACAGACTCCCACATCCATGTTGACGGATCGCGAGGCGCTGCTGGCGTTGGCGCCGGTAAATGTAGAAGGCGAATAAAAAAACGGGTGTGAGTGCTGTCGAGATCGCGCTGAGGTGCATTGTGTGGAAAATGATGCTTCCAGACGGAATTAGCGACTTTGATTTGCTTGACATGTACAGCTGCGAACGTTATAGTACGAGGCTGCGACAGTGAACCCCGGTAAACCCGAAGAAGCCTAGGAAGCTGCACCTCGGTGATGGCGCTGCGTATCGCATGTGTAGGCAAAATCGTGACAGAGCCTCGTACGACTCGAGGGGTGTTGGCAGGTGTGTAGTGGTTACTTCTTACAATGGTAGCGTATAAATCGCTGCCACCTTCGCCAAAACCTAGCAGGGGCTATCTGAGATTGAGCCAATCAGTCAGCCGTCCCCGCACACAAGTGGGCCCAATGTGCCCCGTTATCTACGTTGATAGGACAAGTGCGGCTCAAGTACCCCTGCTAGGCTTTGGCAAAGGTGGCAGCGTTTTACGGTAGGTAACGCCTCACCACTGGGGCACGCCTCGCGACGTCTCACGTCGCCCACTTCTACACCATCTGACGTCGCCGAGTCTTGTCCAACAAAAAGCAAGGATTCACTGCCGCTTTCGCATGGCCTCTACCCTTCTTGAAGCCCTCCTGCAAGGTGACTGCGGTCGCTGCAGACGTTGCGCCACCACCCTTGAAAATTGAGCGAGCCTAGGGGCAACGGATACTTCTGGCATATACGAAAGCATTGCCACGTGTTCATAGACACTTTAAAAAACGCCACTAGAGCTCTTGCTAATAGGCGGACTGTTGGCTACTTTAGGTGGTATAGCATGTAAGCCCACTCGCTTTTTGCTTGCCAGTGGTGTCACAATACTTACCTTCATTTACCGCTGAGTATTGGCCGAACGCCATTCTTTGTGCCTTATTGCCGGTATTAATATACTCGAGCATGATATTCGAGAAACGCATAGCAACTTCACGGACCACAAGTATCACGAACCTTTAGCAATGTCAGCTCTGGTTCGGCGGGCAAGGCTTAGGAATCTATTGGGTGCATACTCTTGATGGTTGTCACGGGTTGCCTTCCGGTGAGCTAGAAGCCTACACAACTTCTAGGCTACAACTTCAGAACTCTGCTACTTATTGGTCGCCTCATGTGCCCAGTATTGCTAGACAACACGTCATCAAGCCTAGGTTCTAGATTCCGGTGAGCCTTGTGTACGCTGTAGCTAGTAAACAAGACTGTTGTAAACCCACTCGAGTAGACGTCTTTTCTTTTGATTTATTGCAAGAATCTCGAGTCAATCTCTTCGCCTTACCCCCCATACGATACCACTTTTTGTTGAATCATCCTTTGACGTCCTCGGCGGCCGACTTCAACACTGTCTCACTAGTAACGACACGACAAATTTATTAGTACCTGATAAGAGAACGTTACTATGAGTGTGGACGACATTGAAGCATGCAATGCCCAATTTTTGGCACCAATAGCAATAGGACATAAGATCAGAGATGGCGGATACTACTGCGAGGAGTGCGCCAAGAAGGTCTATGCCACAGATCATGCTGGTGAGAAGTGTTCAACGCCTCATTGCAATAGAGATATCTCCACAGGTGGAGACCTTCCCCAGCTTTGCAATTCCTGTCACTGCTTGTTCCAACTATACGGTACATGGTTGCAGAAATTCGAAAGCAACAAAAGCGAACACGAACTAGAATACCCAGATCAGCGGTTGCATTCCAGCTTCAGTGTCGCGTGCAGTATGTGCAAGTTACTGAAGCTAGCTCGGGACAGGCATCACAGCAAAAGGCCGGCAGACCCGAACGACCAGGAGCATGGATTTCAGTATACTCCACTCGGCATCTTCATTACGGGAACACCCTACTCTATTACCCATGTGCGCAAACAAGGCTACACTCACCGACCACATGTATCATGGGCCCAGATCCGATCGTGGATTGTATCTTGTGACACCAGCTCTGGACATGACGCCACGGAGCTACAATTTACGACCCTCCTTAGTATGGATCCATTCTTCATCGACGTGGATGACCGCAGGATTGTTCGGATGTCTGCCAACTTGGACATATTTGACGGCTCGCCAACAGCGAACGGTGTCGTATATGCCGCACTCAGCTATGTATGGGGCGGGTCCCAATCCATGTTGGTCAAGGGAAACTTGGACCAGATGCAATCAATCGGTGCTCTACGAGATCCAGCTGCCTGTTCGCAAACAGTACGAGATGCCATGCTCATTTGCCGCCGCACCGGGGTTCGATATCTATGGGTAAGTTACCTGCAACATGAACGAATCAACGCAAGCTCTTAGTAATTCTTGTTTCTAGGTGGATGCCCTTTGTATCATTCAAGACTCTTCACCGGAAGAACTGTCGGGGCAAATCAACAATATGGACTCTATTTACGCCAATGCTCATTTTACCATCGTCGCGGCCGATAGCTTAACCGCCCATCACGGTATCCATGGCGTCAGCATTCCTCGAGATCCTCCAGAGTCTTGCTCTATCTTCATGTGTCCAAAGCAGACCATGGATGTCTACAACGCGAGTCTATCCATCTCTTCAGCCCAGCTTCTAGCAAGTTCTACAAAGTGGGCAACGCGAGCGTGGACGTATCAGGAAGCGCTGCTTTCTCGCCGGCTCCTCATCTTTACCCAGGAACTATGCTTCTTGGCTTGTCCTACAGGTATTCGCCGGGAAGATTTGCTTGAGGAGCCGTTTTCCGCCAAGCTGGCGGGACCATATGGAGACTCGGAACGGCTGCATTTTCTCCGAAAAGACAGCCCTGACTGTCAGCAGCCCACCATGCTGTACGATGTCATCACGGAGTTCTCGGCCCGAGATTTAACCATGGCTGACGACATTATGAAGGCTTTTGGTGGCATTGCGACAGCAGTGAAGGAACAGTACGGCGAAATGAGATACGGTATTCCCCTGCAAGACATTAATTTCGCGCTTTCGTGGAGGTACCACAA
>Ga0265798_10010420_pt1 | contig 11476 bp, 12 predicted proteins | sample P3T30metagenome_FD_192430 | JGI IMG/M metagenome (GOLD analysis project Ga0265798, IMG submission 192430) | Plant litter microbial communities from East Loma Ridge, Irvine, California - P3 T30 | ecosystem: Environmental > Terrestrial > Plant litter > Unclassified | place: USA: California... | reverse complement strand
GGAGTAACTGCATTTTAATCGCCGAAGTTTTTTTGCCCAGGATGACGCAAATCTCGGCAATGCTTTGCTCGCCCAGGTAGTGCAGGGTGAGCACCAGGGCATCTTCCGGGGGCAGGCGGGCCAGGGCCAGCGCGAGGTACTTCTGCTGGTCGGCCCGCCGCACGGCGGCCCACCCATCGGCGGTAGCGGAATGGTCGGCGGCCGTTTCGAGGATTGGCGACAGGTCGCTCAGCAAGGGCTGGCTCCGCTTCTTGGTGAGGGCCGTATTGTAGACAATGCGGTAGAGCCAGGTTGAAAACTTGGCCGCCCGCTGAAACTGGGCCAGGGCCGCAAACGCTTTAAGAAAGGCAGCCTGCACCACCTCCTCGGCATCCTGGGGGCTACCTACCACGCGCAGGGCCACGGTGTAGGCCAGCGCCTGGTAGCGCCGCACCAGCTGAGCCAGGGCCTGTGGCTGGCCCAGGCCCGCCGTAGTCTAAGCGGAAACTACTTCTTATTCTTCTCATGGAAAATTCCTTTGCCGCGGCCATCCCCATTGCCATCACGTTCACCCTGTCCGGGTTCGGCATCGCCTACTACTACCTTACCACCCGGTCGCGGGAGCGCCTGGCCCTGATAGAAAAGGGCTTGGCGCCCAGTGCATTTGCACAATCCAGAAGCTACTTACCCTTGCTGCTGCTGCTGGGGGTGCTCAGCATGGGTATCGCGGCCGGCATTGCGGCGGGGGCCGGGCTGACCAGCCTGGTGGGCAGCCAAAGCTACGTGTATCCGGCCACTATCTTCTTCTTCGCCGGCCTGAGCCTAGTCGTCGCTTACTACCTCCTAAAGGCCTTGCCTTCCGCTAACTAGCTATGGTGCCAGTAGCCGGGCTTAGTAGCCGGCTACTGGCACCACCGTCATAAAATGAAAAATCAGCTTTTTGCATCCCCCATCCTCCTTGAATGCCGCCGGTGGCTGGCATTGAGCGGGCTGCTTGTCGTCGTCGCTATTCAGTCAGTAGCGGCCCAATCTATCGGTTTCCGCACCGAAGACGTTAAATTTACCAGTGCGGGCATTACGCTGGCGGGCACCCTGTTAACCCCCAAACACCCGGTAACGGCAGTCGTCCTCGTCCACGGGTCGGGGCAGGAAAAGCGGCAGCTGGAGCTGGCGGCGCGCCTGGCCAGCCGCGGCATCGCAGTGCTCACGTATGACAAGCGCGGCGTGGGCGAATCGGGCGGGGTGTACGTGGGGCCGGAAGTGGGCACCAACAACGTGGATGCCGCCAACCTCGACCTGCTGGCCGCCGATGCCAGTGCCGCCACCACCGCGCTGGCGGCCCGGCTGCCCGCCCGGCACGGACCGGTGGGCCTGGCGGGCGGCAGTCAGGCCGGCTGGGTCGTGCCGCTGGCCGCTACCAAGAATCCGGCCGTGGGCTTTATGGTGTTATTTAGCGGCCCCGTGGTGAGCGTGCGCGAGCAATTGCGCTTTCAGTTTTTCACGAATGGTGACCGCCGCTTTTGGGACACGCACACCGAAGCCGAAGCCCGCCAGCACCTGCGCCACGACCCCGACCGCTACCAGTTTGCCGACACCGATGCGCGCGGCGTGCTCGCCACGCTTGCCATTCCTGGGCTCTGGCTGCTTGGGGGCCAGGATATCCAGGTCCCGGTACGCTTATCAATGGAAAACCTCGATACGCTCAAAGCGCAAGGTAAACCTTATCAGTACCAGTTGTTCCCGGCCCTGGGCCATAATACGGCCTTCGCCAAATCGAACGAGCCCGTCGAGGCGGCCATTCGCTGGATGGCCGCATTGCCTCGCCTCCAGAAACGCAAAATGAGCATGGTCAAGAGGTAGAAGGACGCAGAAACAGGGTGTGTTTCCACTGGTCGGAAAAATAGCGAAACAAAGTCTGACACCACATTCAATGCGACTTCTGGACCAAATTTGTAACCAAGGCCATTATCGATGCACTACGAGGCTGGTCCACCATGCACTCATCCAGTTACCTACTTCTCCAGGCCCGCTAGCTGCTTTTCCAGGCCGATAATTTTGGCTTGAATAGTTTGAAGCGCTGCGGGCCGGGTTTCGTCAGTATACACTGGGGAAGATATTACAAAATCTAGAGCACCGCGAGTATCCTCCAGTTCACTGAGAATACGCCTTCGCTCACCGGCTACGCTAGTACCCGACTTGGTAAATTTCGTTTTAACCGCATCCTTGCTTTTCGTCATCGTTGACTGGGGCTGCTGCAGCTTCTCGTAAGCTGGTAGCAGGTAATTGTCAGAAAGCGCCTTGAATACGGCCCCGGCCAGCTTCTTAACCTTCCCAGTGGCAACCTGGGCTTCTATGGTGGTTACGACATAGCGGATATAACCTTCTGGATAATCGCCGGCATCAAGCTTAGCCTGGATAACTAGCAGGCTTTTCTCCGCTATACCAGTCCTGAGTAGCAGCGCCTGCCAGCTACCCTCCTCCGGCGCGACCAGTGCCGGGGCTTTAACGGTCGATGCAAAGTGGAATCGGATGGTGCGGACCGCCTTGCCCTGGCGGAAGAACTCTATGGTGATAGGCACGTCCGTAGTAGCCAGCTCAGCCTGGGCCCGGTCGAGGACGCGCGCTTTAAAATGGTCGAAGCGATTGGCGTACTCAGTAGTCAGGCCAAGAACGTTGCGCAACTCGCTTACTTCAATATCCCGGTAGGTTTTGCCCTGCTGCGCATACTCCTTAACCAACCAGTAGATTCGGTGCGAGGACGGGCTGCGAATCTGCAGGAGCTGGGGCAGCTGTGCCTGGGTAAAGTTGTGGCGCAGGTCAAGCAGGTATTCGCGTACCCCTTCACTGAATCGGGCCTCTACCACCCCCTCGCTCTTCAGATAGTCACATTGGTACATCAGAGGCCGATTCATGCGGTCAGGCTGTTTAACTCGCTCTCCGTTTGGCCCCAGCACCTCAATATGCAGCACGCGCGTTGCCAGCTTCTTCGCCATCTCATCTACCTCGGCATAGAGGGAGTTATAGTTGCTGTCTGGGGAAAGTTCCTTAATCGGAATCCGACAGACGGAAAAAGTGGTGTCCCCTCGGTTGATGCGCACAAGTAAGGCGAGGAACAAGCGGGTTTCCAGCGTGGAAAAACTAAAGCGCGCATTCACTAGCGCGTTGTGTTGCACCACGAGTGGTTGCGGGTCGGGGTTCATAGAGTGGGTAGAGACTTGGCTGCTAGCAAATGTAACGAATGAATACGGCATCTCCCACAAATTTTTTTGCTTGTGGGAGCATACCCGGTTTTTGTGGGAGATAAACCCGATTTCACCCGGTTTTTGTGGGAGTAAACCCGGTTTTTGTGGGAGATAGACCCGGTTTTTGTGGGAGCAGACCCGGTTTTTGTGGGAGATAACCTTCTTAACTAATTGATTATCAATTAGTTTTTGGGGCTTAAACTAAGTAAATAGTGAACTGAGAAAACTACAGTTTCTTGAGCTGTTTTTATTTTTTTAATTGAAAACTGCTGATTTGAAGCAAGAAAAGGGATTGTAAACACTATTTTTTTGCGGGCGGCAATATTTTTTATGTCCTGATTCTTGTGTGAGACAAAATATAAACTACTGTTAGAGTGCATTTTAATAGTTTATGGAGCTAAGCATCTCCCACAAAAACCGGGTCTGCTCCCACAAAAACCGGGCGGTGATGAAAAACCCGTGTTACCTTTCGGACGGCTTAGGGATATGTAAATAGCTATTATGCTATTGATTTACACTAGCTAAGCCTGGCTATTCAGAAAAATTATTCTGAGCTGACAAGGTCTGTTTGGAAAACTTGCGGGGTTCCGTGGCTGCGCACACGCTGGTTATCCAAGCCGCAGGCCACGACCCAGGTCGCGCCGCCATTTCCCCGCAGACGCAGCGCATCGCCTATCATGCGCAGACGCTTAATACTTCTGCGGGTGGCAGCCTGGGCAGTTGCTTACTAAAGCTTGAGGTTGCACTAAAGTGTGTGGACAGCTAGCGTATCCAATCGAGTGCAGCGAGAAGGTGAGCCACGGCTAAAAAGGAAGTAGCTGTCTTTTCGTAACGGGTCGCGAAGCCGCGCGCTTCTTTGAGTCGGCCAAAGAAGCGTTCGACTTTGTTGCGGTCGGCGTAGAGGTTTGTATCGTAGGCACGTTGCTGCTTACGCGAAGTTTTGGGTGGAATCACCGGCTCGGCCTCGGCTTGCGCCACGGCCGCCAGCACGGCGTTGGTGTCATAAGCCCTGTCAGCTACGACTGCTCCCGGCGCGGTGGGTAAGGCGGCCAATAAGCCCGGCAATTGCGGACTGTCCGCGTGTTGCCCCGGCGTGAGGACCAGGCGCAGGCCGTTGCCTAAGGCATCGACAAGCGCATGGACCTTGGTTGTTAACCCGCCGCGTGAGCGGCCAATGGCTTCGGCGGTTGCGGTGCTTTTTTTTGTCCAGCGGCGGCTTTGTGTGCTTTGACGGCCGTTGAGTCAACAAGTACCCAGGCGTAGTCGGGTTCTTGCAACGCCTCAAATAAGGCTTCCCACACACCCGCCAGCGCCCAGCGGCGGAAGCGTCGCGCTACCGTATTCCACGGCCCAAATCGTTCAGGCAGGTCGCGCCACGCGCAGCCGGTGCGTACCCGGTAGAGCACCGCGTTGATAAACCGTCGGTTATCGCAGCCAGTGCCCAGCCGCCCGCGCATGTGCGGCTCTAGCAACTGCCATGCTCGTTCGCTTAATTCATGACGACGCATCCAACAAAATTACTGCCCTTGCTGTCCACAGACTTTAGCGTAGGAACAGAAAACAACGCCAAGGCCGGGCAGTCGAATTTTGCGGGGCGAAGCATCTCAGAAACGGGTGTTTTAGGAAACAACCAAGCCGGGCAACCGCCGCCTGCGGGATTGTAGCGGGTAAGGCAGTAGTAACCCACTAGGGTAACACCTTCGCCTCAAGGGGGCAGGTGTTACCTTTTACAGTTAACATCTTATTAGGCAAGTGCATACCTGCTACAATGGCAAAATAAGGGTACTACCGTTCGTTTTCGCTAGCCCTTTCCGCTGGCAGAGAGGCGTGGGTAAAACCCTCTTTGCTGGCTAGTCTTGCGGCTTATTTGTGCCTTATGTGTAGCCATCAACCTGCTCGGCTTCCGAGTTAGCGGTTGTCCCCTCTTGGTTTAACAATACCTAACGTACCGCTAGGCGTATCCGGTAGGAGTCTTTGCGTACAACCTTGCAGAGGCTCAGCGCCACAGCCGTTACGTCTGCTTCGAGCGCAAAAATGCGAGCGTAAAACCAAGTGCGTGGTACCCGACCAACGAACGCTGGGCGCACCTAGCTTCTTTGGACGTGGGCTAATACCAACCCTAACAGCTGCCCAGAAGCACCTCGACCAGTACTTTTCCTACAAGCAACACCTATTCGCCATGATTAAAGAAGCCAAAAACGTGGATTTTTACACAACTGGCCGGCAGCCTTCTGAGCGGGACTTTGCTCGCATCAGCGCGTGGATTAAGCGGGATAAGCAACGACAGGCGGCCCGCGAAGCGAAGTCAACAACCGGTCCTAAACCGCTTAGTAGCTAGGGGCATGGTCTTAAAGCGCTGGGTACTGGCTAAAATTCTTTAGCGGAGTTTTCTGCTCCTACGCTAGTGCGACCCCAGCTTCTGCGAAAACGTTAGCTTTTGCCTGAACGGCTCTTTGGGCGGCATTTCCACTACGACCCCGGCTGGTGTATAGCTCAGCAGCTCCAAATCTCAGCGTAAGACGCAGCCGGCTCAGTGAGCATAGGGTATAGTCGTCAGCCAGACACTTGTCGTGCTGATACCTGCCCTCGGTAGGGGATAGCTGATGCGCGTGCTGGCTCGTACCACGGAGCGTCACGTTGTTTATAAGATGTTTTTTACACCGTATTCCCAGGCAGAGACCTCATGGTTAGGGCTATGTGCTATACTGTGTTCAACGCTATTATGAGCGAAAGCCGGCGCTGGATACTGAGCCGGACGCTGTGCCAGGCTGGCCCTACCGAGTATAAGCAGCCGGCGGCCGGCGAGCATTTGGGTCAAGACCCTCAGCTGGGCCGTGGCTCACTGACTTAAGCAGGCTGGTATGGTGTATTCCTTTCATGTTGGCATCAATCGTTCGCTGTATTTCGTCCACACTCAACTCGTCAGTTGGTACCTTCAAAAACTGGCCCTCTTGCCCCTCCCCCACTGCCTCATGCTTAAGAAAAATATAGCATCTAGGTGCAATTACCGCTGTTGATATAAGCGGCTTTCCGTGCATCGCGGCATTAATTAGCTTGGCATGCATCAGCAATTTAAACAAATATCTTGACAATATCTGATTTACACTTCTCTACTTTTACACCTTATTGGTTTCCTTGGATGCTGGCTTGGGACGTCACCTTGGCCCTTTCTATTAGCTGTCAACAGTGTTTCGCTGCCCTGCTTTCTTTGCGTTCCCGCAGTAAGTTGACGGCTTATTGCTACTGTTATAACCAAGTTCTACTTAGCGTTTCCAGCCAGGAGCTAAGGTTGCTTACCTGGATGCTGCGTACCTTATTAAGTGTAATGCGGGTACGTAGTATCTCCTCTAATATACCGGCTAGCAAGCTCTGCTCCTGCTCTTGCAGGAACCTCAGTATCCGGTCACGAGCCTCTCCATTCTCTACTATGTCCAGCGTGCGTGCACGCTACAAACTATTGATAGTTTGATAGCTTAAACTATCATCTGAGTGGAATTATACACTTCTCTACTTTTATTCTTGTAGTATTGGTTGATGTGGCAACAGGGGAGATTATATTTTCTCCTATTCCACAAATTATTCTACTTTTCCCTTTCTCTACTTATACACGTCTCCACCTTATATAGCAAATACCTTTCAATCATACTTTTCTTGCTTACTTCTACTTCTCTACTTTTACACTTCTCTCTTATTTATGCTAATGAGCTTTAAGTGATGTCCTATTAGTTTCTCTACTTTTCTACTTATCTACTTCAACACTTTTCTACTTGACAGGAATAGTCTAAATAATCAAACTGCGGATTCTTATCCATCTTATTAAAATTATTCCCTTTTTACACTTCTCTACTTTTACACTAAGCCCTTATTCTACTTATCGGTTTCTCCACTTTTACACTTCTCTTACTTTCTCTTTTTATACGAGTACACTTTTCTACTTTTCCACTACATTTGCTGTCTCAGCGGGCTAGCCTGCTTTCTCTCTATCCCTGTCGACGCAATGGCTAAAATCATCAGCTTTGCCACCCAGAAAGGTGGTTCTGGAAAATCAACTCTGGCCCTGGTGCTCGCTGCGCCGCTGGCTACGGAGTACGGCCTGCGCATTGCGGTGCTGGACTGCGACTATCAGCAGAGCATCGTCAAGACCCGCGAGCAGGTGGATGCCGACAACTTCGAGGAGCTGCTCAAAACGAACCCGGTGGCGCAGTACCCGTATGACGTGTTCGCGCTGGGTCTGGGGCAGGTGTTCGACTTTATTGACGACCCGGAAAAGGACTACGACCTTATCATTGTGGACGTGCCGGGCCGGGCCGATGGGGATGACGTTTTCAACGTGCTCACGGCCTGCGACGCGGTGATTGTGCCGTTGGTATCGGATTACCTGGACCGGGCCTCCACAGCCGAGTTTATGAACATTCTGGAGGCCATCAAGAAGTCGGCCGATATCCACGGCATTGCGTTCCAGTACTTCGGGCTGTCGACCAAGCGGGTAGCGGGCCGCCGGGAAGAAAAGCAGATGGATGACTACATCGACGGGCTGGGCCTGGCGCGCTTCAACTCGTACCTGAGTAACCGGGTGGCGTACTCGCGGGCCTCGACGCTCTACAGCCTGCTGAATCCGGCCTGGCTGCGCTACGCGGGGGGTAATAAGGAAACGGCCGACGAAATCCGCCGCTTGTGCGACGAGTTGGTGGAGCGGCTGGACCTGCCGACCCGTAAAGTCGCGCCGACCGGCGCAGCCAAGAATTCTACCACCGCCTCAACTGACTCGAACTAATGTTTAAGCCTGCTAAGATTGAATCGCGTCGGGGGCGCATCCCAGTATCAGAAGAAGACCGCCGCCAGGCCCGGGCGGGGATGGGAGGGGAGCAGACTGCCCTAGCGGCCAGTGTGCCACCAGTGCCGGCAGCCCCTACCGCGCCGGCACTGGTGGAGGCTGCGCCGGAACTATCGGAGCCAGTTGCGGAAGTAGCACCGCCGGCGGTGGAGGTTGCAGTGACTGCCCCAATAGCTCCAGTAGAAGTAGTTCCTGCAGAAGTCCCCGCCCGCCGGCCGCGCGCGACCAAAGCAGCCTTGGCTTCGGTGGTGGACACTGGCCCCGAGCAGGAGCACTCGGTGAAGCTCTCCCGGTCGGTAGTGCAGCAAATCAAGCTCACGCTGGCTTTATTACCCAGAGCGTCCGATAACCCAGCTAATATCAAGCAGTATCTGGAAATGGCCCACCGGCTGCTGGATGCGCAGCTACGTAAGGCGGGTAAACTGCCGTCGGCTTCCAGTCCAGGCGTGTAGTGTCGAGTCGGAGGCTCTCCCTTATTTATTTAACAACATCTTTTCTGCTCTCGTACGCCCCTCATTAGTGCTCTTTCGGTGCTGACATCTGTACTAGCTGCTGCTGCTGATAGGCCCAGTCCTCCGGCGAGAGAGTGGCTTGCAAAAAGGCATCGTAGCCCAGGTCACGGTGCTCAAGGGCGTGTCGTCGCAGCGGGAGGCTATTTTTGCTTGTCGTGAAGCCATCGCGGGCCATTATTGCCCGCATTTTTTCGGGTAGAGCTGCCAGCCAGTGGTGAAAATCCTCCTCCGTTACCTCGCCGTCGGCCAGTTGCTGGTAGCGGTAGCTGGCGTTGCCCAGCCGAAACAACCGGGCGTGGTACGCTCGCTGCTTTTGAGGTAGTGCTGCCAGGAAATCCAGTTGCGTCTGATGATGCTTGTCGTGGGGGTGCCGGGGTTGGAGGAGGTCTTTCATAACGCAAAAGCGCGCAACCGCCTCGGTAAATGAGTGAGCACTTGCTAGTCGCAGTCACGATACAAATTAAATGGACTCTGGTCAGAGGATTCTGTGCTGCTGGAAATGATGCTTATAAAACGTGCTAGTTTGAGGTTGGAGTAGGGTAGGGGCTTATAAAACGTGGTAATTCAACACTAGTAAAAACCTAGTGAAAACACATAATCCCGCTTAATTCCAGTTTTAAGAGCACAAAAATGCAATTAATGCTGCCAACACTACCATTACTTCTTATTGCTGGGGAAGCTTATGAAACGTGGTTTTAAGTAATTTTAAGTCAAATAATTATTGTAAAAGTGCAATCACTGTTTGCGTTTGGGTTTTATTCTCTTTTTTGTTGTCTTTTGTTTGTTCCGTGTGGTCCGGGTGCCGAAGCACTTGTTTTAAAAGCCTTCGTTAGAGGGAACAACAACCTTGTGATTATTTTTTTTACTTGTCTATTTGTAGGGCTCACAAGTCATTGATAATCAACAGTATATAAAGGTATAAAACCACGTTTTATAAGCGAAAAACCACGTTTTATACCTTTTAAACCACGTTTTATAAGCTAACTACCACGTTTTATAAGCTCTAATACCACGTTTTATAAGTGAATAACCACCTCTAATTACCACTGTGGTTTTTTGTGCTTTGGGTGATTATATTTGTCTCCTCCCCACCCGCCTATGGAGCCGCTCAATAGTACACCTAGCCTGGCTACGGTCACCCCGGTTGTTCGCCAGCACAATGCCATTACGGCCGCGCGCTACGACTACACCGCCTGCCAGCTGGACATCTTCTTCTACCTGCTCTCCCGTCTGCGGCGGGATGATGCGCCCGACCAGGAGTACACCATCTACGTTAAAGACGTGGAGGCCCTGACGGGGCGGCAGTGGAACTACCAGCAGCTGCGCGAAGCGACGGCCGACATGGGCTCGCGCATGTTTGAGGTGGAGAGCGAGCGGACCTACCAGCAACTGTGGATGTTTCAGCGGGTGGAGTACATCAAGGGCAAGGGCTGCCTGCAGATTCAGCTGTCGACACCCATCAGACCCTACCTGTTCAATCTCAAGGAGAACTTCACTTCCTACCAGCTGCATTCGGCGCTCAAGCTGAGCAGCAAGTACGCCAAGCGCATCTACCAACTGGTGAGCCAGTGGAAAGACAAAGAGGCGACCCGCACGTATCCGCTCGATGAGTTCAAGCAGATGCTGCATCTGAAAGACCCGAAGGGTAAGGAGCCGGAGTTGTTCCAGAACATCAGCCAGCTCAAAGCCCGGGTGCTGGACATTGCCGTGCGCCAGGTGAGTGAGCACACCGACCTGCGCATCGACTACGTGCTGGTAAAGAAGGGCCGGGCCTACGATGCGGTGCGCTTCACCATTGCCCGGCAGCAGCCCCAGCAGCTCCCGATTCCGTTTGAGCAGCCCGCGGAGGATGCACGGGCGTTTTCGGCGCGCCAGCACCTGGAGGCGCTGGGCATCACGCAGCCGCAACTGGTGGCGCAAGTGCTAGGCGACCCCAAGCACTTAGACCAGCTATTTAAATTCACCTATCAGTTGAAAACCGATAAGGTGAAAGCGACCAAGAATCCTGGTGGCCTATTCCTGAAAATCTGCGGGCTACGCTAAAACAGGGCTAGGGACCAAAACCGGCGGGTGGGTAGCCGGGCGCAGCGGACAAATACAGTTCCGGCCTACGGCTGGAATCCAATTTTTGAGTCTTCCGGATTTTATTCGCTTCCGATAGCTAACCTACCCACAATAAGCATCTATGATATGCGCATTACAGCAGCAATCGAATACAATTGCCAGCAGTTCATCAAGCTGAAAAGCATGAAATGTACCCGGTGAGGTATAAATTTAGATTTAGTAGCTATTTTTATACCCGAAAAGGTGCTACAACTGCTCGCTTCGCCTAATTACCCCCGAACGGGTACGCCTTATGACTTCTACTCTGGCTGCTTTTGTCAAACAGCGCCGTAAGCTGCTGCGCTTGTCGCAGCCCGACCTAGCCGCTAAGGCAGGGGTGGGGCTGCGCTTCGTGCGCGAGCTGGAGCAGGGCAAGGCCACCCTGCGGCTGGACAAAGTGAACCAGGTGCTGCGCCTGTTCGGCCACGAGCTGGCCCCCGCGCCCCTTAACCGAACCGAGCTTACTGACCAGCCATGAGAAAAGCCGCCGTACACCTGCACGGGCAGCTAGCCGGGCACCTCACCCAGGACGAGCAGGGCTACACTTTCGCCTACGCGCCCACCTATCTGCTGAGCAGGGTGTTGTTAAACAAATAGGGCAAAACCTCCGACTCAGGTACACAGCTGCCTGATTCTTATGATTAGTGCCTTGTTTGACAACATGTTATCCAGCATGTGTCCAAAACGATGGTCTTAGCGTTCGTTTTGGCTATTCTTTTTCAATTGTATTAAGGGACGTGTAAAACTATCGAAGCTCGCTACTCTTACGGCGCATTTGTGCCTTATCAATAGCATTCAAGCTCTCT
>Ga0265798_10010419_pt1 | contig 11477 bp, 8 predicted proteins | sample P3T30metagenome_FD_192430 | JGI IMG/M metagenome (GOLD analysis project Ga0265798, IMG submission 192430) | Plant litter microbial communities from East Loma Ridge, Irvine, California - P3 T30 | ecosystem: Environmental > Terrestrial > Plant litter > Unclassified | place: USA: California... | reverse complement strand
AGGGGATCCCATGCGGCCCTTGAAGTTACGGTTGCTAGCACTGATGCCAACCTCACCGGGTTCAAGGAGACCTGTTCCAAGGCCGATGCAGGGACCGCAACCAGAAGGTAAGGGTTGGGCACCAGCTTCGAGGAGAGTTTGCCAGTCGCCAGCTTCCTCGGCTGCCTTTTGCTCCGGAATAGATGCAGCAGCAATGTAGAAGTTGACATGATCTGGAATCTTGGGTATCTTGCCACCGTTTAGGACGGCGGCATCCTTGAAGACGTTTGCAGCTGCAGCAATGTCAGAGGCGCGGGAGTTTGTGCATGACACAAGGTACGCCTTGTTAATCGGGATGTTCTGGCTTTGTAGTTCGAGCAGAGGAGTAGCGACCTTGACAGAGTTTGGACCGGAAACATATGGTGATAGGGTGGAAAGATCTAGGAAGAGCTCTTTGGCATACACGGCTCCCTTGTCCGCAGCCAAGGCAGGCTTGAAGATGTGGCCCGTCCTTTCTCCGACGATACCGGTTGCAGTGAAAAGCTTATCGATGCGCTCGTGAATAAATTGCTGCTGCTGATGGTCCTTGGCCTCTCCTTCTCCCATGGCTGCGAGAGTAGCTCTTGCCCTCAACCAGCCATGAAGAACAGAGTCGATGGGAAACAGTCCGGTAAGAGCACCCCATTCGGTTGTCATGTTTGCAATGGTGAGGCGATCGTCAACTGGTATGCTGCCGAGGGTCTCGTCGGTTCCAGTAAACTCGATGGCATGGTTGAGAACCTCATCCTTGTTGAAAAGTCCAGCGAGAGCTACAATGACATCTTTGCCGGTCACACCTTGGGGCATCTTGCCGTTGAGGGTGACCTTTGCAACAGGTGGAATTTGCCACCACGTCTTGCCTGTTGCCCAGATACTCGCAGCATCGGTTCGGACTACAGGAGTGCCCAGGCATCCGATACCACCGTACATGTTGGAGTGACTGTCGGAGGCCACAGCCAAGGTTCCAGGCCAGGCGTAGCCCTCTTCTACCATGATCTGATGTCCAATGCCGCGCCCAGCAGGGTAGAAGACGACATCTTGCTTCTTGGCAAACTCCTCGATCTGGCTGTATTTCTTCAAGTTCTTCTCGGTCTTGTTCTGCACATCATGGTCAAGCGTCATTACGATTTGCTTGGGGTCATTGATCTTGGTGGCGCCGATGCCCATGAACTTGAGAGCGACGGGCCATGAGTTGTCATGTGTCATGCATTTGTGCGGTTGCAAAGTCACATAGTCGCCCGATCGCAAGATCTTGCCCTGCGCGACACCCACTGCATGTCGCTGCACGATCTTCTCCGTGAGAGTCTGTGGTGTTTTCGGCGTCTCGTTGAGGGACGGAAGGAAGCTCGCAGCAGGACTCTCTTTCATCGAAGGGAAGACATCCTGCGCATCACGTCGGACCGTTGTGGTGGCAAAGCCTCGTGGAGTCAGATATATGCGAGGCGACTGTGATACGGCGGCGCGAAATGCTAAGTTCGCTCGAGGAGCCTACATGTGATGTTAGACTTGATTGCAAGAGCCCTACGCTTTTTTCTTCCTCCTCTTCTTCTTCTTTCTTTCACATACTGCTATTTGCCTGCGACCCAAGAGCCGGGCTGCCCGGAGCGACATTGCCATGATTGCTTGTGCTGGGTTTGCACGTAAGCTGCGTCTTCCCCAGAGTTCCGGCCAAAATTGTACCGCACCGACATTGCGACACCGGCCAGCGTCATCGGATCTGCTGGGCCTGTCATTGGCCAACTACCGGGCGCGCGCTCAATTGCTTCACCTAATACATAGTACACCCACGCGGGCGACACTGCAGGATCCCATGGCTGTCTATATTTCCGGCGCAAGAGAACACAAGCGTCACGCAGCAAACTCAGATTGCATGCTAGCCCGAGATCGGATATACGGTTGGTGAGAGGCTGGCTTTGGAGTCATTCGGATGACGCGACCTGAGCAGACCTGCACCATACAAACCGCCCCTCTTTGCTGCTCGCTTCCTCTCAAACATCCCCGACTGCTACCCATACCTCTATACTGCTAACTCTCAAAGACTTTTCATCTTCATCATGGTCAATCGCTCAGACGTCAACTACTTTGGGGCCGGCCCCGCTCCGCTCCCCACCGAGGTGCTCGAGAGGGCCTCTCAGGCGCTGCTCAACTACAAAGACAAAGGCATTGGTCTCTGTGAAATCTCTCACCGCTCCCCCGAAGCCAATGAGATTCTAGATGACACAAAGAACGCGCTTAGTCACCTATTGGAAATCCCAGACGACTACGAAATCCTCTTCCTGCAGAGCGGCGGTAGCGGCGAGTTCAGTGCCACCGTCTACAACCTCGTCTCGATATGGGTAGAGAAGAAGCGCGCAAAAATTGCCAAAGAGGTGGGCGACGACAAGAACGAAGTGCTGAAGAGGCTTCGTAAGGTCGTGGATGAGGAGCTCAAGCTCGACTACCTAGTCACCGGCTCATGGTCACTGAAGGCTTCGCAGGAGGCTGCACGACTCGTGGGAGCGAAACACGTCAATGTAGCCACCGACTCGCGCAAGATCAACGAAGGCAAGTTTGGCAAGATTCCCTCAGAAAGCGAGTGGAGTCTCACACCTCGCGCCAACGGGGGCCCTGCGTTCGTCTACTACTGCGACAACGAAACCGTAGATGGCGTCGAATTCCCATCATTCCCGCAAAGCCTCGAGGGTGAGGATGCGCCATTGGTCTGTGCCGACATGTCATCCAACTTCATTTCCCGCAAGGTCGATGTGAGCAAATATGCAATCATCTTTGGCGGTGCCCAGAAGAACATTGGCAACACTGGAATTGCTATCGTCATCATGCGGAAGTCGCTTCTTCCGCCACACTCAACCCCGGCCTCGCCTGATCTGCTGAGAGAGCTGAACTTGGCGGTCGGCCCCATTGTGCTCGACTATCCAACTATTGCCAAAAACAACTCATTGTATAACACTTTGCCGATATTCGACGTTTGGGTGGCTGGCCAAGTCATGTCTGGCCTCGTCAACTCGTATGGCGCCAAGCGCATAGGTGGCCAGGAAGACATCTCCAACGAGAAAGCCCGGCTCATCTACGACATGCTTGAGAAGTACCCAAACATCTATCGTGTCGTTCCAGACAAGTCCGTCCGCAGCAGAATGAACATTTGTTTTCGGGTCCACGGTGGGGATACAGATAAAGAGAAAGCTTTTCTTGCGGGCGCAGAGAGGAAGGGTCTACTGGGTCTGAAGGGTCACCGAAGCGTAGGCGGCATTCGCGCTAGCAACTGTAAGCTCCCACAGTCCCATGTTGTTCATCCTGTCATCTGTCATGCGTGGAGCCTTACGGGGGCATGCTCGCCTGTGCTGACATGCTAGCGCGAGCGGATCGATGTACCTGGACCAGCATTTGGCCTAGCGAAGTGCCACTCGGACAACCAAGGCTAACGTTCTTTGTGCCCCAGATAATGCCGTCTCGCTCGATGGCGCAAAGCTGCTCGTTTCGTATCTTGACGAGTACGCAGCATCGGCGTAGGTGTCACTGCGCAAGAGCGCTTCAAGTCACTTCGCGGTCTCGCCGCGTCACTGCCGTAAAAGAATGCATTCCTATCATACTAGTGTCGCTCGAGACAATACTATTAGACTGCAGAATAGATATCCAATCCATACTCTCTTGGTCTTATTGGTATACCTGTGTCTATCACGTCTCCAAGATGGCCTATAGCTACGTAGTCGGTTGCTGATATTATCGGAGAATGTTATGAAGCTCGCTTTCTTCTCAATCTCCATGCCATGTACGTATGGCTAGAGGAAACGAAAGTAGGTAGGAGGTGCCTTGATGCTCTCGAAACTTAATCAATGGGATAAAAGCCTTGCCGGGCATTGTACGTATCGTACGTTGCCAGTTACAGCAAGTCTGCCAGATCGGTTTCGGCTTCATTGCCTTGCCACTCCACGTTACGAGTAAGCGGCGTATTGAGGAGTCGATCCATATGCCGGTCAGATGATTGCAATGGTACCGTTCTGTAGCCGCTTTACCAAGGTGTGTGGCGGCTGCGCGATTGCCTATCGCTCTAATGATTTATATATATCAGTCGAGCTAAGATGCTAAACGTGGATGATGCGACCACCTAGCTTCGTCAACACACTGCTCAAGTGTCGGCGTCAACATCTTGCCCACCACTAAGCGAAGTCTGGGTCTAGAAGGTCGGGTCGGCTCATGCCTGGAGGATATCGGGACAGCGACATCGATAAGCAATCCGATCTGCTGGAACGGGGGGCTTCCCGGATTTTACTCTGATTGTTCTCTCTATCCTGCAATCTCTCACGCTTTCCAGTATTCCCTACGAGGTCGGCATCAGAGACCACCTCTGGCGTCACACCCAATGTGGCTGCCGCTCGTGGGGTTAACCCATTGCCTGTCGCTGCCATGGCTGTATATTTCTTTATAGGTTTGACTAGCCAGACTCGCTGCGCCTCGTGTCATGCGTCTACAGGCCTTTCGGTGCAAACGGTTGTAGTGACAGGGGTTCTGGCGTTCGCTGTGTCTCGGACAGGGCTGAAGCGAGGATCTGCGGCACAGCCTAAACCCAGCAAGCATCAGAACTCTAGTCTGACCACGTCGACCTCACGACCTCACGACCAACGACTCTGCGCCAGGCCGTCTACACCAGCGCTTCCACGATTCACGGCTTGGTGGTATTCCCATTATAGAAACATGCGTCAAGAAAGCTTTACCGTTCTGAACAAGACAACAAATGGTGAGGGAGGATGCTCACGTCGTGGACGAAGACGTCCAGCAGCATCTCATATGCACGCGGCGAGAACGACGACCGCAGACTGACCATGCAAGGCAATGACATCTTGGGCAACCTGGTCAAGATGATGGTAAAAACCAGAACGTGACCATTTTGCTCAGCCGCTCGTCCATGGTAGCCGACCAGGGCTGGGCGTCACCATGTCTGTACGGATCTCCAGGCTCCGCTACCCGGGCTACCTAGCATGCGTGTGGCTCGCATGAGGTTGGGACCCCACTTTCTTCCACTGCTGGGGGAGTCGACCCGTAATATGGACAGACTGGAGGTATGCCAATGCGCGGGCCACTCAGCGAATAACCGGACAGACGCCTCAGGACCGCTGTTCCGAAACCCTGTGCTGCTGGTTACCGCCCGCTGGTTTTGTCATATACCGTTTGGAGTCTCATGCCCGTCTCCGTCTCCTACGTCTAATGCCCACGCTCTTTTTTCCCCTTCTTTTGTTGTTGCTCTGCTGGCAGGCTTAGGTAGATTTCTTCCTTGACGCTGAGCTGGCTTACTCTTTCGTTTACGACGTCAATCAAACAGTCTCCATGAATACCTAGTCGATTTTCTTTCTTCAGCCGCTGCTGGTTACCAGCGAGACAATTACTTCCTTTCTTCACCTCTTGTAACCGGAGTTGGCACAATGGAATCATGGGCTACTCACTTTCCGCAGCTCGACGCCCGATCGCATTTCAACTTGACCCTCAATGCTTCTGCGGCGCGAACTGGTCCCTGGATGCAGTCCAACGCGACAAGGACCCTCATCGCCAGTCTACAGCTCCAACAAGTACAAACGCTTCGGTCTACGCATCTCACCCTCGGAGCATTTAGCCTTGCTTTGACGTTGTTGACGGTCCATCGCATTATTTCCGACGCACGTCGAGCTGCAGAGCTGCAGGTCTTGCCGAGGAAGAAGTGGGTTCAACACGGCCGAGGAAGCATACACAGCTAACAAAACAAAGAAGGTTCAATGCTCTCCACAACGTTCACCCAGCCGAGACCTTTCCGCTCGCCCTGGCCTGCGGTGCCGTTCTTCAACAAGTCATCTTCGTATCAGTGCAGAGCACTACCCTTAATAGTGTATTTTCTAGAAGTTGCCGCGGGCTTTCCATGATTACATTTCCCGGTATGTGTAGTCCGCTTTGGTTTTTGGGGTTGAGAAGCTGATAATCGCAGCTATATTCCTGATTGGGTATATCACGCTGGTTTTTGGTCTCGAAGTGGTCGTCAGAGCCTTCAAACGCGAACGTTTTGCCCCGCGTGGCAAATGGAACACGACAATCTGTATTGCTGTGGTGTCATTCATGGTACTACTTACCTGGATGCCGACTGTCGCATGGCCAATGTCCAATACCTGCTTTGGCAGTCTTATCTGGTTTCCTATGCGTTACGATTTCCTGATGATGATCATACTTGCTGTCATGGTCTTCTGCTTGTTGGCGGTGGCCGCTCTCATCAGTATCCAGCTCATGAGGTCCCCCGACTTGGACCCCAACGAGCGTATTTCAGCTTCGCGTATGACCTACTTCTTGTTAGTAGCTGCATTGATCTACGTGAGTGTGTGACGCTCTTTCTCAACTTCACATCTGACAATTTTAGGCTCTCGTGCTCCCTGTCGAAATCCAGTCTCTTCAACGAGACTTTATGCAAGCGCTAGCTGCCTCTCGCGTTGCCGAAGTTTCGCTCTTCTCCTCGGGCATGGTCATCACCTTCTTCCACCTCTTCCTCCGAACGAACGCAACCCGAATGGTCATCCGTCCCATTGACGAGATGAACTCAACCTCAAAGCAACAACGCCCAAAACTTCGATTCTTCGGCCCCAGCGATTTGGAGATGCAAATCAGCGCACCAATGGATCTTCAAACAACCCGCCGGTTGGACAGCCGACAGGGCCTAATTGATGTTGGACCCGAGAAGAACCGTAGCGACTTCGATCCCGAATACTTCGAAAGACCTCAGCGTGCTTTGTCGCCAGCATCCACGAAACCCGGTAGTCCAATCGACCCCACACAATGGCCACTACCCCCTATGAAAGACAACGACGCCATTGCAGCAGGCCTCGCACGCAAGGATAGCTACTCTCTGTTCCCCACACGAGCTGAAGAAGTACCCCGCCTTCCTCCCACGGTCTACGACCCGAAGGCTGCGCAAGAGACCACCTCCGTTTCCAAGCTCGCTATGCGACGCTTTACTCGACGTGGCTCAGTCACGTCAGTCACGAATGTTAGCGACGCTTTCGACTTCCTGACCAAGCCAAAGCTACCCTTTGCCTCGGGACATTCACGCATGCAAAGCACCGATAGCAGCGCTACAGTTCAGATTGGTCTCCGCTTCTCAATAGCACCTGCCACGCTTGCAGCAGCCAAGTACACTGGTACTGAGCGCCCGATGCCACCAAAGCGGGGTAATACCGACGAAAGCGATACATCGCTGGAGCTCCCGATACAGGGGCCCCCAACAACAGATACATCGTCATTGGAGACGCTCAGCCCCGGCACATATGTCCCACCATCCCCTGTAACCCGATCAAGAGCCAACAGCCCCAACCGGACCCCAGCATTCCCTCTCGTACCAGTCGCCAACAGCAGTGAGTACCTCAAGGCTCAACGTGAAAAGGTACTGCCTCACCCACCATCCTCAGCACCAGCACCGGTACCGGTTCCACAGCCCGTTACCCCGATACAGGCCGCTATACCTTCACCTGCGATGCCGTCACCAGCCATTCCCAAGCCAGCTTGCATCAGTGGGCTTCGAATGAACCCAGTCTCGCCCATCGCAGCAGTCGCCTCGCCCAAGGCGGCGTCCCAACCCGGTACACCTTCTTCAGTCAACAGCATCGCACGAGCAAACAGCGGTGGCCATACAGCACCGTCACCGACGGCACGAATACCACTAGGCGTGGGCACAATGTCGCGCACTCCGCCACCCAACGGCTGGATCTGAGCGTTTCGCCTGACTGAGGCCGCATGAAACACCAGAGGACGTTTTATCCTTTCTACTTCTAGACCGGAATTGGCGAGAGCCGCTGTATGATTACTGGGTTTGACGAGTTTTGGAATTAGGTCCGGGGTGGTGTATGAGTTGAAATGGCATGTTGTCTGGGCAAATACCCACAAAGGCGTTACGGTTCGGTTTCATCTTCCTCGCATTATCCTGCGACAGCGTCTCGCACAGACCAAGTCCCATGCTGCCACCCCCGGTCTGCCTTTCTTGGCATCCCGGGCTGGTACGGGCTTCTTGACTCTCTGTCTCTCAAGTCATGTCTCTGTAACGTCGCTTACGATACGATCATCTCATTCACGAACCTCTTGGTGCTGCGCACTACACCCACACGCCCCGGATTGGCGCAGTAACAAACATATCGCTCTCCTCGCCCAGCATACACACACCTTTCCTACTTTCCTCTTGCTCCAAACTCGCACCATAGCTTCCTTTCTTCTTCTTCAGTCTCATTTTCTATGGCTCTTGAATCGAGCTTGTTAATTATCTCTCCTGGAGGAAGGACATGTGTGTACGTACGTAGGCCTCTTTTGTATGTAAAAAAGCCATCAAGTCTAGTTAGTAGCCCCATTCTCTTTTCTTTGATTTAGAAACAGCACATCATCAGCCTCTTTCCTCCTCCATCTGTCTGGCTTCTTCTATATGTCTAGCATCTCTCTCTCTCTCTCTCTCTCTGCCTCGTTGTTTCGAAAGAAATGGGAACAAGATGGAGAAATGACTATTTAAAATTAAATCCCAAATCTCTAGTGTCTTCATACTTTTGTCGCTATATATACTGCAAAAAGGAAAGTGAATTGGTCAAAGCGAGAGACAGGGAGAGCGTTTTGAGAGTTCGTTCACGATTCAGTTGTTGACTATGGATGGTCATGACTTGGTATTCATGCTACCAGAAAACGATTGCACAATGGTGCTCAAAGAATGTTTACTTTTTCCATATTTATTTCGCTTCTGCGTCCTAGACGTCGTTGAAGGAGTAAAAGCAAAAACTTCTTACTCCAGATTGTCTCACCAATTTTGTTTTTCCTCCTTCCCCAGAACGATCGCCTCGGAGCAAAGGAAAATACCAACTCTCCGATACACAGCCCACAATTCCAATAACAAAGTCCAAACAAAAGCAATGTCACGTTTCCTGCACAGCCTCACTCCACTTCCTAATCACTACAGTACACCTGCAACCCTGGCCCCCGGGAGTTTTGAAGCACAGCACCACCCCCACCTGGTCCCCCTCCTCCAATTGCCACCATGTCCCTCCCTCCTACCTAACAAAAATATTCATGCATCGAAGCCGCATTCCCTGCCACTAAAACACTTGCTCGAATCAGCAACGCAATTCTAGCCCCCAGCCCCGACCAGGATTAGTCCATGTTTTTTGCGCGGTTTGTCACTAACTGAAGCCGAGACAAGGGCTAGGCTTTTAGGGGGGGGAGGGCTTCGAGAACGATACTAGGGTCCGTCGCGGGACAAGGGAGGGGGTTATGGGTAAATATGTGGAAAATAAAGCCGATGTAGATGGTTGTGGGATAGATGGTGGGATGAGACGCGAATCTGATGGCAATACCACCCACTCGATACCACTCAGCTGCAGGTGCGGCACCGCTGACAGCAGAGTGCGGCTATCGAGACGAGACGTTTGATGATGAAAACGGAGGTGGGTATGGCCCCATATTGGATAAGTTCATTCCTTCGTTGCTACATTTACATCTTTAATTTAATAAAGGTTTCGTTGCCTGTTGTTGGCTGTAGGTGGGTGGGCTCGATCATTTTCTCCATCGTTGCCAGAATTTCCAGCCTACTTTCTCATTTGCTTCGTCGGGCATGCGGAACTTGTTCCTTTCTTTGGATCGGCGGCGGCCTACCCATGCAAACCATATCACCAGGCCTACGACCATGAAGGCGACGACGAGTAGCGTTTGGAGTGGCTCTGCAAAGACGGCTCGAGAGAGCAAAAATAAGCTGACGCAGCAGAAAATAATGGGCGTCGTGATCCACGTCTTGTACGGTCTTTCTAAATCCGGTTCTCGAACTCGTAAGATGATAAGGCCGAGCACAGTCTGGAAGTAGAAGGCGTACCCAGCGACGCCGTAGAAAGTAACTAGTGTGTCAAAGGACCCAACCAGGATGTAAACGGCCGTTAGTGTGGCATTGAGTACCATGGCGGATATCGGTGTAAAGAAGAAACCTGCATCTTCGTCTGCAAACCAGCTTACTAGCTTATTGGATATCTTGCTTTTTCCCTGGTTTGTGTTCATGCTGTGCAACCGTATGGCTCGGTGGTTCTTGCCGAGCCCGATGTTCCCGAACAGCGAGGGTAGATAGCCTTCTTTTCCTGCTGCATACACAAGGCGACCAGACGTAAAGGTAGTGGCGTTGAGCGCACCGAAACACGATCCAGACACAAACAAGGCGAGTATGAGGGAGCCAACAGGCCCAAAAACCTGGGATCCAAAGGCTACAGCGACAGTGTTGGACGACTCGATAACGGAGGTGGGGAGCACGAGGAAGTAGGATATGTTTGCTAGAATGTAACAAAGTATAACGAGCGGTAGGGACGTGTGGATTACGCGGGGCAGGTCGCGGGTAGGGTTCTTGAATTCGGCCGTCACATAGTTGACCTATACATGTTAGTAATGATCAATAGACTGCAAAATGATTTTGGCGTACGTTGTCCCAGCCATCAAACGCCCAAAGGCCAGCGTACAGTGCCACTGCCCAGTTGCTGACGTTTTCGCTGGTGCCGTCGAACCAGCCGCGGTCTCTCCAGTCCTTGTTCGCATCGCCCTTGTATGAGAAACCAGTTATTGCCACAACAATGCCAATGACTGTCACCCCCAACAGGGCAAAGAACTTGAGGAACATGAAGACATCAGCGCTCCTCGTGCCCAGCTTTGTGGATACGCAGTTGAGTAGCGTGACAAGCACGAGTCCCACCAATGCCACGCTCTTGTTCAGCCATGTGCTTGCATCTACAGCTTCGGCCCCGATTATTGCGCGCACAAGATATTCTCCGAAAATTATTGCTATGATGGCTGCTGAACCCGGCTTCAGCACCATGACTGCGCACCATGTGAACAGGAATCCCGCCCACTCTCCGAATATCTTGGACAGATAGACCTGAGCGCCGCCGTTTAGCGGTATGGCTCCTCCGAGCTCCGCATAGCTCGCAGCACCTGTCCAGGCCAGGATACCAGCTACCACCCAGACCAATAGCGACGCTCCAGGCGAACCAGCATTCTTGTTGACTTGCGAGGGTGAAGAGAAAATGCCGCTCCCTATTATAAGGCCAATGACTAGCGACAACCCATTGAGATATGTCAAGCTCTTGTTCCTCTCCAATGAGCCGCCATTAAGCGCATTGGACGGATCCAAGGCTGGATTCGATGGCGCGCCCAAAGCCGTGTACCCTTGTGCGGTGCTAGAGAGCGGAAAGAGATTGGGTGCAAAATCAAAGGCGGAGGTTACGCTGTACGAGCGATTGTGCTTGTGCCGTGGTCTGTTTGCGTCATGGCGAGCTGGATTCAGCTCAGACAAGGGGTCCTCGTCGTCAAAGGATAATCGCCGCGAAGATGGCGCGCCTGAGGAAGAAGATTCCTCTGAAGTCCGTCGCGAAGGGTGCGACGAGGATGCCAGGGAGGCGAGTTCGAGCGAGTCGCGAGTCGGCGGTGGTGGCAGGTTGGAGTAGCGGCCGGCC
>Ga0265798_10010415_pt1 | contig 11479 bp, 5 predicted proteins | sample P3T30metagenome_FD_192430 | JGI IMG/M metagenome (GOLD analysis project Ga0265798, IMG submission 192430) | Plant litter microbial communities from East Loma Ridge, Irvine, California - P3 T30 | ecosystem: Environmental > Terrestrial > Plant litter > Unclassified | place: USA: California... | reverse complement strand
CCCAATAAGCCGGCTAGGTAGGTTGTACAGACTGCACGTACAGATAAAAAAAAAAAAAAAAAACAAAAAACAAAAAACAAAAAACAAAAAAACAAAAAAAACGATCGTAATCGTCTTTTAAACCGACCGGCAAGGCCTCCTCTTTAGGCATGAGGGCAGGCTAGTCAACCATTAGTTAGGTTGGCTATCCCGTTTTTGTAAAGGTAAAAATGGTCGGTGATAATCTCAGTATAATTATGTATCTATGACCTTAGAATTCTAATTACTTCCAACTAGCTCGAGAAGCTCAATTGGCTGAGCGAAATACTGAAGCTATTTAGGTTGTAAGTTCAAGTCTTACCTCGGGCAGCGCTTTGCTGTGGAACAATTTAAATATTATATTACTTTCTAAGGTTATAAGTTTGGGAGGAAATAGGTGTGCTCAAACAGGTATACCCGGGTTGCAGTGCTTTTACGTGGTAGCCATAATATTAATTCAAATAGGCGGGTTTAAACCGTTTTTTTTCTCTTAATAATTATAAACAATAATATAACAATAAATGCGCCATTTATTATGAATTGTGAAAATAAAAATATTTCGGTCCTTCGACCCCTGGTCTTGGACCAGAGGGTGGTATTTACATAAAAAAAAAGCTTATCTCCGGATCACTAACCCCTCAGTCTACGTAATAAGTAAACCAACTCGTTAATCAAAAAAACCGAAAATGTGGATAAATACCCTAAGGTATATATATATAGTCTTAGGAACGTGGACGAGGAACTTTGCCCAGGTAAAGTAATCCTTGCCGATTTCATAGGCAAGGATTACTTTCTCTTTCCGGCGGAGGAGGCCAAAATGAAATAGGCGCTAACCCTTCTAGTGCTATTAATATGTGAAGGGGGAGGTGTATTTGACACCTTAAATAGGGAAAAATTGGTGGATTAATCTCTTTTGCGTCCTTTAGTGGTACCTTCATTCAGGGATTATTTATAGTGCCCGCTTTTTTTAATGTATTACCTTGCTTGTCTTTCTCTACCTTAGCGTTTGTATTGCATTTTGTCCATGCGTTATTTAACTCCTCTAATATAATACATTTAGCTATGTTTCTTTTCCCCGTTGTAGCCTTGAAGAGAGATTCTATGAAGATGATAACTAACTCTGTTCATCCTCTCTTTAGCTTAAGCATGCGATTATTTTGCTTGTATTTTGGCTTCGCTAGTTTTCCTTTCAATACTATAAATGGTACTCCTGTTACCTTTGTAACTTTGTGGCCAGCCTCCTGTTTATCGTTTAAGGTTAAAGGAGGACAAAAAAATTGATAAATGCGACAATTTCGCAGGTCAATTTTATTTATGGGATCTCACACGGCCTCGTATTCTACTACCGTTCCACCTGTCGTACCCGTTAAATTCTATAAAAATGCTGATCTTGATAAGCTCCAAATACTAAATGACGGCTAAAAAAAATAAAAAATGTATTTTTTATTTTAACTGCCGCCGGCTTCGCAGCACAGGCAGTGGGCGGCCAAAGGTAAATCTGGGGTTTATCGCTGAGTAAACATTCAAAATGGAAATACTTACATTGGAAGTAGTGTAAATCTAGGAAGAAGGTCCCTCACCTCTTTTTTTCCGTAAAAAAAATATATTTTATTTTTGTGCCGAAGGCAAGGGACCCCTCGGTATAGAGATTACTGTAACATTAGCTATTTTAGTCAAAAAAAATATGGTTATAAGTAAAGCCCTTCTAAAGCATGGCGGCTGCATTACCTTCGCTACAGCAAGGAAAATGGAGCTGAGGTCCATTTTCCCTCCCTCTAACTTTAGCTTAGAAATCTTGGAGTATTGTGAGAGATCTGAAGCAGTATCAAGAGAACACGGAGGACCTTCGGACTCCCTATTTAGATCTCTTGAGACCGAACTATAACATATTATCCCAAGACACCAAAACACCTGTGTTTTGGTGTCCGGGTCATTACTTGGTTACAAACATTCTGAAAAAAGTAAGCTTAGAGAACATTTAAAAAGACTAAACTTTAGTTCAGAAAATGTAGAGCGTTTAAAAGTATATAGAAACAGTAAAGAATTTAAAGAAGGTTTAAAAGCTTATTTAAATAGTAAAGAAAATATAGAACGTTTAAAATCTTATTCAAAAACTAAATAACGTTTAGAACATTTAAAACAGCTTAACTTAACAAACTCCCGCAAAACAGAAGTATTTGATACTTTAAATAATGAAAAAACAGTATATTCTTCTATGCGTGAAGCAGCCCAAGCAACAGGGTGTGGTTCCAACCACTATAACTGAACTATTAAAATATAAAGAAAAAAAGGGAGTTACAAAGCTCCTAAAGAAAAGATTTATAGTTAGAAAACTGGATTAATAATTGTACATAATTATTCGCATAGTGCCGGGTATTAAAACAAATAATTTTCAGCATACTTTAGCGTTTAGGGGGGGGTGGTGCTTCTAAGAGGGTATCGAATTTTAGGTAATTATTTTACCTTTCCATATAGTATTACTCTTCTAATTTTTTTTGCATTCCTGTCCCGCTTTCCTTTTTATTGAAAATAAAAAGTTAATGCAGTATTTGCCTTTCCATACTAAATTACTCTTCTAGTTTTTTCATTCCTTGTCTTTAGTATTTGCCTTTCTATATAATAAATTACTCTTCTAGTTTTTTATTCCAGGGTCAAGTGACCGACCATGGCTGTGTTTGGAATTTGGAAAACAAGCTTTACTTAGGATAAAGTGGTAATAATACCTTGCAAGTTCGAGTCTTGTCAGCCATAGGACAGAGTGGTAATTAATACCTTGCAAGTTCAAGTCTTGTTGTCCCTAAATAAGGAATGACTACAAAAACTATGTAATTTAAAGTCTTAATCTTCACACATATAATATGTTGTGGATGTGTGTGTGTGTGTGTGTGTGTGTGTGTGCCGTGTGTGAATGAAAAGGTACGGTATGTACTTTTTTTATTTCTTAATACGACCCAACCTTTTTATTTACGAATTTTTTTTATTAAAATAGGGTAGCTGCTTCGCTGGGTGGAGGGGGGGAGTATTTTGTTTACCTGGCCTGTTTTACATCGGTTAGCCAACCTTAAGGGGGGGCTTCCGGGTTACACAAAGGGACGGATAAAGGACCCCCTACAAAAACAATTTTTTTTGTCTTTAATTTATATTTTGCGCCTTTTTATTAGCTGTATAATTAAAGTAGTGTGTATAGCTTTAATAAACGGATACAAATATGTATCTTTCTATGCTGTGGACTAACCCTCGAAAATTTTGGGAGATACCCCCCCCCAATTGCTACGGTATTTTTCCGGTAAAGCAAAGGAGATATACCAAGAAAACAAACCCCAATTTTTTTGCTATGTGGAGCGCGCCTGCAGTGAGGGCTAATATGGCCATAAGGTGAGGGGGGGCTGTTTGCCTGCTGCAAAAATCTCATGCTTACGTGAGTCTTCCATTTCCTTATACACAAGCTTTTTTTTATTTCAATATTTAATAAAGAGCAAGTTTAATTTAGCTATTACTCTACGTAAACCTCCATTTTTAAAAGTTACCTTAAATTCGCATTGCGGGTAATATTCTCTCTATTTTTTTATTTCAAAATTTAACCAAGATGAAAAACATATCAACTTACTTCAATCAATTATTAATCAACTCCGTCGTCATTCTTCTTTCATTAAAGGGGAGTGTTTTACGTGATATATCTTTAGTATTTAACAGAATAATTTCAAGTCTAGGATGAGCTAGATCATTAATATGTTATTTTGTTAAGTATGATGGTATAGCCCTCTTTTTTTATCTTCAAAGAGGTTTACTTAACACAACAAATTTAACACAATCGAGGTTTACATCAACCTTTTTCTACGTACATAGTATAAAAAAAAACTGGAGGGTTAATCCGTTTTGGGGGGGGGTTATTCTCTTGCTTTTCTTGCCATTTCTACTTTGTTTGTACTACACTTTCATGAGTTATTTAATTCCTATAATTTAGAGATTAACTCGATTTTATTAGCTATATTTCCAGTAGGCTCTTTACGTAAAAATTCCTTTTTTACTTCCCCTTTACTCGATGAAACAGGGCAACAAACAGAGTTTGTTGCCTTTGTTAATCTTATTAAGGGTAATAATATGGTTGTTTTATCTTCTTTACGCTATAAGGTAAAGGGCGCGAATATCCAACTCGCGCCTTATTCGACTATTAATACCGCGGTTACTGAGCGTTATTCTTCACAAGTAAAAACTTTAAAGGAGGCATGGCTAATAATAGATAGTATAAATTCAAAATTGATTACTATTCAGTCACCTGAAGGAAAAAAAAATTGTTTTATCTCGCCATTTTATAGAATGGTTTAGAGGTTTTACAGACGCTGACCCGAGACCCCCATAATAAAATATTATGGGCTGCAGTGCATTACCTTCGGTACAGCAAGCCGCCAGAGGGGAGAGCTGACCTCCCCCAGGGGTAGGTCGGGTTGCTTTTTTATCTCTCCAAATAGAAGTTCATCTTTCACCTGCCTATGTAATCGGCCGTAGATTAAAAATTAATCTTCACCTGGCTATGTAATCGGCCGGACGATGTGGAGGCTTTAAATTATAATTTAAATACACTACACACCAACTTGTAGGTGTGATGGGTAAAGTTCGTAGCTCGGCTTTTGAAGCTAGACTTGAAATAACAAAGGCGCCCTCTCTCGGAGAGAGAGGGCGCCCTCAGAAATTCTTACTATTTTTTCTAAATATAACTTGAATACCACTAAACATCTAAATTTCTTAAGTTTTGAACATGCTTTCTGATTATATATTGAAAACAATAGTAAAGAAGCTCGTGTAGAGCTAAAACCAGTAATAGGCAGTATTATAGGTGAAATGAATTATCGTAGAACTGATTTTAATTTAAAATAACATAAATTCAATGTCACTCCTTATTGATTATTAGGTTTTTCAGAAGGGGATGGTTCGTTTTACATTGATCTTAAAAAGACTGCTTTAAGGCGCCCTCCATTACCTCCGGTACAGGAGGGCGCCATGGTATAAAACAAAAGGGTAATCTAGACTTACTTAATTGTATAAAAAACTTTTACCTTGATTTAGCTAGCCAGGTACAAGGAAATGAAGTTAATATAAATTTAAATGGTATAAGAATAGATCCTAAAGAAAAAGGATTGTATCTTTTAAGTGTAATTGACAAATATTTTATATAACTTGTAATAATACCTCTTTTTGATAGTGTAACTTGACATAGTAAAAAATATTTAGATTACTGTTATTGAAAAATTATAAAAAAAAATTTTAACTTAGGGTTACATTATACGCCAGAAGGTGAAACTTTAATAAGTCGTATTTTAGGGCAAATTAATAATAATCGTTTATCTACTTCTACTAACGACCCTCAAGAGGGTCCTGCAGAATACAGAACTGCGTTATTGTCCGAAATAGATAAATTAGTTAATAGTCCTTCTAATTATGTAATCCAGCAAGATGGAAAAATTTTAATTAAGTAGGTATCGTAAAGATACTACACCTTTGACTGTAGAATTATTAGAGGTGTCTACCGGTAATATTTTAAGTTCTATTAGCTCTATAGTAAAAACTGCTAAATATCTAGATATATCATATCCCACAGCGTTATCCAGAGTGCTGTGCCTCCGGCAAAAGAAAAAGAATTTTACTTTCAAGGTAAAAAAGTTTATTTGAGAAAGGTATTAAAAGATTAATTAGTTAATCTTTTTGCCATGTGCAACTTTTTTGGGGGCTTGGTTCGTTATTAGTCAAGGGATAAATAAAAGCCTTACTTATTTGTTTAGGGTTTCGGTAGGAGCGGCTGCCTTTTTAAAACCCTAAATAGCATTTTCGGCTTGCTTATGGCCTTACGGGGGGGGGGGGGAAATAAAAAATGGATAAATCAATTTTTAATTTCTCGCTAGCCTACTTGTCTGTTTGTCTATGCTTTTGCTTTTATTACATTCCTTTTTTTCCTTCGCTATTCTAATGCTTATACTTATGCTATTAGTTCTCGCCTTTTTTCTTGGAGGTAGCGCTTAGCTAGCTTTATTTAACATTGCCTTTATTTAAGGCTGCCTTTATATTTTTCGCCTTTTTACACTTATGTTTCCGTATAATAAATATAACGGATACAAATATGTATCAACCTATGCTGTGGACTAATAGGTAAGTCACTAAGTTTTGGTCTTAAAAATTGAGTGTTCAAATCACAAAGGTTAGGGACATTAACTTTATTTTTCCGGTGCAGTAACTTGCTTTGCAAAAGGTATACGATTACCTTAATTTATTAATCACAAATTGTATAGCATTAGCTGAAAATATTCGAAAGTTGCTTTATTTGTTAAGTTATTTATTTCTTATTTCCTATTATTCTTTCTTAATAGTAAAATTTATACTCCGCATAATGCGCATCATTTTACTTGTCTTGCCTGCGGAGGGATGGAATGTATCTTATATACACTCCATCCCTATAATATTGCTGTAGGGTAAGTGGGTAACTCATTAATTTTCTAAAAAAAAATAAATGTTTTAATTACAAAGAGGAGGTTAGGTATATTAACTTTATTTAAGTTGATTATAGTTCGAATCTATACTTTTCATATGACAAAAAAATTATTTAACTTTATGGGAATGTTTAGCCTTTTAACCCAAGGAACCCAAGGAACGAAAGGTGCGTTATCCGTACTAACGCTAATATTTTATGTACGGGGAGGTCTTTTTGACACCTTTTTTGACGCCACTATGATAATAAATGGGTGTATTTGACTGGTTTTAGTTGGATGGGTTCTAATTTTACTTATTAGCTATTTACCAAGTCTTTACTATACAATGAGATGTAAGTTGTATAGTTATATTTCCAACAGTTTTTACTGTACCATGAGATGCAAGTGGTATAGTTATAATTGCAATAGTCTTTATTATACCACGAGTTGCACTGGCTTGGCCAAAGCAGGTAAGTGCTACAATAAATTTTTATTATTTAATATTAGCCTTAGCATGATTAGTTATATCCGTAGTAGCAATATTAGATTCTTTAATAGATCATCTATGGATATTCACCAAAGGCCCTTACGAGCAGGTAAAGCCTTCTATGTTTTACCAAAAGGTGTTATTTTCGCAAAGGACGGGTTATAAATTATTCTACTAATTCTTCAGTTGTTCCCTTGCGAAGCACCAAAATATATAAAAATGCGGACACTGAGAAGCTTCAAATACTCCAAGAAAATGCAGCTAAATCAGGAGTTTATCGGTGAGTTAATTTAACAAATAGAAAAAGCTATGTGGGAAGTAGTGAAAATTTAGCTCTAAGGTTAACAAAATACTTTAATATTAAGTTTATAAGTGGTAAAAACCGCGGAAGATCGTTGATAAATGAAGGGCTCCTTAAATATGGGCCGTTGGGTGGCCACCTGACGATTTAAATCGTCAGGTGGCCACCTATTCTAACTTCAGCTTAGAAATACTTGAAGGCCCTCTTTTTTTTTTATAAAAAAAAAGAGGGCCCTGTGAATCATTTGAAGTATTATCACGTGAACAATACTATCTTGATCTATTAAACCCTGAATATAATATTTTACGAATTGCAGGGTCATGTAAAGGTTGTAAACGTAGTTCGAAAACTATTGCTATATTAAAAGCTCTTTCTTTAACACCGGAGCGTGTTGAACAGCTAAAACTTTTTAATTCAAGTCCAGAACAAAAAGAACGGTTGATGGCGGTGGTGCGCGGTAGCGCACCACCGCCCTCTTAATTTCAGTTCAGTACAAAAAGAACGGCTACTTAAAAATAGTATGAAAAAAGCCCAAAGAGTAGAAGTTATGGATATATTAAAAGGTAATGAAATAACTGTTTACAACTCTATGAATGAAGCTGGGCAATCTATTGGTTGTTCAGTAACAATTATCCGAAGAGTGTTGAAAGAGATAGCGCTCTGCGACGGAGGCAATTTTTCAAGAGCTATAAAGAATAGATATAAGGTAAAAGCCTTATATACTGATTAATCACAAATTATATAGTAAAATTAAAAGTTTTCGTTCCTAAGCTACTTTTTTATCTCCGATTATAATATGCATAACTTTTTCTATCTTTCACCTGCCGGTTTCACAGGCGGAGGCTGCGCCCCCCGTTATTGCCTAAACCCTCCGTTCCGGTATCTAGGGACTGGGAACTACGGGCTCCACCGAACCGTACGTGCAGTTTTTATCGCTTACGGTTCAATTTCTTTTCCTCCAGATCTATCTCTGGTGCATTACTCTGCTTTAATGCTACAGTCTTATTATACGAGACCGCCTTCGTTAATTTTCGATCCTTTGCTTGCGCAGGAGACCCATGTTTTTCGTTTCTAGTTTTGTAATTCTAATTTCTAGCCTTAAGGTGTGTACTACGCCTTTGATGTACGGTTAGTGTTTAATGCGTTCTTCCTGTTCCTTCCTGCGTACTCCATTCCAGCCCTATCATAATTCTGCTCTTTCTTCCCGTCTCATGTTTTGCTAGAGGAATTAGGTGGCTTACCATGTTTCCATGCACGATACTATTTTATATATATGGTATAGTCGGTCAATATTATTGGTAATTTCTCACCTACATAGGCTGTTTGTTCCTACTTATTTTCCTGGTTTTTCTGGCTTTTTTAACGTCGATGGCCTGTATTGCAGGCCATCGACGTTAAACCCCCCACCATTCTTTCGTTATGTACGAAATTAGTAACCCAGTTCATTCTCGAAGCTGAGTTCTTAATGCCACTAGGACTCTTTTTTTTTCATCGCTCCTGTATCATAGTCTCTATTAATCGGTCGTATATTATTCATATGTGCTCTTTCAGCCGGCTTAAATTTATTTTGGTGTCTACACACTAGGTAGGGTCGATAAATTTAAAAGTATTTCACTTAACTGTCTTACATGCTTTTATGTCGCAAGGTTCAAAGGCGCCCTTCTAAAGACAAACCATCTATTCAATATATGCTGTAGAGTAATAGGTAACTCATTAAGTTTTGATCTTAAATATTAAATGTTCGAATCATTTCAGCATAATTTCTCAGACTCAATCGTATTTTTTTTTCTTACTCCGGTGAGTTATATTTATTTATACTTTATTAGCAATGTTTTTTGCTTATAATTGTGTTTAACTTTATTTTCTGATAATATGTATAATGTTTTTTACTAAGTTTTCCTTTCTTTCTCTTAGTACAGCAGAGGGTAGGGGGGGGGTGGCGGTGGCTTCGCAGCACAGAGGGACGGAAAAACAAAAATTTTCCGGGTCTTTAATTTTTATTGTTTTTTTTGGGTCGCTTCTAACACCTGGACCCCCATCCTACGTAGGATGGGGGTCTAGGTGTAGGGGGGGGTGCTTCTAACACCTATGAGGACCCCAAATATATATATTAGGGGTCTCTTACACAAAGTGTTCGTAAGGAGCAGAGTAAATAAAATAAACTAATTTGGCCTTATGTACGGGCAAGTCTTTTTTTCTCTTTTTAGCTTATTTTATTAAATGGAATGAGGGCTTTACGATTAGTAAGAGAAAAATAGGTCAGGTTTATTTAGTAGCGGTATTATCTTGCCTTACCTTGCCTGTTAATTTTTTTTATAATAACTTTCTAAGTTTTGATTATAAGTTATATTAGCCATCATAAGTTAAATATTTAATTAATCGTATATTAGGCCCAATATTTGAATCTAAACTTTTTCTAAGGTTCCTAAAGCTAATGGCTGTTTTGTAACTTAAATAGCCAATACAATATACATTGTCCGTTAATAATAAGATAGAGAGTTGCTTCTAGGTAAATTTATATTAAGTCTCTCTTACTAGAATAATTTAAATGGTAAAAATTAAATTTAATCTTAAAAATTTGCTTAAATTCGCATTTATGGGTAATATTCTCTCTATGTAATTTTAACAAATTTTATACAATAAAAAAAATATAAAAAAAAAATTTTTACATTAAACCTCTTATATATTTAAACGCCCTGAGTAGCTTTTTAAAAAGTTAACAGGCTATATACCTGTAATTATTACTAGACTAACTACTAGCCTAAGATGAGTTATACAACTAGTTTATAAAAATATTATAAAGGATGATATAGGCCTTCTACTAGTAGAAGGTCTACTTTATATAATAAATGTTTATTACCCCGCCTTGCTTTGCTGGGGAGGGGTTAATTTGTATGAAACTGGAGGGTTTTTCATATAGAGTCTTTTAAATTAGGCTTGTTAATTTTCCTTTGGGCTTTACTTGGTATGCCAGGACAAAAGGAAAACTCAAAGCACAATATAAATAAACTAACTTAATTGCGTAGCATAGGGATACTTCGTAATGTATAACATATAATATTTAACTAATAAAGTGCTATAAAGGAGATTAATACTATTAGTTTAGGAGAGGTCGCTTCGGTTTAATATATTTAGGTAAAATAAGCTAGGGTAACATTTACTTTAAGTAAATTGTAGTTCTAATCTACATTATTTTTGTTTAATTACCTTAAATCCTTACTTCGTTTATCCTATTTGTAGTTCGAGCCCACAATCTGGAAATTTTTACGTTTTCCCAGCCTCCATACGTAAAAATTACTCCTATGCAAACAGTTCAGTTGCTGCTATACCTGCCTGTTAAACCGGGGCGGTATAGCAGCCTATTACTGCGGCCATCGGTAAAAAAAAAAAGTTTTTTTCCGCCCATATAAAAATGCTTAGAAGCTCCAAATTATAAAATAAACCTAATGTAAAGCAGGTAAAAGGAAAAATGGATTTCTTTGCCATCCGAACAAAAACTGAGTTTTTTGGCAGCCTTTTCCATTTATATTTTTTTCCTTTTATATCGTGGAGTAAGAAAATGGAAAAAGCTATATAGGATCGAGTGTAAATTTAGGGCTAAGATTAACAAATAAATTTAATATTAGCAATCTAAGTATAAATAAAATTATAATTTATCCAGCGCTTCTTAAGTATGGCGCCACCGCCCTCAAGGTTTAGCTTATAAATTATTGAAGGGCCTATAAAAAAAAATAGGGCCCTGTGTTCCCGATAATACAATATAAAAATAGGACGGAGGGAAAAGCGAATTAAAGTTATCTTTAGATAACTTTTCCCTCCCTATGTAGATTTATTTTAACCTAAATATCGGTTAAGTCTGCGGTAAAAGAAAAAATGTAATATTTTGCTTTTTTTTCGGGCTATGGAAAAAGCAAACTCCTTTCTGGTTTTCAAACATTTTTAATATAGTCTTCCGTAAAATTAAAACCCCCCCCGTACCCCTGAACTTACGTTAAACCAAAATATATTAGCATTTAAACCAAACCGGTTAAAAATTCTTAAAGTCCGAAAAAAAAAAATGAACACTTAACACGGTTTCAAAATAGCTCATGACAAAGATAACTAATTAAATTTTTTATTTATAGTGAAGCAAATAAGGAACGGAGGGGGGGGGCTTTTTTTCATTAAGAGCAGTCTAAAAAAATGATTAAAAGGGGGGGGGGGGGAAAGTACAAA
>Ga0265798_10010412_pt1 | contig 11481 bp, 10 predicted proteins | sample P3T30metagenome_FD_192430 | JGI IMG/M metagenome (GOLD analysis project Ga0265798, IMG submission 192430) | Plant litter microbial communities from East Loma Ridge, Irvine, California - P3 T30 | ecosystem: Environmental > Terrestrial > Plant litter > Unclassified | place: USA: California... | reverse complement strand
CGACGCTGTGGTTGTCGAACTGCTTGAACAGCATGAACAACAGCAGCGCGACCACCACCCAGATGGCGGATTTGGAAAACATATTATTCACGAAAACTCCTCTGATGCGGACGCATCTTTTCCCATTGTTTCAAACGCGGATTTTACCGCAATAAGCAGGCGGTGCCACGCACTGCCGCTCGTGAAGCCCGCTTCGAATCCTTGTCCCGTCACTATAACGGTTTTTTATTTCCGACGCGCACGAATAAACATAAATCGTATGGACTCACTATCCATTGGGCGATGTGCGGATATCCGGCCGGATATCAAGGGGCAAGACCGTGAATTTCCGCATTTTTTTAAGCTGCCGGATTCTTGAGACCGCGGCCCAGCAGGAAAATTTCCGAGGATTTGTCGCGACTGGCCTTCGGTTTGATCTGTTTGACTACTTTGAACTCCTTACGGAACAGTTCAACAATTTGCGTAAAGCCCATGTCTTTAAAGCATTTTACTAACAATGCGCCGGACGGTTTGAGGTGAGCTTGAGAAAACTCAATTGCGATTTCGATCAAATGCTCCATGCGCGCCGCATCGGCCGTCGGGATGCCGGACAGGTTGGGCGCCATGTCGGACAACACCAGGTCGGCCTGGCGCTCGCCGAGGATATCGGCCAGCTGGTCGAGCACGCTGTCCTCGCGGAAGTCGCCCTGGATGAAGTGCATGTCGGCGATCGGCTCCATCGGCAGGATGTCGAGGCCGATCATCGTGCCCTGGATGCCGCCCTCGCTGCCGCCCGCCAGCTTGCGGCGGGTGTACTGGCCCCAGCTGCCCGGCGTGCAGCCGAGGTCGACGATGACCTGGCCAGGCTTGATCAGCTTCTCGGCCTCGTCGATCTCTTTCAGCTTGTAGGCTGCACGCGCACGGTAACCCTCTTTCTGTGCCAATTTGACATACGGGTCGTTAATGTGGTCGTGTATCCAGTTTTTATTGAATTTGTTCTTGGCCATTCGCGTAAAATACTGCTTTTATTAGGTACATCAAAAAAGAACCATTATGATCAAACTTACACCGGCCGAGCGCGCAGCCCTTCGTGCAGAAGCTCACGGGCTCAACCCCGTCGTCATGATCGGCGAAGCCGGCCTGACCGAATCCGTCATGAAGGAAATCGCGGCCAGCCTGGACGCGCACGGCCTGATCAAGGTACGTGTGTTCGGCGACGACCGCGAAGCACGCATCGCCATCTACGAACAGATCTGCGAAGAGCTGGAAGCGGCGCCCGTACAGCATATCGGCAAACTGCTGGTGCTGTATCGCCCGAAGAAGGAAGCCGTCAAGGAACGTTCGACCAAGGCTGGCAAGGGCATGCGTGAAGTCACCATCGTCAAGCCGAGCCCGAGCGGCACCAAGAAGCCGAGCGTCACCAAGGTCCTGCTCAAGGGTAACGAACGCGTGACCCAGGGCGGCAACGTCAAGCGCGCCAAAACGCGCCAGGCCAGCACCAAGAAGAACGCGCTGAACAAATAAGCGAGGTGCGCACACGAGCGCACCGAACGCGCTTTGTTTTAAAAACAACCGGGGCATGCCCCGGTTTTTTATCGGCTTTTCACCACCAGCAGCGCACCCAGCACCGTCTCGACCAGGTACAGCACCTGCGACACCCCGTGCAGCGCCGCGAAGGTCCCCCACTGCGGCGAAGCCCTGACCCCGCCGGGGCCGGCCGCTTCGCGGATCGCCGCCATCATCGGCTGCAGGCCGAGGTAGACGGCCAGACTGCACGCCAGCATGCCGCCGATCAGCCAGGCCAGAGCGCGCCGGCGCTTCGCATCGAGATCACGAGCGCGCCACACCAGCAGCGCCAGCAGCGGCGCCATCACCATGGACAGCCAGGCCAGGCGGGTCAGCATGACGCCGACCACGCTGCCGGCCTGGGTGCTGTCGAGCACGGCGAAGGCGCTCGGCGCGGCCAGGTAGCTGACCGTCCACACGCTGCCCGCCCACAGGCTCGATAACAGCAGGCGCAGGTTGGCTGACATCGTCCGCGGATCAGATATAGCGGACTTCCAGGATTTCGTATTCGCGCGGGCCGGACGGGGCCTGCACTTCGACCACGTCGCCGGCGTACTTGCCGATCAGGGCGCGCGCGATCGGCGAGGTGACGGACACCTTGTTCAGCTTCAGGTCCGCTTCGTCGATGCCGACGATCTGGTAGGTCACCTTCTGGCCGCTGTCCAGGTCTTCGAGGTCGACGGTCGAAGCGAACACCACGCGGCCTTCGGCGTCGAGGGTGGCCGGGTCGATGACCTGGGCGGTGGACAGCTTCTGCTCCAGTTCCGCGATGCGGCCTTCGACGAAAGCCTGGCGCTCCTTGGCGGCGTCGTATTCGGCGTTTTCGGACAGGTCACCGTGCGAGCGCGCTTCGGCAATCGCATCGATCACGTTGCGGCGCTCCTTGGTCTTGAGCTGGTGCAGCTCTTCTTTCAGGAGTTCGGCGCCGTGTTTGGTCAGAGGAGTGTTCATGGTCGTCGCTATAAAAAAGTGAAAACCACAGAGCCGCACGGATGAACCGCACGAACTCTGTGGTTTGAATTACTACTACTGTACTGCTGTTACGCTTAGTTTAGTGTTTTATGCAGGCCTTGTAAATCATAGACCCGCAACTCGTCCAGGTGACGCATGCCCTGCACCGCCGCTTCGGCGCCGGCGATGGTCGTGTAGGTCACGACGCGCGATTGCAGTGCCGAGGTGCGGATGGTGCGCGAGTCGTTGATCGCGCTGCGCTTTTCCTCGACGGTGTTCACCACCATCGCGATCTCGTGGTTCTTGATCATGTCGACCACGTGCGGGCGCCCTTCCAGGACCTTGTTGACCGGGATGACCGGGATGCCGGCGGCGGCGATCACCGCCGCGGTACCCTTGGTCGCACACAGCGAGAAGCCCATCGCCGCCAGGTCGCGCGCCACGGCCACGGCGCGCGGCTTGTCCGAGCCCTTCACCGACAGGAACACGCGGCCCGAGGTCGGCAGGTTGACGCTGGCCGCCAGCTGCGATTTCACGAAGGCTTCGCCGAAGGTCATGCCCACGCCCATCACTTCACCGGTCGACTTCATTTCCGGGCCGAGGATGGTGTCGACGCCCGGGAATTTCACGAACGGGAACACGGCTTCCTTGACGCTGTAGAACGGCGGGACGATCTCTTTCGTGATGCCCTGCTGCGCGAGGGTCTGGCCCACCATGCAGCGCGCCGCGATCTTGGCCAGCTGCAGGCCGGTCGCCTTCGACACGAAAGGCACGGTGCGCGATGCGCGCGGGTTCACTTCCAGCACAAACACGGTGTCCTGGACCTTGCCCTCGACTTCCGCGCGCTGGATCGCGAACTGCACGTTCATCAGGCCGACCACGTTCAGGGCCTTCGCCATCAGCGAGGTCTGGCGCTTCAGTTCATCGATGGTTTCCTGGGACAGCGAGTAAGGCGGCAGCGAGCAGGCCGAGTCGCCCGAGTGCACGCCGGCCTGCTCGATGTGTTCCATCACGCCGCCGATGAAGGTGGTCTCGCCGTCCGAGATGCAGTCGACGTCGCATTCGATGGCATCGTTCAGGAAGCGGTCCAGCAGCACCGGCGAATCGTTCGAGACCTTGACCGCTTCGCGCATGTAGCGCTCGAGGTCGCGCTGCTCGTGGACGATCTCCATCGCGCGGCCGCCCAGCACGTAGGACGGGCGCACCACCAGCGGGTAGCCGATCTCGGTTGCCAGCGCCAGCGCCTCAGGCTCGGTGCGCGCGGTGCGGTTCGGCGGCTGGCGCAGGCCCAGCTTCTGCAGCAGCTGCTGGAAGCGCTCGCGGTCTTCGGCGGCGTCGATCATGTCCGGCGAGGTGCCGATGATGGGCACGCCGTTGGCTTCCAGGTCCAGCGCGAGTTTGAGCGGGGTCTGGCCGCCGTACTGGACGATGACGCCTTCCGGCTTCTCGAGGTCGACGATCTCCAGCACGTCTTCCAGGGTCAGCGATTCGAAGTACAGGCGGTCCGAGGTATCGTAGTCGGTCGACACGGTCTCGGGATTGCAGTTGACCATGATGGTCTCGTAGCCGTCTTCGCGCATGGCGAGGGCCGCGTGCACGCAGCAGTAGTCGAACTCGATGCCCTGGCCGATCCGGTTCGGGCCGCCGCCCAGCACCATGATCTTCTTTTTATCCGTCGGATTGGACTCGCACTCCTCGTCGTAGGTCGAGTACATGTAGGCGGTGTTGGTCGCGAACTCGCCGGCGCAGGTGTCGACGCGCTTGTAGACCGGGCGGATGCCCAGCGCATGGCGGCGCTCGCGCACGGCCGAAGGCAGGGTCTGCATCAGGAAGGCCAGGCGGCGGTCCGAGAAGCCCTTCTGCTTCAGTTTATAGAGAGTCGGCTTGTCCAGGCTTTCCAGCTTCTGGTGATCCAGCCACAGCTCGATGTCGACGATTTCCTTGATCTGGATGAGGAACCACGGATCGATCTTCGTCAGCGCGTGCACTTCTTCAAGCGTGAAGCCCTGGGCGAAGGCGTCGCCCACGTACCAGATACGCTCCGGACCCGGCTCGCCCAGTTCTTCTTCGATCTTCTCGCGGTCGCGGGTCTTTTCGTTCAGGCCGTCCACGCCCACTTCCAGGCCGCGCAGGGCCTTCTGGAAGGATTCCTGGAAGGTGCGGCCGATCGCCATCACCTCGCCCACCGATTTCATCTGGGTGGTCAGGTGCTTGTCCGCCGACGGGAATTTCTCGAAGGTGAAGCGCGGGATCTTGGTGACCACGTAGTCGATCGAAGGCTCGAACGAGGCCGGGGTCGCGCCGCCGGTGATGTCGTTGCGCAGCTCGTCCAGCGTGAAGCCGACCGCCAGCTTGGCCGCGATTTTCGCGATCGGGAAGCCGGTCGCCTTCGAGGCCAGCGCCGAGGAGCGCGACACGCGCGGGTTCATCTCGATGACGATCATGCGGCCGTCGGCCGGGTTGATCGAGAACTGCACGTTCGACCCGCCGGTGTCGACGCCGATCTCGCGCAGCACGTTGATCGACGCGTTGCGCATGATCTGGTATTCCTTGTCGGTCAGCGTCTGCGCCGGCGCGACGGTGATCGAGTCGCCGGTGTGCACACCCATCGGATCCAGGTTTTCGATCGAGCACACGATGATGCAGTTGTCCGCCTTGTCGCGCACCACCTCCATCTCGTACTCTTTCCAGCCCAGCAGCGATTCCTCGATCAGCAGCTCGCTGGTCGGCGAGGCTTCCAGGCCGCGCTTGCAGATCGCTTCGAATTCTTCTTCGTTATAGGCGATGCCGCCGCCCGAGCCGCCCATCGTGAAAGATGGACGGATGATGACCGGGAAGCCCAGCTCGCGCTGCGCGGCGCGCGATTCGTCCATCGAGTGCGCGATATAGGAACGCGCCGAACCGAGGCCGATCTTGGTCATCGCGTCCTTGAACTTGGCGCGGTCCTCGGCCTTGTCGATCGCTTCCGGCGAGGCGCCGATCAGCTCGACCTTGTACTTGTCCAGCACGCCGTTGCGGTGCAAGTCGAGCGCGCAGTTCAGCGCGGTCTGGCCGCCCATGGTCGGCAGGATCGCGTCCGGGCGCTCCTTCTCGATGATGCGCTCGACCGCCTTCCAGGTGATCGGCTCGATGTAGGTGACGTCGGCCGTTTCCGGGTCGGTCATGATGGTCGCCGGGTTCGAGTTGACCAGGATGACCTTGTAGCCTTCTTCGCGCAGGGCCTTGCAGGCCTGGGCGCCCGAGTAATCGAATTCGACCGCCTGGCCGATGACGATCGGACCTGCGCCAATGATCAGGATGGATTTAATGTCGGAACGCTTTGGCATTTATTTCTTCTCCTGGCTTTTGGCTTGTTGCATGAGGCTGATGAAACGGTCGAACAGATACGAGACGTCGGTCGGGCCGGGCGAAGCTTCCGGGTGGCCCTGGAAGCAGAACGCCGGCTTGTCGGTGCGCTCGAAACCCTGCAGCGAATTGTCGAACAGCGAGACGTGGGTCACGCGGCAGTTGTCCGGCAGCGTGGCCTGGTCCACCGCGAAGCCGTGGTTCTGAGAGGTGATCAGGACCTTCCTCGAATCGAGATCCTGCACCGGGTGGTTGGCGCCGTGGTGGCCGAACTTCATCTTGACGGTCTTGGCGCCCGAGGCCAGCGCCATGATCTGGTGGCCCAGGCAGATGCCGAAGGTCGGCACGCCCTTCTCGATCACTTCGCGGGTCGCTTCGATCGCGTAGTCGCAGGCGGCCGGGTCGCCGGGGCCATTGGCAAGGAAGATACCGTCGGGGTTCAGCGCCAGCGCTTCGGCGGCCGTGGCCTGGGCCGGCAGCACGGTGATCTTGCAGCCGCGTTCGGCCAGCATGCGCAGGATGTTGCGCTTGACGCCGTAGTCGAAGGCGACCACGTGGAATTGCGGGTTGTCCTGCTTGCCGAAGCCTTCGCCCAGCTTCCACTCGGTCTCGTTGAACGAATACGGCTCCTTCACCGAGACGACCTTGGCCAGGTCCATGCCGTTCAGGCCCGGGAAGGAACGCGCCAGTTCCAGCGCCTGCGCTTCCGACGGTTCCTGGCCCTGCTGCGCGGTCAGGATGGCGCCGTTCTGGGCGCCCTTCTCGCGCAAAATACGCGTTAACTTGCGCGTGTCGATGCCGGCGATGGCCACCACGTTTTCCTGCTTCAGGTAGTCCGACAGCGATTGGGTCGAGCGGAAGTTCGATGCCAGCAGCGGCAGGTCGCGGATGATCAGGCCGGCGGCATGCACCTTCGAGGCCTCGACGTCGGCCGGGTTCACGCCCTGGTTGCCGATGTGCGGATAGGTCAGCGTGACGATCTGGCGCGAATAGCTGGGGTCGGTAAGGATCTCCTGGTAGCCCGTGATCGCGGTGTTGAACACCACTTCACCGGTCGTGTGACCGATGGCTCCGATCGAATATCCTTTGAAAATGGTTCCGTCTGCGAGGGCCAGGATGGCTGGAACGGCTGGGCCAGAAAAAAATGGCGGCAAGGGCAACTCTCCAATAAGGTTGCCGTAGCTGCGCCACGTCAGACTGACCTGCAGGGGTCGCCGCAACGGCCGTTACACCGGGGGCGTGAGGTCGACAGAATGAATGATGAAGTGGGTATGCGCTACGGCAGGTGAGTGATGGATAAACTTCCGAATTATAGCGCGAATCCTCCTACGCGGCAATCGGACGTCCTGACATTTCACCTGCCGTTCCACCCGGAAATTACAGGCCGAGTGCGGCGATGCCGGCCTTGGCGATCTGCGCATCTTCGGCCGATTTCACACCGGAAACGCCGACCGCGCCGACCGTATGGCCCTCGACCACGATGGGCACGCCGCCTTCCAGCATGCCCTGCAGTTCCGGGGCACTCAGGAAGGACACGCGGCCGTTGTTGATCATGTCTTCGTAGATCTTCGATTCGCGGCGGCCGAGGGCGGCGGTCTTGGCCTTCTCCGGCGCGATGTAGGCCGAGATCGGGGCGGCACCGTCCAGGCGCTGCAGCCACAGCAGGTGGCCGCCGTCGTCGACGATGGAAATGACCACGTTCCACTTGTTGGCCAGGGCCTCGGCTTCCGCGGCGGCGGCGATCTTCTTGACGTCTTCGAAGGTCAGTACGGGCTTGGTTTGCATGTTGTTCTTCCTTTTGTTGAGGTTGTGCTTGTTGCTCGTTATTGGCCAGCCAGCGCAGGGCTCAGCTGTTTGGCCTTGAGTTTCGCCTTCAGCTGCGCCATGACCGAGGCCGCAGCCTGTTCGCCGGCCAGCACCGCCAGGTTGCGGCCGTTGAAGTCGGCGCTGCCCATCGCACCCAGGGCCGGCGTGATGACGACATCCGCATCCTTCAGTTCATGCTGGTTGAGGCGCTGGCCCATGATGGTAAAGGTCTGCATCAGGACGTCAAGCGAGCTGGCCGTTGCCTGCGCCTCGGTGGCGCTGGAAATATTGACGGCGATGATGAACTCGGCGCCCATCTCCTTCGCGAAGCGCACCGGCACCGGTGCCACCAGGCCGCCGTCGACATAGGTGCGTCCCTTGATCGTCACCGGCTGGAACACGCTCGGCACCGCCGAGGAAGCGCGTACCGCCATGCCGGTATTCCCGTAACGGAACAGGATCGGCTGGCCGGTCTTCAGGTCGGTGGCGACCGCGCCGAACGGGATCCTGAGCTTCTCGATCGGCTGGCCGTGAACGGCCTTGTTCACGTAGGACTGCAGGGCCTCCCCTTTCAGGACGCCGGGGGACTTGCTGAAGAAGGGCAGCGCCCAGTCCGAGATCGATGCCTCGTCCATCTCCATTGCCATCTTCTGCAGCGTGAAGCCGTTGTAGCCGTAGGCGTACATCGAACCGACGACCGAGCCGGCGCTGGTGCCGACCACGATGTCGGGCACGATGCCCTGGGCTTCCAGGGCCTTGATCACGCCGATGTGGGCAAAGCCGCGGGCGGCGCCGCCGCCGAGGGCGAGGCCGATCCTGACCTTGCGCGGAACCGGCTGCGGGGCTGGCGCGGCGGCAATCGGGGCCGTGCTTTGCGTCGGGGTGGAACCGCAGGCCGAAAGAAGCAGGCTTGCCGCGGTGGCGGACAGGAGGGAGCGTCGAGACAGCATGGATCCGGGGACTCAATCGGTAAAGGAACGATTGTAACCCGAGTCCGGTTCCGGCTGACGTAGGCGATGCTTAAGCTGCGTGGCTGCGTGCGACCTGGGCCCCCGACTTCGCGGGGACGACGATCGGTGATCAGCCGGGCAGCGAAGTATTCGGCAGCGATGCCGTGAACACGCTCCCCTTCCCCGCCTCCGAGCGGATGGACAGCTTGCCGCCATGGCGCAGCAGCACGTGCTTGACGATGGCCAGGCCCAGACCCGTGCCCTGGGTCTCGCGCGAGCGGCTCTTGTCGACGCGGTAGAAGCGTTCGGTCAGGCGCGCGATGTGCTGCTCGTCGATGCCGATGCCGGTATCCGCCACCGCGAAGCGCAGGTCGTTCGGTCCGCGGGTCCAGGACAGCAGGATGCGTCCGCCCTCGGGCGTGTAGCGCACCGCATTGGTGGCCAGGTTGCCAAAGGCGCTGCGCAGCTCGTCGAGGCTGCCCATCACGTCCGGCCCTTCGACCGAGAACTCGATCTCATGGCGCCCGCCGGACAGCGCGCGCGCATCCTCGGCGACCTGCTCGACCAGCGCGCGCACGTCGACCCGCTCGCGCTTGAGCGGATATTCGGTCGATTCCAGGCGCGACAGGGTCAGCATGTCCTCGATCAGGCGCTGCATGCGCTGGCCCTGCTCGGTCATCAGCTTCAGGTGGGCGACGCGGGTCTTTTCGTCCATGCCCGGATCGGCCATCGCGATCTCGAGGAAGCCGACGATCACCGTCAGCGGCGTGCGCAGCTCGTGCGAGGCGTTGGCGATGAAGTCGCGGCGCATCGCCTCGATGCGCTCGGTCTCGGTGGCGTCGTGCGTCACCAGGATCTGCCGCCGGTTCTCGAAGGGGATCACCTGCACCACCAGCTTGCGGTTGCGGATCGCCAGCGTCAGCGGCTGCTCGTAGCGGCCGAGGATGATGTAGTCGATGAATTCCGGATGGCGGATCAGGTTGGTCACGCGGCGCCCCTTGTCCCTGTCCAGGGTCAGGCCCAGGTGGCGCTCGGCGGCCGGATTGCACCATTCCAGAAAGAGCACGTCGTCCATGATCGCCACGCCTTCCGGCAGCAGGTGCATGGCCTGGCGGAAGCGCGCCAGCCATTCGGCCAGCTCTTCCTGGTGGCGCTCGTCGTCGCGACGCAGGCGGTACAGGCGCGCGAACACGTCGGTCCAGGAGCCCCAGCCGTCCGGCAGGCGGCTGCTGTGCGGATGGTTCAGCCACTCGCCGAGCTGGTGCAGGTAGGACAGCTGCACCACCAGCAGCGCCACCGTGACGAGCAGGGCCAGCGACAGCCCGGCCACCACGCCGAACAGCCACCATACGACGCCGGCCGCCACGAACACGAGGCTCAGGCGCAGCAGTGCCGGGACCCAGAACAGCAGGTGCGGATGGACGCTGGCGGGTGCCGCGGGGACCGGATCGGCGTCCAGGGTGGCATCGGAGCCGGCATCGGCGCGGGCGTCGGGAGCGGCTTCCACTTACAGCTCTTTCTCGGTGAGCATGTAGCCGACGCTGCGCACGGTCTTGATCAGCTTTTCGGCTTCCTTCAGCGCCTTGCGCAGGCGCAGGACGTGCACGTCGACGGTACGTTCCTCGACGGCCGAGGCATCGCCCCAGACCTTGTCCAGCAGCTGGCTGCGCGAGAACACGCGCTCGCGATGGGCCATCAGGAATTTGAGCAGGCGGTATTCGGCGTTGCCCATGTCGAGCTGGCGCCCTTCCAGGCTGACCGTGCAGCTGCCCGGGTCGAGCGTGACGGGGCCGGCGCTCAGCGGCGCTTCGGCCAGGTGCGGGCTCTTGCGCCGCAACAGGGCTTTCGAGCGGGCCAGCAGCTCGCGCGGCGAGAACGGCTTGGTGACATAGTCGTCGGCGCCCGTGTTCAGGCCCGCGATCTTGTCCTCTTCCATGCTCTTCGCGGTCAGCATGATCACCGGGATGTCCTGGAAGTCGCGGTCGCCGCGCAGGCGCGACAGCAGCCGCAGGCCGCTCTGGTCGGGCAGCATCCAGTCCAGCAGCAGCAGGTCGGGCTTCGTTTTCACGATCGCGTCCCAGGCCGCCGCCACGTTGGACGCGGTGCGGATCTCCCAGCCGGTCTCGCGCAGCGAATAGCTCACCAGCTCGACGATGGCCGGTTCATCTTCGACGATCAGGACGCTCGTGTTGGACGCCATCGGCTCAGCCTTCCGCCTGGGTTGCCAGGGCGGGTTTCGAGTGACGGATGTCGCGTCCCTCGGCCACGTAGATCACGTACTCCGCGATGTTCTTGGCGTGGTCGCCGATGCGCTCGATCGCCTTGGCCACCCACAGGGTGTCCAGCGCCGGCGAGATCGTGCGCGGGTCTTCCATCATGAAGGTGATCATGTTGCGCAGGATGGTGCGGAATTCGAAGTCGACTTCGTCGTCGCGGGCGATGATCTGCAGCGCGGCCTTGCCGTCCAGGCGCGCAAAGGCGTCCAGCGCGTCGTGCAGCATGTCGGCGGTATTGCGCGAGATGGTGCGCACGATGTCGTGGTGGTTGAAGCCGACCATGCCGCGCTCGTGCAGGCTCTTGGCGGTGCGCGCGATCTTGGCGGCTTCGTCGCCGATGCGCTCGAGGTCGGTGATCACCTTGATGGTCGCCATCACGGTGCGCAGGTCGTTCGCGGCCGGCTGGCGGCGCACGATCAGGTGGCCGCAGGCGTCGTCCAGCTGGACTTCGAGCTGGTTCACCGCCTGGTCGTCCGCCATCACCTTGTCCGCCAGCTGGCAGTTACCGACGCGGAAGCAGTCCAGCGCCTCGTCGAACTGGGTTTCCACCATGCCGCCCATGAGGAGAACTTTGGAGCGAATCGCCTCAAGCTCCTGGTCATACGGCT
>Ga0265798_10010409_pt1 | contig 11483 bp, 10 predicted proteins | sample P3T30metagenome_FD_192430 | JGI IMG/M metagenome (GOLD analysis project Ga0265798, IMG submission 192430) | Plant litter microbial communities from East Loma Ridge, Irvine, California - P3 T30 | ecosystem: Environmental > Terrestrial > Plant litter > Unclassified | place: USA: California... | reverse complement strand
TTGACCAGGTTCGGGATCAGGTCGGCGCGGCGCTGGTACTGGTTGACCACTTCGCCCCAGGCAGCCTTGGTGGCTTCGTCCTTGGCCTGGAACTGGTTGTAGCCGCAGCCCGACAGCAGGGCGCTTGCCAGCACCGCCGACAGCAGCATGGCGGCCCAGCGCGTGAACAGGGAAGGCGTCGAAGAAGGTTTGGTCATGATGAAGTCCGCTGCAAGTTGTCGAATGCATAAAAATATACCTGAAACGGCCCTATCGCGGCGTCCGCCCGGGGGCGCGGTACAATATCGGGTTTGCAATGCGATAGAGAAGGGGCCTGCCATGAACTTCATCGACAAGCTGAACGCCGCCTGGCGCAGCAACGATTCCCTGCTGTGCGTGGGGCTCGATCCGGACATCGGGCGCCTGCCTGCGCACCTGCGCGACCATCCGCAAGGCATCGCCGAATTCTGCAAGGCCATCATCGATGCGACCGCCGACCTGGCCTGCTCCTTCAAGCCGCAGATCGCCTATTTCGCGGCGCTGGGCGCGGAAGACCAGCTGGAAACCGTGTGCCGCTATCTCAAGGAGCGTTATCCTCACATCCCGCTGATCCTGGACGCCAAGCGCGGCGACATCGGCGCCACCGCGCGCCAGTACGCGCGCGAGGCATTCGACCGCTACGGCGCGGATGCGGTCACGGTGAATCCCTACATGGGCTTCGATTCGGTGGAACCGTACATGGAGTGGGCCGACCGTGGCGTGATCGTCCTGTGCCGCACTTCGAACGCGGGCGGCTCCGACCTGCAGTTCCTCGACGTGGGTGGCAAGCCGCTGTACCAGCACGTCGCGCAGCTGGTGGCGGACAAGTGGAACAAGAACGGCCAGTGCGCGCTGGTGGTCGGCGCCACCTTCCCGCAGGAGCTGGCCGAGGTCCGCGCCATCGTGGGCGACATGCCGCTGCTGGTGCCGGGCATCGGCGCCCAGGGCGGCGACATCGAAGCCACCGTCAGGTCGGGCCGCACGGCGGATGGCGCCGGCATGATGATCAATTCTTCGCGCGCCATCATTTACGCGCAGCCGCAGGGCGACGAGGATTTCGCGGCGGCGGCACGCCGGGTGGCGCTGGAGACGCGCGACGCGATCAACCGCTACCGGGCCTGAGCCGGTCCCGCGAAGCGCTCGAGCGCCTGCGCCAGGTGGGCGACGAGCGTGCGGATGCGCGCCGACTGGTGCTGGTGCTGCGGATAGACGGCATAGATGTCGGCGTCCGGCGTGCGGTACTGCGGCAGCACCTGCACCAGGCGCCCGCTCTCCAGGTAGCGTTCGACGTCCCATTCGGCGCGCATCAGGATGCCATGGCCGTCGAGCGCCCAGTTGACGGCGATTTCACCGTCGTTGGTCGTCAGGTTGCCGCGCACTTTCACCGTTTCGCCAGGGCCGCCGCCGTCGCGGTCCCGGTGCAGCCGCCAGGTGCCGTAGGCCTCGTCGCCCTGGCGGATGCAGATGCAGTTGTGGCGCACCAGGTCGGCAGGCAGCACAGGCTCGCCGCGCGCCGCCAGGTACCGAGGCGAAGCGCACAGCAGGCGCCGGTTGGCCGCCAGCTTCTTCGCGATCACGCGCGTGTCGCCAGGTTCGCCGAAGCGGACGCAGACGTCGAACTGGTCTTCGGTCAGGGGTGGGGGATTCACCGACAGCTGCAGCTGCACGTCGACTTCCGGATACTTCAGCACGTACTGCGAGATCGCCGGCGCAATGTGCAGGCGCCCGAAGCCCAGCGTGGCGTTCACCCGCAATAAGCCCTTGGGCTGGCCCTTCGCGCTGCCGAGCAGCTGGTCGAGGTCGGCAATCTCCCCCAGTATCCGCCGCGCGTGCTCGAACAGCACCTCGCCGTCCGGCGTCAGGCTCATGCGGCGCGTGGTGCGGTTCACCAGCGGCACGCCCAGCCGCGCTTCCATCTGCGACAGACGCTTGCTGACGGCAGCCGTGCTGATGCCGAGTTCGCGCGCCGCGCCGCTCAGGCTGCCGCAGTTTCCCAACGAAACGAAGAAGCCGAGTTCGGCCGGTTGAATGCTGCTGCTCACCTTGATTCTTAACCCTGGGTTAAAGACGGATTAAGTCTAGCCGTCATGTGCGCCCGCGTCCAGCGCCTACAGTAGGCCCACGGATGCATTCGGATGCACTTTTACCCAGACCCAGACAGGAGACAGCAACATGAAGACCTACAAGATCGCAACCATCCCCGGCGACGGCATCGGCAAGGAGGTGGTGCCGGCCGGACGCCAGGTGCTCGAGGCGCTGGCGGCGGGCAGCAGCGGATTCCAGTTCGCCTTCGAAGATTTCGACTGGGGCGGCGACTACTACCGCAAGCACGGGGTCATGATGCCGGCGAACGGCCTGGACGCCTTGCGCGACAAGGATGCCATCCTGTTCGGCTCGGCCGGCGACCCGGATATCCCCGACCACATCACGCTGTGGGGCCTGCGCCTGAAGATCTGCCAGGGCTTCGACCAGTACGCCAACGTGCGACCGACCCGCATCCTGCCCGGCATCGACGGTCCGCTCAAGCGCTGCGCCCCGCAGGATCTGAACTGGGTCATCGTGCGCGAGAACTCGGAAGGCGAGTATTCGGGCGTCGGCGGGCGCGTGCACCAGGGCCACCCGCTCGAAGCCGCGACGGATGTGAGCATGATGACCCGCGCCGGCGTCGAGCGCATCCTGCGCTTCGCCTTCAGGCTGGCCCAGTCGCGCCCGAGAAAGCTGCTGACCGTGGTCACCAAGAGCAACGCCCAGCGCCATGCGATGGTGATGTGGGACGAGATCGCGGTGGAGGTATCCAGGGACTTCCCGGACGTGAAGTGGGACAAGGAACTGGTCGACGCGGCCACCGCGCGCATGGTGAACCGCCCGGCCACGCTCGACACCATCGTCGCCACCAACCTGCACGCCGATATCCTCTCCGACCTCGCCGCGGCCCTGGCCGGCAGCCTGGGCATCGCGCCGACCGGCAACATCGATCCGGAGCGCCGCTACCCGTCGATGTTCGAGCCGATCCACGGTTCGGCCTTCGACATCATGGGTAAAGGCCTGGCCAACCCGATCGGCACCTTCTGGTCGGTGGTCATGCTGCTCGAGCACCTGGGCGAGAACGAGGCCGCCAGGCAGGTCATGCGCGCGATCGAAAGCGTGACGGCGACGCCATCGCTGCACACCCGCGACCTCGGCGGCACGGCCACCACCGCGGACGTCACCCGCGCCGTGTGCGACATCCTCGGCGCCAGCCAGGAGCGCGCCGCCGCCTGAGTCCATTCGAGTCCGCTCCCGACCGGCCGCGAAGAGCCGGGGGAACGGCAAGCAGCACACATAAAGGAGACAGCATCATGGTCAGGACTTTCTTTGGAAGGCTATACGTCCAGGTATTGATCGGCGTGATCGCGGGCGGCGTGCTCGGCTACCTGTATCCCCAGCTCGGCACCGACCTGAAGCCGCTGGGCGACCTGTTCATCCGGCTCATCAAGATGGTGTTCGCACCGGTGATCTTTGCGATGGTCGTGCTCGGCATCGCCAGGATGGAAAGCATGAAGGAGCTGGGACGGGTCGGCGCGCGCGCCCTGATCTATTTCGAGGTGATGTCGACCTTCGCGCTGCTGCTCGGCCTCATCGTCGTGAACGTGTTCCAGCCCGGCGCCGGCATGAACGTCGATGCCGCCTCGCTCGACACCAAGAGCATCAGCACCTACACGGCAGCCGCGGCGCATTCGGGCGGCTTCGTCGACTTCGTGCTGCACATGGTACCGACCAGCGCGATCGACGCGCTGGCCAAAAACGACATCCTGCAGATCCTGGTGTTCGGCACCATGTTCGGCATCGCGCTCTCGCGCATGGGACGGCACGCCAAGCCGGTCGTCGACGTACTCGAAGCCTTCAATACCGGCATGTTCATCGTGCTGGCCATGGTGATGCGCATCGCCCCCATCGCCGCCTTTGGCGCGATCGCCTTCACGGTCGGGAAGTACGGCCTGGGTTCGCTGCTGTCCCTCGGCCAGCTGATGGGGACGATGTACCTGACCTGCGTGGCCTTCGTGTTCGTCGTGCTCGGCGCTGTCGCCCGCATCTCCGGCTTCAGCCTCTGGAAGCTGCTGCGCTTCATCCGCGACGAGATCTTCACCGTGCTCGGCACCAGCTCGTCCGAGTCGGTCGTGCCGCAGCTGATGAAGAAGCTCGAGCACCTGGGCGTCTCGAAGCCGGTGGTGGGCCTGGTGGTGCCGGCCGGCGTCACCTTCAATCCGGACGGCCAGTGCATCTACTACACCATGGCGGCCATCTTCATCGCCCAGGCCACCAATACGCCGCTCACGATGGTGGACCAGTTCGTCGTGCTCGGCGTGCTGATGGTAACCTCGAAAGGCTCGGCCGGCGTGACCGGTTCCGGCTTCATCACCCTGGCGGCCACCCTGGCCTCGATGGGCAAGATCCCGGTCGCCGGCATGGTGCTGCTGCTGGGCGTCGACCGCTTCATGTCGGAAGCGCGGGCGATCACGAACACGATCGGCAACGCGGTCGGCACCGTCGTCGTGGCGCGCTGGGTGGGCGCGGTCGACCGCCAGCGCATGCAGCGCATCCTCGACGGCGAGGCGCCCGGCGAAGAAAGCGTGGCCGCGCCGCAGCCGGTCGAGGCGCGCGACGACGTCGTGGTCGGCCTGGTCAAACCCCGCAACGCATCGGCCTGAGGTGGAAAGATGGAGAACGGGAACATGTTCAAGGGACGCGAGCGGGCGCTGCTGGCGTCGATGTTCGATGCGGCGATCGCCGCGGCCCAGCCGGACAAATGCGTGCCTCCGCACCTGCCGGCGCCGCCACGCGGCCGGCTGATCGTGATCGGGGCAGGCAAGGCATCAAGCGCGATGGCGCGGGCGGTGGAGCGCCACTACCCCGGCCGCCTGGCGGGCCTGGTCGTCACGCGCTACGGCTACGCGGTGCCGTGCGAGCGCATCGAGATCGTCGAGGCGGCGCACCCGGTGCCCGACACGGCCGGCCTGCAGGCGGCACGGCGCATGCTGGAGCTGGTGAGCGGCCTGACGCCGGATGACACGGTGCTGTGCCTGATCTCCGGCGGCGGTTCTTCGCTGCTGCCGCTGCCGCTGGCCGGCATTACACTGGAGGACAAGCAGCTCGTGAACCGGGCGCTGCTCGCGTCCGGCGCCAGTATCGGCGAGATGAACTGCGTGCGCCGGCATCTATCGGGCATCAAGGGCGGACGGCTTGCGGCGGCCTGCCACCCGGCGCATGTGGTGACGCTCCTGATCTCGGACGTACCGGGCGACGAACCCTGTGACATCGCCTCCGGGCCGACGGTGGCCGATCCCTCCACCTGCGAGGAGGCGCTCGAGATCGTGCGGCGCTACGGGATCGCGTTGCCGCCGAGGGTCAGGGAAGTCCTGGCGAGCGGAGCAGGCGAATCGGTCAAGCCGGGCGACGCGCGCCTGGCGGGCCACGAAGTGCGTTTCGTGGCGACCCCGCAGATGGCGCTCGAGGCGGCGGCACGCGTGGCTGAACAGGCGGGCGTGGCCGTCCACATCCTCGGCGATAGCCTGGAAGGCGAGGCACGCGAGGTCGGCAAGGTGATGGCCGGCATGGCGCTGCAGGTGGCCAGGCGTGGACAGCCGTTTGCCAGGCCCTGCGTGCTGCTGTCGGGCGGCGAGACGACCGTGACGGTACGCGGCGACGGACGCGGCGGGCGCAACGTCGAGTTCCTGCTCGCGGCCGCGATCGCCCTGCGTGGCGAGGCCGGCGTGCACGGGCTGGCGGGGGATACCGACGGGGTCGACGGACAGGAAGAAATCGCGGGCGCCTATTTTTCGCCCACGACCCTGGCGCGCGCGTTCGCCAGGGGAATCCGGCCCTTGTCCAGCCTGGACCGCAACGACGGCCACGGCTTTTTCCAGGCGCTCGGCGATGCGGTGATCACGGGGCCGACGCTGACCAATGTGAACGACTTCCGGGCGATCCTGGTCAGCTGAGCTTCACGCGTGGGCACGGGGTGCCCACCCTACGATTAATACCGCTGCGGGGCGATCGACTCCGCATAATCGTACAGTGCGCCCAGGATCGCCTCGGCGCGCTCGTCCGCCGTCTCGGACAGCGCATCGATCTCGGCGAACAGCTGGTCGACGGTGCGCGCGCCGCCGGCGCCTTCGAACAGGCGCGCCGCGCGGTGCGCTTCCCAGCTTTCCATCTCGTGCTCGTGCAGCGTGTGCGGGAAGTTCCGGCAGCGGTAGCGGAACAGGATCTGCGCCAGCCTTTCGTCCTCGAAGCTCGGCTCCCTCCCGACCAGCCGGGCAGGGTGTTCGGCACGCAGCGATTCGAGCTGGCGGCGGTCGCCCTGCGAGACGAAGCCGTTGTACAGGTCCTCGTCGACGTCGGTCTCGGCGCTGGAAGCCTCTCGCTGGAACACCTTCTGCCACACCGCGCTCATGTCCGGACCGTCCGCCGCGATGCGCGCATGCGCCAGGCACTGTTCGATGTCCAGCTGCCACTTGTCCGCCATGGCCGGCTGCAGGGTCTTCAGGTTCCCGACCAGCATCGGCGACTTGTTCAGGTGCACGCTCTTGATCGGCAGGCGGGAAACGCCTTCCGGCATCTCGGCGGCGCGCGTGAACAGGCGTTCGCGGATCGCGTCCACGCTCAGCGCGAACAATTCGGAGGGGTCGTGGCGGCAGTCCCAGACCAGCACCTCGTTCTTGTTGGTCGGGTGCGAGGCCAGCGGCCATACCAGCCCCAGGCAGCCGCGCTCGGCAGGGAACATGCCGGAGACGTGCAGGAAGGGGCGGCGCTGGCTGCGCTCCAGGTGCAGGCCCATCTCGCTGGCGACCCTGTCCTTGCGGCGCAGCTCCAGGCAGAAGTCGAACAGTTTCGGCTGCTTGCTGCGGATCAGGCGCGCCATGGCGATGGTGGCGCGTACGTCGGACAGCGCATCGTGCGCCGCTTCGTGCACCAGGCCGTTGGCGCGCGTCAGGTCTTCGAGCCGGAAGCTGGGCTTGCCGTCCGCCTTCATCGGCCAGTGGATGCCGTCCGGGCGCAGCGCATAGGTCATGCGTACCACGTCCAGCAGGTCCCAGCGGCCGCAGCCGTTCTGCCACTCGCGCGCATACGGGTCGATCATGTTGCGCCAGAACAGGAAGCGCGTGACCTCGTCGTCGAAGCGGATCGTGTTGTAACCGACCCCGACCGTACCCGGCTCGCTGAAGGCTTCGTGCACCCGCTTGGCGAACTCGTGCTCCGGCACGCCGTGTTCCAGGCAGTGCTGGGGCGTAATGCCGGTGATCAGGCAGGCCTGCGGATCCGGCAGGTAGTCGGGCGCCGGCTGGCAGTAGATCATGACCGGCTCGCCGATCTCGTTCAGCTCGGCATCCGTGCGGATCGCGGCGACCTGGGCCGGGCGATCGCGGCGCGGCACCGCGCCGAAGGTTTCGTAGTCATGCCAGAGGAAGGTGTGGTTGCTCACGGGGTGGCTGCTCCGGGGTTGCTTATTAGTTGCGACGGGTCATTCTAACTTGCCCTCCGGCCCATCTCCAATCCGGCCGCAAGCATGAAAGCGGAACCTTCAGGTATGGATGCGGTCCCGTCCGGCTTCCTTGGCGCGGTACAGCGCCGCGTCGGCGGCTTCGACCAGGCTGCGCTCGTCCTGCTCCGCGCCCAGGCTGGCCACGCCGAAGGAGCCGGTGATGTGGGGCAGGGCGATGCGCATGTCGTCGAACACGACCGCTTCGCGCATGCGCCCGCACAGGCGCTCGGCCACCATCACGGCCAGCAGGTGGTTGGTGTTCGGCAGGATCGCCATCAGTTCCTCGCCGCCATAGCGCACCGCAAAGTCGGACGGGCGCAGGGCGCTGCGGATTACGGCGGCGGCAGTGGCCAGCGCGGTGTCGCCGGCCATGTGGCCGTGGGTATCGTTGAAGCGCTTGAAGTGGTCGAGGTCGATCATCACCAGCGACAGCGGGGTGCCGTCCATGCGCGCGCGCGCGACCAGCTTGGGCAGCATGTCGTTCAGCCAGGCACGGTTGTAGAGGCCGGTCAGGCTGTCGTTCATCGACAGCTGGCGGTAGAACTCGCCCAGCTTCTGGCGCCGCCGCAGCAGGGCGTTGGCGGCGCGGATGCGGAAGGACAGCAGGCGCAGCAGGTTGCGGGCAACGCCGTTGGCCTCGTCGATCAGGCGCCACACCAGGGCCGGCTCGATCACCAGCAGCTCGCTGTCGTCCAGCGCCGTGATGGCGTCGAGGTTGGCGGCATCGTCGAGCACCGACTGCTCGCCCACGCTCTCGCCGGGCAGGACGCGCTGGACCTCGCCTTCGCCGGCGGCCGTTGCCGGCTGCACGCCGAGCGAGCCGGACAGCACGACATAGAGGCGCGCGCGCAGGCCGTCCTCGACCGGCTCGCCTTTTGCCACGCGCACCACCGGGCAGGCGGCCAGCAGCGCCGCCACGGCCGGGGTGTCGGCATCGCGGAACAGCTCGAGGTCGCGGATGGCATAGCGGGACGCGCCGAATGCGCCGATGATCTTCAATGGAAGTCCAGGTAGATGATGAATATTGACAACTCGAAATCATACCGCATTGCAACTTCCAAACCGATACTTGGCGTCCGATAAACAACAGTGTTTCAATAGCGGGATGAATCCATCTTCCTTCCTTATCGACGCCCTGGGCACGCAGCACGCGCCGGCGCCGGACGCCCGCATCGTCTGCCTGGTGCCTTCGATTACCGAGCTGCTGTGCACGCTGGGCCTGGCCGGCCAGCTGGTCGGACGCACCGGTTTCTGCATCCATCCGCACGAGGTCGTCGCCGGCATCCCCAAGGTGGGCGGCACCAAGGACGTCAACATCGAGAAGATCCGCAAGCTGGCCCCGACCCACGTGGTGGTCAACATCGACGAAAACGAAAAGCCGACTGTCGACCACCTGCGCGAATTCGTGCCGAACATCGTGGTCACCCACCCGAACACGCCGCGCGACAACCTCGGCCTGGCGCGCCTGATGGGCGGGATCTTCGGTAGAGAAGAGGCCGCCGAGCGCTGGTGCGCAGCCTTCGAGGCCGAATATGCGGTTCTCAAGAACGAACCCGCCGGCCCGGCGCGCACGGTGCTGTACTGCATCTGGCAGGACCCGTGGATGACGGTATCCGGCGATACCTATATCGCGAGCATGCTGGCGGAACTGGGCTGGCAGGTGCCGGCGCTCGGGAAGGGCGAACGCTATCCCCGCTTCGAATGGTCGCAAGCGCTGGTGGATGGACTGGATGCGGTGCTGCTGTCGACCGAGCCCTACCGGTTCACGGAAGTGCACGCCGATGCGCTGGAGAAGCAGATCGGCATTCCCGTGTTCCTGGTCGACGGGGAAATGATGTCCTGGTACGGAAGCCGCGCCCTCGAAGGCTTGCGTTATCTGCGCAAACTAAGAGGGGCGGTAGAAGGCTGAAGTGGCTGGCCGCTTACTGGTTGTCGGTCAGGCCTTTGTAGGACTCGATCGGCACGTCGGCATCCATCGGGACGGCGGCACGCTTGTTCTTGTCGTTGAGGCGGCCCAGGGCGCTGTCCAGTGCGCGCTTGAGTTTGCTCGCGGCGCCGGCGATCGACTGGTGCAGGTCGGCGGCGTGTGCATGCACGACCACCGCGTCGTAGCCCGCCACGCGCGCTTCCATCATGCAGTACTGGTCGCCGTCCTCGTGCTTCTGGCCGTTCTGGTTGCTCAGGTGGACGTCCACGCGGCGCACCTGTTCGAAGCGGCCGACGCTCGATTCGACGGCTTCGCGCACGCGCTCGTCGAGGCCCTGGTGGCGGTCGATGGTGTTGTCGGTATTAACGTTGATTTCCATAAATCGCTCCAATAGTTGACACTGTTGAAACGATCTTACACCGCCCGGCGAATGGACCGCGTCCCGATTGGCGCGCTCATGCATTCACGAAGCCCGCCGCGATATTGATCGACAGCCCGAGAATGAGCAGGTTGAAGAAGAAGGCCAGCACCGAATGGCCGAGCACGAGCTTGCGCATGCTGCGCGAAGTCACCGCCACGTCCGAAGTCTGGACCGCCACCGCGATGGTGAAGGAGAAGTACAGGAAGTCCCAGTAATCGGGCGCGATGCCGGCGCCGTCCGGGCCTTCTTCCGGAAAGCGCAGCGGCGTGCGATCCCTGGGCGCGCGGTAGTAGAGGTGGGCGTAGTGGAAGCAGAACAGCACGCCGACCAGCAGCCATGAACCGATCACGGTGAGGGCCGTAAAGGCATAGCGCAGCGCGACCTGGTCGGCCGGCACATGGTCCATGCGGCTCAGTTCGGAGACGATGGCGTACAGGCTCAGCACCGCGCCGGTCACCAGGGTGAACAGCACCAGGCCGGCGCTCTCGTCCTGCTTGCCGGCGATTTCGCGCACCTTGTGGTGATCGGCCCGGGTCATCATCCAGGCCATGCCGAGCAGGTAGACCCAGACCCCGGCATTCCAGCCGATCAGCGCACGCCGCAGCCACGGATGCGAATCCGGCCAGGCCAGGCCGACCACGGCGCCGAAAGCGATCGCCAGCGTCAGGTGCGGCCGCGAACGGATGAAGCGGTGCAGCAGGCGCCGCCCCTTTTCCTTGTCATGCCCGTGCCCGGCCTTGTCCATCATCCGGCCGCTTTTGCCGCCTTCGCGGCTTCTTCCGCCTCGTGGTGCGGGAAGCGGTCCATGGTCGAGAGCACCGGGAACAGCTTCATCCAGGTGCCGGTGACCACCAGGGTGGCGGCGCCGCCGAACAGGATCGCGCGCACCAGGCCGAACCAGCTGGCGGTGAGACCCGACTCGAATTCGCCCAGTTCGTTCGAGGCGCCGATGAAGACGGAGTTGACGGCGCTGACGCGGCCGCGGATCTCGTCCGGGGTCTCGTACTGCACCAGCAGGTGGCGCACGTAGACGCTGACCATGTCGCCGGCGCCCAGCAGGAACAGGGCGACGAGGGCGATGGCGAAGCTGCCGGTCAGCCCCATGGTCACGGTGGCGGCGCCGAACAGGGCGACCCCGCCGAACATCCAGGCGCCGACCTTGCGGCGGATCGGGAAGAAGGCCAGCAGGATCGAGCACAGCGCGGCGCCGGCGCCGGGTGCGGTGCGCAGCAGGCCCAGGCCGGTCGGGCCGGCGGCGAGCACGTCGTGGGCGTAGGCGGGCAGCAGGGCGGTGGCGCCGCCGAACAGCACGGCGAACAGGTCGAGCGAGATGGCGCCCAGCACGATCGGGCGCGACCACACGAAACGCAGGCCTTCGAGCAGCGTGTGCCAGCTGACCGGCGCCCTGTTCATCGCCTGCGGCGCGCTCTTCGTGCCGGCCATCAGCAGCACCGACAACGCCAGCAGCACGCTCGAGACCGTGTACACCACGTTCGGCCCGAACACGTACAGCAGGCCGCCCAGCACCGGACCGGCGATCACGGCCACGTGGAAGGTCGAGGAACTGAGCGCCACCGCCTGCGAGAAGGCCTCGT
>Ga0265798_10010407_pt1 | contig 11484 bp, 8 predicted proteins | sample P3T30metagenome_FD_192430 | JGI IMG/M metagenome (GOLD analysis project Ga0265798, IMG submission 192430) | Plant litter microbial communities from East Loma Ridge, Irvine, California - P3 T30 | ecosystem: Environmental > Terrestrial > Plant litter > Unclassified | place: USA: California... | reverse complement strand
GATGGGGATGGCGGCCGTGGCCGTGCCGTGGAACCGGGCGGTCGCGCGCTTGCGCGTCTCGCGTTCCGCGTCGGCGCTGCGCCAGTCGTCCGGCAGCAGGTGGTCGAGCACGTCGTCGATGGTGACGACCCCGACCAGGCGGTGGTTCTCGTCCACCACGGGCACCGAGACGAGGTTGTAGCTCGCCATGATGCGGGAGACCTCCGCCGCGCTCGTGTCGGCGCGCACGGGTTCGAGGCCCTGGTCGAGGAGCGTGCCGAGGCGCTCGTGCGGCGGGTAGCGCAGCATCCGCTGGAAGTGCACCATGCCGAGGAAGCGGCCGGTGGGCGGCTCGTACGGCGGGAGCGTGACGCACACGGCCGCGCCGAGGGTGGGCGCGAGCTCGTGGCGGCGGATGAGCGCGAGGCCCTCCGCGACCGTCGCGTCGCCCGAGACGATGACGGGGTCCGTCGTCATGAGGCCGCCCGCGGTGTCCGGCGCGTAGCTGAGGAGCATGCGGACGTCGTCGGCCTCCTCCGGCTGCATCAGCTCGAGGAGGGCCTCGCCGCGCTCCTCGGAGAGCTGCGCGATGAGGTCGGCCGCGTCGTCCGGCTGCATCTGGTCGAGGACGTCGGCGGCCCGGTCGTCGTCGAGGGTCGCCATGATCTCGACCTGCTGCGACTCCGGCATCTCCTCGAGCACGTCGGCGAGGCGCGCGTCGGGCAGCTCCTCCGCGACCTCGAGGCGGCGGGCCTGCGGCAGGTCGAGCAGGGTGTTGGCGAGGTCGGCCGGGAGCAGGTCGGAGTAGGCGGCGAGGAACTGCGAGGCGGACTGGGCGACGCCCTCGTCCTGCAGCTCGGCGACCTCCTCCCACGCGGCGAAGATGGTGGCGCCCTTGGCGAAGGGCGAGGGGCTCGTGCGGGGACGCCGGCAGAACAGCTGGGCGACCTCCCACTCGGCCTGGCGGGACTCCTCGATCGCGACGTCCTCGATGACGGCGGTGCCGGATCCGTCGCGCATGCTCACGCGGCGGCCGAGGATCTCCGCGATGACGCGCACCTCGCCCCCGCGCTGCTCGAAGCGGCGGAGGTTGATGAGGCCCGTGGTGATGATCTGCCCGGAGCCGATGCTCGTGACGCGCCCGATGGAGAGGAACACGCGCCGCTTGCCCGGCACCTCGACGATGAGGCCGACGACGCGCGGCGGATCGTCCTTGCGGTAGACGACGAGCACGTCGCGCACGCGGCCGACGCGGTCTCCTGCGGGGTCGAACACGCTGCACCCGGCGAGCCGGGCGACGAAGACTCGGGAGGCGCTCACGAAGCCAATCTAGTCGCTCGCCCTGCCCCCTCCCGGCCCCCCGTGGAAGACTGGCGGGGTGACCTCCCCACTGATCGGACGGACCCCCCGCGCGCGCATGCCCCAGCTCCCGAAGGGCGAGCCCGTGGCCACCTACGACACCTACGACGAGGCCCAGAAGGCCGTCGTCGCGCTCGCCGAGGCCGACTTCCCGCTCACCCAGGTGAGCATCGTCGGCAACGAGCTCACGAGCGTCGAGCGCGTCACCGGCAAGCTCACCTACGCCCGTGCCGCGGCGGCCGGCGGCGCGAGCGGCGCGTGGCTCGGCCTCTTCCTCGGCCTCGTCACGTTCCTCTTCTCACCCGTGCCGAACGTGTCGTCGGTCATCGGCGCGATCATCATCGGCCTCGGCTTCGGGGCGATCTACGGGATCGTCAGCTACAGCATCACCCGCCGGCGGCGGGACTTCACCTCGGTCATGCAGGTCATCGCGACGAGCTACTCCGTGGTGGTCGAGCCCGACTCGCTGCACCGGGCGCGGAACGTGCTCGGTCTCGGCGCCCCGGCCACCTCGGTCTACGGGGAGCCCGTCGTCACGGCCCCGACGCCGCCGGCCGCGCCGCCCGCATCGCGCCCCGCGGGCCCGTACGGGGAGCGCGTGCCGGAGCCGGGCGCATCCGACGCCCCCGAGCCGACCGCGCCGCCGACGTCGACCGATCGGCCCGTGGGGGAGCAGGGCGCGCAGGGCGCCTAGCCCTCGGGGTCCGCGGGGCGGGCGCTAGGCCCGACCCGCCATCCAGGCCTCGACCTCGTCGGCCGTGCGGGGGATCCCGGCCGAGAGGTTCTCGGCGCCGTCGCGCGTCACGAGGATGTCGTCCTCGATGCGCACGCCGATGCCGCGGAACCGCTCCGGCACCGTCAGGTCGTCGGGCTGGAAGTAGAGGCCCGGCTCGATGGTGAAGACCATGCCGGCCTCGACGATCCCGTCGATGTACATGTCGCGGCGGGCCTGCGCGCAGTCGTGCACGTCGAGGCCGAGGTGGTGGCTCGTGCCGTGCACCATGTAGCGGCGGTGGTGCTGGTTGTCGGCCTCGAGCGCCTCCTCGGCGGTGACGGGGAGCATGCCCCAGTCGGCGGCCTTCCGCGCGATGACCTGCATGGCGGCGGCGTGCACCTCGCGGAACCGGATGCCGGGGCGCACGATCGCGAGCGCCGCGTCCGCCGCCTCGCGCACGGCCTCGTAGACCTCGCGCTGCACGTCGGTGAAGGTGCCGGAGACGGGCAGGGTGCGCGTGATGTCGGCCGTGTACAGGCTGTCGAGCTCCACGCCGGCGTCGACGAGGATCAGGTCGCCCGGCGTCACGCGGCCGTCGTTGCGCGTCCAGTGGAGGATGCACGCGTGCGGGCCGGACGCCGCGATGGTGTCGTAGCCGACCGCGTTGCCGTCGGCCCGGGCGCGCGCGTTGAACACGCCCTCCACGACGCGCTCGCCGCGGGCGTGCGCGACGACGGCGGGCATGTCGGCGATGACGTCGGAGAAGCCGCGGCCCGTGGTGTCGACGGCCTCGCGCATCTGGCGGATCTCGTACGCGTCCTTCACGAGGCGCAGCTCCGAGGCGTCGCGGGCGAGGAGCGCGTCGCCGTCGGGGGCGTCGGCCGCGTCCGCCTCGGCGTCGGCGTCGGAGCCGGAGGTGGTGGCGGTGGTGGCGGCGCGCGCGGCGTCGACGCGGGCGGCGATCACGGCGTCGGCCTCGCGGACCACGCGGACGGCGCCTGCGGCCGCGATGGCGTCGTCGACGTCGGCCAGCGGGGCGGTGGCGAGCCCGAGGTCGGCGGCGACCTGGCGGAGGGAGGGGCGCGGGCCGATCCAGAACTCGCCGATCTCGGCGTTGGCGTAGAACTCGTCGCTGTCGCGGCCGGCGCGCTCGCGGAAGTACAGGGTGGCCTCGTGAGCGGAGCCGTCGGCGGAGGATCCGGCGGCCACGGGCTCGAGGACCAGCACGGCGCCGGGCTCGCTGTCGGCGCCCCAGCCTGTGAGGTGCGCGAAGGCGGAGTGCGGGCGGAACGGGTAGTCGGTGTCGTTGCTGCGCTGCTTCAGACGGCCCGCGGGGATCACGAGGCGCGTGCCCACGTGGAGCGCGGAGAGCCGGCGGCGCCGGTCGGCGGCGAACGGCGCCTGCTCGCGCGCGGACGGGTCGACCTCCTCGCGGTCGGCCCAGTTCGTCGAGACGAAGTCGCTGAACGCGGTGCTGGCCGGCGTCGTGCTGCGGTTGGACGTGGCGCGGGGGACGGGCGCGGCGCCGGATCCGGGCGTCGGGGCGTCCGCGGGCGCGGTGACGGCGGGCGCCGGCGTCTCCGCCGTCGCGAGCGGCGCGGCCGGGTCGGCGGCGATGTCGGCGGGGGCGGGGGCGGTGTCGGACGCGGTGTCGGTGTTCTCGGCCATCCGTCGATCATCCCACCTGCCCCGCGCGGCGTCGCGGCGGGGAGCGCCGTGAGCTGCGCGACCCGAGGTCCCGTCCGTGGTCAGCGGAGCGGGGTCAGCTGCGCGATGCCCGTGGTCCCGTCCGTGGTCAGCGGAGCGGCGTCAGCTGCGCGATGCCCGAGGTCCCGTCCGTGGTCAGCGGAGCGGGGTCAGCTGCGCGATGCCCGAGGTCCCGTCCGTGGTCAGCACGGGGAGTCAGCGGAGCGGCGTCAGCTGCGCGATGATCGGCCGGTGGTCGCTCCCCGCGCCGTCGCGGTCCTCGACGACGCGGAAGCCCGTGACCTCCCATCCGGGCGTGGCCATGATGTGGTCGATGGGCGTGCCGAGGAGGGCGGGGATCCCGGTCGGCCAGGTGCCGACGGCGCCGTTGCCCGACGCGCGCGCGGCGTCGACGCACTGCCCGAGGTCGGTGACCTGGTCGCGCTCGGTGGGCGTTCCGCCGTAGCGGCTCATGTGGTCGAGGGTGGCGTTGAAGTCGCCCGCGATGATGACGTTCCCCTCGTCGCAGCGCTGCCCGAGCCACGCGAGGTCGGAGCGCCAGTTGTCCATCTGCTCGGGGATGGGGGAGACGGGGTGCACGGCCATGATCACGGGCCCCTTCCCGTCGACCGGCTCCATGATGACCGTCGGCAGCACGGCGGTGGTGCCGCGCGACTCGTCGAGCCGGTACTCGCCGTAGTCCGCGCTGATCAGGATGGTGGTCGAGCGCGCCGCGGCCACGTCGTCGAAGGCCACGGTGCGGACCCACATGGGGCGTCCCGCGTCCCGCATCATGACCGCGATCTCCGCGCCGGTCTCCTCGCGCGTCTCCGGCAGCGTGATCACGTCGGCCCCGGACTCGATGGCGAGGTCGGCGACCGCGCGGGGTCCGGTCGCGCCGCCGAGCGTGTTCCAGGAGAGGACGGTGACGTCGGCGTCCTGCGGGTCGGCGAACGCCGTGTCGCCCGCGCCGCGCGTGGCGAGGACGGCGGTGTTGGCGCCGATGAAGAGCGCGAGCAGCAGCGCGAGGCTGCCGAGGAGTCGCCGGCCCGGCCGGATCGCCAGGCACAGGAGGAGGGTCAGGACGAGCACCGCGGCGGCCGCGGCGACGAGCGCGCCCCGGATGGCGACGGCGTGGGCGACGAGGTAGGTCTGCTCGAGGCCGAGCAGCTGCGGCCAGGTGACGACGAGGAGACCGGCGGCGGTGACGAGGATGACTGCTGCTCCGACGACCCGACCCATGACGCCCATCACACTATGGCGGCTCTCTGGGAGAGCGCCGCCGCGGAGCCCGCAGGGCCGGGGCTCGTCGGCGCGGCGGATAGGATCGCAGGATGCCGGACGAGCAGCGGGGGCCGATCGACCTGCACACGCACAGCACCGTGTCGGACGGCACCGAGACGCCCGCCGAGCTCGTCGCGCAGGCCGCGCGGCAGGGCCTGTCGGCGGTCGCGCTCACCGACCACGACTCGACCGCGGGCTGGGCCGCAGCGTCCCGCGCGGCGCTCGCCCACGGCATCACGCTCGTGCCCGGCATGGAGATGAGCACGCAGCTGGAGTACGCGAGCGTGCACGTCCTCGCCTACCTCTTCGATCCGGAGGACGCCGACCTGGCCGCCATGACCGCGCGCGTCCGCGGAGAGCGCATGACGCGGGCCGAGGCGATGGTCGGCCGCATCGCGAAGGACTACGCGCTCACGTGGGACGACGTGCTCGCGCAGACCACGCCCGGCAGCACCATCGGCCGCCCGCACATCGCCGACGCGCTCGTCGCGCGCGGGCACGTGGCCACCCGCTCGGCCGCGTTCGCGAGCATCCTGCACTGGCAGGGCGGCTACTACCGGCCCCACTACGCACCCGACCCGATCCTCGGGGTCGAGCTCATCACGGCGGCCGGCGGGCTCGCGGTGCTCGCGCACCCGGGCGCGCGGGGCCCGGAGCGCGTGCTGTCGGACGCGCGGATGACCGCGCTCGTCGCCGCCGGCCTCTTCGGCGTCGAGGTGCGACACCGCGACAACCCGCCCGCCTCGCGCGTGCGTCTCACGGAGCTGGCGGAGCGATTCGGGCTGGAGGTCACCGGATCCAGCGACTACCACGGCGACGGCAAGCCCAACCGGCTGGCCGAGAACACCACGGAGCCCGCGGTGCTCGCCCGCATCGTGGAGCGCGCGACGGGCTGGGCGCCGGTCGTGCCGGTGACCGCGGCCTGATCCGCACCCGTCGCAGGGACGACGAGAGGGGCCGCACCCACCGGATGCGGCCCCTCTCGTCGTGGCGGCTGTGCGCGGCTAGGCCGTGGCGGTCGGGCGGTCGCCGCCGCTGCGACGGCGGCGGTTGCGCGAGCGCGGTCGCGTCTCGCCGTCGGGGCGCGGTGCGTCGTGGCCGCCGGCCGTGTCGGGCTGCTCGCTGCCGATGACCGCGGTGGCCTCGGCGGGGGTGGACGCCGAGGACGAGCCGGACGAGCCGCTGCGCGAGCGCGAGCGCCCGCCCTCGCGGGATCCGTCGCGTCCGCCGGAGCGGTCGCCGCCCCGACCGCCGTCGCGGCCCCCGTCACGTCCTCCGGAGCGGCCGCCGTCGGAGCCGCGGCTGCCGGGACGCTCGCGCGGGGTGCCGTCCGGGTTCACCGTGGGGGTCGCGCGGAGGCGGCCCTTGGATCCGGCGGGGATGTCGAGGTCGGTGAAGAGGTGCGGCGAGGACGAGTACGTCTCGGTGGGCTCCGGCTGGCCGAACTCGAGGGCGCGGTTGATGAGCGCCCACTTGTGCAGGTCGTCCCAGTCGACGAACGTGACCGCGATGCCGGTCTTGCCCGCGCGCCCCGTGCGGCCCACGCGGTGCAGGTACGCCTTGTCGTCCTCGGGGATCGTGTGGTTGATCACGTGCGTGACGTCGAGCACGTCGATCCCGCGCGCCGCGACGTCGGTCGCGATGAGGATGTCCTTCTTGCCCGCCTTGAACGCGGCCATCGCGCGCTCGCGCTGCTCCTGGTTGAGGTCGCCGTGCACGGCCGCGGCGTTGAAGCCGCGGTCGTTGAGCTCCTCGACGAGGCGGGCGGCGGCGCGCTTGGTGCGCGTGAAGATCACGGTCTTGCCGCGGCCCTCGGCCTGGAGGATGCGGCCGATGACCTCGTCCTTGTCCATGTTGTGCGCGCGGTAGACGAGGTGGCGGATGTTCGCCTGCGTGAGGCCCTCGTCCGGGTCGGTCGCGCGGATGTGGATGGGCTTCGTCATGAAGCGGCGGGCCAGCGCGACGATCGGGCCCGGCATGGTGGCCGAGAACAGCATCGTGTGGCGCACGGCGGGGGTCTGCGCGAAGAGCTTCTCGATGTCGGAGAGGAACCCGAGGTCGAGCATCTTGTCGGCCTCGTCGAGCACCATCTCGCGCACGTTCGCCAGGCTCAGCAGGCGCTGGCCCACCAGGTCGAGCAGGCGGCCCGGCGTGCCGACGACGATCTGGGCACCTGCCTTCAGCTGCTCGATCTGGCCCTCGTACGCCTTGCCGCCGTAGATGGAGACGACGGTGGTGGCGCGGTTCGCGGTGGCGAGCTGAAGGTCCTCGGTGACCTGCACGGCGAGCTCGCGCGTCGGCACGACCACGAGGGCCTGCACGCCGGGCTCGGGGGTGAGGCCGAGCCGCTGGATCAGCGGGAGGCCGAAGCCGAAGGTCTTGCCGGTGCCCGTCTTGGCCTGGCCGATGATGTCCTGGCCGGAGAGCGCCAGGGGGATGGTCTGCTCCTGGATGGGGAAGGGTTCGAGGATCCCGTGGTCGGCGAGCGCCTGGACCATGTCCTCGTCGATGTTCAGTTCGGTGAAAGTCACGTTGTGCCCTGTCTAGCGGTGCGGTCCACGCCCGGACTGCTGCTCTGCGGGCGCGATGGGCCCCTTCCGTTGAGGGACCACGGGCGAGTTTAGCGGGCGGGGGCCCGGACGCCGCCTCCGCCGCCCTTTACACTGGCCACGTGCTCAAGATGTTCGGACGCCGGTCGACGACGATCGAGGCGCCCCGGGTCAGGTCCCGCGGTGAGGCGAAGCGCCGTGCCGCGTCGGCGACCGTGAGCGTCGACGACTTCTCGCCCGACACCCTCCGCTTCCTCGGCGCCGCCGCGTACCTGCAGCTCACCGTCTTCGAGACGCTGTCGCGTGCCGTGACCGAGGCGCCCGACCTCGCCGGCAAGGAGGCCGTCTCCACGGCCGCCGGCATCGCGCTCGGGAAGCACCAGGCGCTCGCCGCGGAGATCAAGCGGCTGGGCGGCGAGCCGAGTGTCGTGATGGAGCCGCACCGCGCGGCCTTCGACCGCTTCACGGGGGTCGTCGCGGGCGGCGACTGGTACGAGAGCCTCATCTCCTCCTACATCACCACCGGGCTGCTGGACGACTTCTTCGTGCGCCTCGCCTCCTCCCTCCCGTCCGACCAGCGGCAGCGCGTCGTGGTGCTGCTCTCCTCGGGCATCGGGCAGCAGGGCATCGTCGACGCCGTGCGCGCCGGCATCCGCCGCGACCCCCGGCTGGCGTCGCGGCTCGCGATGTGGGGGCGCCGGCTCGTGGGCGACACGCTGCTGGTGGCGGGCACGGCCATGCGGGCGTCCCTCGCGGATCCGGCCGACGCGCGCGTGCACCTGGAGCCGGTGTTCGCGGGCATCATCACGGCGCACACGCGGCGGATGGACGCCCTCGGCCTGACGGCCTGAGGCCCTCCCCGGTGGACCCGCCTCGGGTCGCGGGCGCGTAGCGATCCGTCTGCCCGGCGGACGGCTGCGTCGCCCGCACGCGACGACGCCCGGCCCCTCGCGGGACCGGGCGTCGTGACGTGCGGGAGCGGATCAGCCGCCGATGGCCGCCAGGGCGCGCGCGTCGGCGGCGGAGCGGCGCCGGCCGACGACGAGGTCGACCGCCGCGGCGGCCAGGGCCGAGACGCCGAGCGTCGCGATCCAGATGACGCCCTGGTCCCAGCGGAGCCCCGCCCAGGTGAGCGCGACCCACGCGGCCATCGCCGCGACCGTGCCGACCGAAGGGACCAGCAGGGCGCCGTGGGTGCCGCGGTGGGGCAGAGCGTAGCGCGCGACGAGGCCGATGAGGGCGCCGAACAGCGCGACGAAGAGGAGCTCCACGGTCGGAGGCGGGCTAGCGGACGAAGCCGATGCGCGGGGCGTCCGCGCTGCCGAGCTCGACGTAGGCGAGGTGCGCGGTGACGGCGAGGTGCGTCGCGCCCTTGTCGTCGGTGAACGAGATGAAGGGCGAGGAGTCGCGGACGGCGTCCGTGACGGTCCGCTGGACCTCCTCGGGCGTCTGCTTGGTGGTGAAGGAGAGCTCGCGGGCGGTGTTGACGAGGCCGATACGGATTTCCACGGGAGGTGCCTTTCGATGCGTCGGATGCGACGGTGCTCCCCTGAGGCTAGGGCACCCGCCCGGGCGGATCCGCGGCGTTCACTGAGGGCGGACGAGCCGCGTCGGCGCGGCCGCGACGGGCGTGTCCCGGCTCGCCCCCGCGGATCCGCCGACGTCGGGGGCCGCCGGTAGCGTGGGCCCGTGACCATCCGGGGATTCCGCCAGCCGTCCGCCGCGAGCGCATCGGGCGGCGCGGTCGCCGCGGTCGAGCTCGACCCGTCGCAGCGCCGGGTCGTGGAGCTGCCCGCGGGCGTGAGCGCCGCCGTGCTCGGCGCCCCGGGATCCGGCCGCACCACCGCGCTGCGGGAGCTGGTCGCCGAGCGGATCCTCGTGCACGGGCTCGACCCGTCGGAGGTCCTCGTCCTCGCGCCCTCGCGGGCCGCGGCCACGCGCCTCCGCGACGAGCTCGCGCTCCGGGTCGGCGTGCCCACGCTCGGGCCGCTCGCGCGCACCGCCACCTCGGTCGCGTTCGAGGTGCTCGCGCGCCGCGCCGCCGAGACGGGCGCCGAGCCGCCGCGGCTGCTCACGGGGGCCGAGCAGGACCAGATCATCGCCGACCTCCTCGCGGGCCACGAGGAGCTCGGCACCGGGCCCGCGTGGCCGGATCCGCTCGGCGTCGAGGTCCGGCGGCTGCGCGCCTTCCGCACGGAGCTGCGTGAGCTGCTCATGCGCGCCACGGAGGAGCGCGTGCGCCCGGACGTGCTCGCCGACCTCGGCCGCGCGCACGGCGTGCCCGAGTGGGTCGCGGCGGCGGAGTTCGCCCGCGAGTACGAGGACGTCGTCGACTCCTTCCGCGGCGACCACCTCGACAGCGCGGAGCTGCTCGCGGAGGCCGTGCTCGTCGTGTCGCGGGGGGAGGCGCTCACCGGCATCCGCCTGGTCGTGGCCGACGACCTCCACGAGGCGACGGCCGCCACCCTCTCGCTCCTCCAGGCGCTCGCCGCGCGCGGGGCGGACGTGGTCGCGTTCGGCGACCCGGACGTCGCGGCCGCCACCTTCCGCGGCGCCGAGGCCGCGGCGCTCGGCCGGCTGTCCGCCGTGCTCGGGCTGCCGGAGCTCGTCACCCTGGTCCTCGACCGCGTGCACCGGCAGCCGCCCGCGCTCCGGGCCCTCACCTCGGCCGTCACGGCGCGCATCGGCGCGGCGGGCGCCGGGCGGCAGCGGCAGGCGGGATCCGCGCCGGGCCTCGTCGACGACGCCGACCCCATCCAGGTCATCGAGGCGCCCACGCGCGCCATCGAGCTGGCCCGACTCGCGCGTCGGCTGCGTGAGGAGCACCTGCTCGGCGGCGTGCCGTGGGCGCGCATGGTCGTGCTGGTGCGCTCCGGATCCCTCGTGCCCCAGGTGGCCCGCAGCCTCGCCACCGCGGAGGTGCCCACGCGCACGGCCGTCGCGGGGCGGGCCCTCCGCGACGACCTCGCGGCGCTCGCGCTCATCCGCGCGGTCGACGTGGTGCTGGGTCGCGTGCCGCTCACGCCCGACATCGCGGCCGAGCTCGCCACGGGCCCGCTCGGCGGCCTCGACGGCATCGCGCTCCGCCGCCTGCGGCTGGCGATGCGGCAGGAGGAGCTCGCGGGCGACGGGCACCGCTCGAGCGACGAGCTGCTGGTGGAGGCGCTGGCCGCGCCCGGCCGCCTCGAGACGCTCGACCTCGCCCCGGCGCGCCGCCTCGCCCGGCTCGCGCGCACCCTGCAGGGCGCGCGCGGGCTCGCCGACGCGGACGCCACCGTCGAGGAGCTGCTCTGGCACCTCTGGGAGGGCTCGCGCCTCGCCGGGCCGTGGTTCGAGCAGGCCCTGCAGACGGGCATCGTCGCGGACCAGGCGAACCGCGACCTCGACGGCGTCGTCGCGCTGTTCACGGCCGCGCGCCGGTTCGTCGAGCGGAACCCCGGCCGCCCCGCGTCCGACTTCGTCGAGGAGCTGCTCGGCGCGGAGGTGCCCGAGGACACGCTCTCGCCCCAGCCGCTCGCCGACACGGTGCTCGTCGCCACGCCGTCCGCCGTCGTGGGCGCCGGGTACGAGGTCGTCGCGGTGGCCGCGCTGCAGGAGGGCGTCTGGCCGAACCTGCGGCTGCGCGGATCCCTGCTGCACCCGCAGCGCCTCTCGGCCGTCGCACGCGGGCTCGACCGCGTCGACGTCGACGAGCGCGCCGAGGTGCTCTCCGACGAGCTGCGGATGCTCGCGCTCGCCGTGTCGCGCGCGTCCCGCGTCGTGGTGCTCAGCGCCACCGCCAACGACGAGGAGGCGCCGTCGCCGTTCCTGCGCCTCGTGCCGGCGGCGCCCGGCCTCGCCGAGGCGGAGGCCGGAGCCGAGGCGGGCCGGGTGGCGAAGGACGCACCGGCCGCGCTGCGGATCCGGCCCGAC
>Ga0265798_10010406_pt1 | contig 11486 bp, 13 predicted proteins | sample P3T30metagenome_FD_192430 | JGI IMG/M metagenome (GOLD analysis project Ga0265798, IMG submission 192430) | Plant litter microbial communities from East Loma Ridge, Irvine, California - P3 T30 | ecosystem: Environmental > Terrestrial > Plant litter > Unclassified | place: USA: California... | reverse complement strand
CGGAACGCCGCCTGTGCGAGGAGGTGCATCTCAACCTCGCCTATCGTTGGTTCTGCCGGCTCGATCTGGCCGACCGGGTGCCCGACCATTCCACCTTCTCCAAGAACCGGCACGGCCGCTTCCGCGCCTGCGACCTGCATCGCCTGTTGTTCGAGCAGGTAGTCGCAAAGTGCGCCGCGGCCGGGCTAGTAGCTGGGCGGGACGTGGCGGTGGACGGCAGCACGATCATGGCCGACGCCAGCCGCGAGAAGAAGCTAAAGGGGGCAGATGCTGCGGACGAGCTTCGTGCCAGGGAAAGCGTATCGCGGCCCGTCGCCGAGTATCTGGCAGCGCTCGATACCGCGTTGCCGCCAGATCCCGATGAACCGGCGCCTGTCGATCCTGCGAGCATCTCGCCGACCGACCCGCAGGCGGCCCTTACCTGCAAGCATGGGTCGGCGCGCTACGCATACGCCATCAACCCGCTGCTAGACCTAGAGACCGACTGCATCCTTGATGTGGAGGCAACGCCGGCGCGCTTCTCGTCAGAGGTTGCGGCGACCCGAACGCTGGTTTCACGTGCTGGCACCAGGCTGGGCATCGCGCTCGAAAGCCTCGCGGCCGACAAGGCGTATGGCAGTGGCCCACTGCTCGGCTGGCTGCTCAAGCGGAATATTACGCCGTACATTCCGGTTATCGACCGCAGCCGCCAGCGCGACGCCTTTTTAACCCGCGATTCCTTCTACTACGATCGCGAAGCCGACGCCTATCGCTGTCCGGCGGGCAAGCAGCTCAGCTACTGCGGCACCAGGCGCGCCAGTCAGGTCCGCGTCTATCGAAGCCATGTCGCCGATTGTGCTGGTTGCGAACTGAAATCCCAATGCACCATCGGCCGGAAACGCAGCATCAGTCGCCTCGTCAGCGAGGATGCCCGCGACACCGTGCGCGCCCTTGCCGGCACCGACGCCTACGTGCACGCGCGGCGTCGAAGACAGCGGATCGAGCGCGTGTTTGGTCACCTGAAACGCAATCTGGGGCTACGAACACTCAAGTTGCGTGGCCTGTCGGGAGCTACCGAGGAGTTCACCATGGCGGCTGCGGCCTATAACCTCCAGCTGCTCGCCCGGCAGGCGGCGCCGGCCTGATACGAGCGCATCGTGCGGCGCCCGGCGCCGCCAGCCATCCGTTGCGCTGTTACTCCGCAGGCTTTTTTCAACAGCCTCCTTCGGTTTTGACACCAAGATGATCAGTGACTTGCGCCGAACTCGAATGTGATCGGTGCGAGGCTCGCACTGGACGTGATCGGACGTCCGGCGACCTCTCCAACCCAGCCCGGTCTCCAAACGTCGTTGTTCCACATGGTCGCGACGCGCCGACGCTGGTCGTCTGGACCAAAGCAAGGCGACGCAGGGTGACGTAGCGCGATCGCGCTTCAACAGCTCGCGATCCCAGTCGACCGGAGCGAGATACGTAAGCCGGTGCGGCGGGGATGGCGACGGTAAGCATTTGGAAATCTCCTTGCTTGGGAAGACCATCGTCCATCGCGAATGACGGAACGCGCCTCGCCCTAAGCCAATACATAAAGCATGTGATAATGAGTAAATAAACCTCATAATCCGCTTTACATTTGCTCCGGCATACCTCATATGAGTCTTGCGGCACCCCTTCACGACCCGGGGGATCGCCTGAGCGAAGATATCTTCACTCGGTTATTGAGGGCCGCTTTTCTAGAAACGGAGCAAACCTATGATATTTTTAAGTAGTCTTCGCTGACGCTGAATAAGCGTCAGACGCGCTAGGGGTGGCATTCACCTCCGAAGTCATTAGCACTCGGACTTCCAAACTTCGAGAGAGCTAATGGAATAACTAGCAGGAATCCAATCCTGCAGGAGCGTATTTTGGACCTTGTCCTTGATACATCTCCTAGCGTGTATGAGGTGAGTGCAAGTATTTTGGAAAGGTCCGCGATTCTACTAGGGATAGCGGATATGGCCAAGTTTGAAGTGTGCGTTGGTGACGAGTTCGAAGTTTCCGCTGTTGAAGTGGAGTCGATCGAAACGGTGTTGGCGCTGAGTACCGTGAGTTCGACGCACCGGACGTTCCGAATGCGGGAAAACTTGACGGTGTTCATCATGGTGACGCTCGGGATCAGCCTGCTGGTGGCGACGCTCATTGGTTTTTTCGACGGGAGCTTCAACGAAGTGAACGCCGTCTGGACCGCTGGCGGAGTTCCCTTGGGGTTCGTTCTGAGGAGTTATTTCGATAAAGGATGATCGTTCAGTCATGGCCAGACCAGCTAAAACCTCCTCCCCGGAGATGAAGCGCGTCCAGATGGATATGCCGGAGCGATCTGTGGCGCGCTTAAAGGCGTTGCAAGAAATGACGGATGCATCTTCCTACGCGGAGGTCGTCAAGAATGCCTTGCGGCTCTATGAGGCGCTCGTCCAGGAAGTTGAAGCGGGTGGAGAAATTCTCATTCGTCGCGGCGACACTACTGAGAAGTTAGGTATCTTCGGAGCTTAGGCATCGAAGGTACGTGAGAATTCTTCCCCCGTTTCCTTTTCACTTTAACCTAAGGTGCTACAGATAGGGGCGCGGTTATTGTGTCCAGCGCTTCTAGCACCGGGGCGCGGAGGTATACGGAAAGCGTCTTCACCTAATCGAACTTGCTCATGATCAGTGATTCATTCGCAAGATGTTGAGGTCGGCGGGCGCGCGAGCCAGCAGATCGTCCTCCACGTCGTCTAGCAAGGGTTCGCTAGCAAAATCATGGGCGCGGCGGATCGCAAGGCGGCGACTTTCGCCGGCTGCCAGCGCGCAGGTTGTCAGGCCCATGACCCATTTCACGGCATAGAGACATAGAGGTGTCAGAACCGTCCGGTTGTGACACGCGTATCGCGTGACTGACTAGCGGGGGTCCATCAAAGCCGACTAGGTTCGCTCAAAGAGCACCATCGGCTCGGTGGAACCGTCAATCACAAGACGCCAGCGCGTAAACCGCGCGCCGGCAAGGCCGGCAGCAGCCGTACCGGCAGCCGACATCTTGGCACTAACCTTAGTCCGCAGGTTGGGTCTTGAGCTGTCCTCCGCAATCAAAAAAAAGCTTCCCCCGCGGAGCTCGAGGTCGAGCGGCATACAGGCGCCGACCGCCGAGCTACCAAGGTCGACCTCAAGCTGAAGGTTAGCTACCCCAACGCCGGCCGCGTCCATAGGATCTAGGGTGTGGGCTAACCCACTGCTCGGACCATCAATCTCAACCAACCAGCCGTCGGTCAACAACCGCAGTGGCCCACCGTAAGCCGGGACGACCATGGAAACATTGGGAGGAACAATGCCATTAAAGGATTCCAGCCGGCAAGCCGGGACGAACGCTTTCAGTATCATTTGACTATAACCTCTGTGTCGACAGTCATATTGATGAAATGCACGATCGTCATTGTTGTTGGAGCGGACGAACGAACATGCTCCAGTAGTACTCGGACGCACCTTCAAAGGTCAGCTTTTCCGCTTCGGCGCGGCGTCCATATCCCATGCCCATGGCGCGCAGAAACAGCGCTTGATCATCAAAGTGGACGCTAAGGCTTTCGTTGTAGCTGTTGCTGTCGGCGACCTGACCTTGCACGTAATTGATCGATTGACCGATCATACCCCCCATAAACACAGTTCCACGAGCAACTACCTTTCCATCCCGGTAGGCGGAAAAGAAAAAGCGGTTCGCATCAACGCGTCGAAAGTCTGCTTCCACGCCCGGATTGCGGGCGGCAAGCTCAGATACAGAATTTTCAAAAAAGAGGGCCATATAGCCGAACGCCTCGACCAAGAACGCATCCTTGTCTCGATCGGTAAACCGCTTCGCGAGAGCTAGGTTGCTAGATCGCGGTGCTATCGCCTTCTCAAAAGCAGTTGATGTCTGCCCCATTACGCTCTGAGGTCGGGATGACATGGCTATCGCAGGCGTTGGCTCGGCCTTCGTCCCTTCGAGCTTTTCAACTGCTTTTCGAATTGCCTTTGCTACCTCAAGAAAAGCCTGATCACGATCAGGCCACTGGGTAATAGGGCGACCATCGGGCGGCGTCGCCATGAGGTGACTGAACGGTGCACCATGCCAGTCGCACGGACGTAGAATGATGGGAATGACGACCGCTTCACCGGATGCCTGCCGTTCCATGGCTCGGCTCATCTCAACATCGTAGCAGTAATCAGACGCCAGAAAGTCAGCACTAACAAGAAGGAGGATGACGTCGTCTTGCTCGACATGCTCGCTGATCGCATGATGCAGATTTCCACCTACACCGATGCGCCGATCATGCCACGTATTAATTACACCCTGCCGCTTGAGCATCGCAAGCTGCGTTTCGAGTTGGTCGCGAAGGTCCTCGTCTTTATGAGAATACGAAAAGAAAAGGCTCGCCAACACGTGTCTCCCGCTGTCAGGTAAAGATGGTGTAAACCATCTATTCTGGCAAGGGCGGTCAGAGTAAGTGCCTGTGTTTAGACCTCATTTGCGCCGACTATTTGGCTTGCCGCGTCATAGGTGAACAGCTCAATGGGCCCACCAAGGTAATCTCGCTGGATCAGGCGCCAACGTGTAAATGTCAGGCTGCGGTCACTTCCGACATCGGCTCCCGCAGTTGTCGCGACTGGTACTGCTATCCGTTCCCAAGGAGCGCGACCACGCGAAATTAGGCATGCCCGCTTGCCACGTACTTCAATGCACCCGATACCCGACTCACTCCGCATGATCGATGATGCATCTAGTTCCAGTTCTACCGGGCCAAGGGCGAGACCGAACCAGGCAGTTGTGTCCGCCTCGAGCGTCCACGTCTCGAACTCGTGGCCGAGCGACTGATCCAATGCGACTGCGAGCCGGTTGTCGCCATCATGATGCACAAGCATCGCATGCTCTGCACGTTCGGACACAAAGAGGCCGGGCGGTGTCGCGGCATTGAGATGGCAGGCAGCTACCTGAGCAGGTGCGACGTATCTGGCGGAGCGTGTAAGCGGCATCAGGCGATGATACTTGCTACCTACCGGCTAGACCAAGCCTTTATATCTGCGTCAGAACCGACCGGTTGTGACACTAAGCCTCAGCACGGTTGATCCATCCTAGAAGAAGACAGGATCGCCCTCTACCTTCATCCAGTCACGGAGATCGCGTTTTATATACTGGCCATTGACGCCAAGGCGGACGCCATACCGAAGTCGATCCTGCGCAACCAACTCGTCGAACTGGTTCCAACCGAGTTGGCAAGTCACCTCCCGGTTGAAGTCGGTTTGCAATCGAAATGTTTTCGATTTTCCGATAATAGCCGTTACCGTACCAGAAAGGTATATCGTACGGTGTTCGACAATAAAGAAAGATTCACGAATACGATCGCCTACGACAGCATCGACCTCGACAAATACTTGCGCCCCGCCCGAATTAGAAGAGAATTGCATTTTTGAGATATCGCTATCTCTAGACGGCAAAATTTCGACAATTTGCTGCAAAAAAGTGAAATTATCTGATGCGAACTGATCAGGGAGGCGCCCTGCCATTGCAAGATCGACTGTCCGTTCAACTTGATCGGCAAAGTCGCGACCACGATCCTGCGCCTCCTGAACGACGGCTTCCGGATCAAGATTTCGAGTCCGATCACGTGCACGCAGCCTCGCGGCGTCTAGCAGGGGCTCGTCTATCGCAATTAGCAAACTTGCGAACTCCGGTTGCCTTACCGGGAAGTCCATGAAGCTCCGGTCTCGACCCGCGCTAAGCGAAAGTGGAGTTAGTGCATTTCGCACCACATCATACACGCTATCGATCAATCCCTTAAAAGTCGAAAACGGCATTCCCTCTTCGGAGAGTTCATCGCCATAGAACTTGAAGGCGAACAATGAATCGGTTTGATTGATGGAGTCCGCAGCTGTAGTAAACGAACCAATCAAAGGCACGCCAGATTTCGGGAGTAAGCTACGTACCTCGCCTTCTAGCTTCATTTCATAGCGAATGACATTTAAGTCAAAGTCAGTTTGTATCAACCAACAATTTGGCTGACTTAATCCACCTCGAACAGACAAGCGACCAGTCTTAAGCGCTGCTATTTCGCGCTCCGAAATCGGAGCCGCCAAATAGTAATCACCGTCGTCGTACTCATCCGACTTGAAAAACAGATATGTCGAAAGGCCAATCCGACATGTGAAGATCGCAGGACCATTTAGATAATAGAGGACTTCATCTGGAACGACACGTCCCAGATCCCAATCGCGGCGACCAGTGATCCAATCTTGCCACATACTATGCCCCACCCGCCAATGGCGGTAGTGCGGGTTCAAACTTTCCTAGCAGGTTAACTCCGTCATATGTCCAAAAGCTGTGATGCGCGGGCTGTTGCCGCGTACCGGTAGCAGCTAGTTGGCCATCGTCAGGTGTCACGTCGCCCCTGAAAATATGCCAGCGTGCGGCCCAAGGGAACAGTTCCTGCGCATGGCGAGCGTCGCCCTGCGATATCCACACTGACAAGCCGTAACCCATGCAAGCGCCGCCCCGCGCCATGTGACGCTTGCGCGGCACCTCCGAGCGTGCGTGCGGAGTGAAATCCTCGTCAGTAGGAGGGTTCGTCTCGCACCCTCGATAAAGGGTCGCGTTCGCCTCAACAGCGTCGTCAGGACAGCCGTTCGGGAACCAGTCCGGAAACTCACCCATGCTTCGACGCGATTTGGACACACTCTCCCATGGGGGTGGCGCTATACGCGCTAATTCTTAATTTGTAATCCGTCGAACGTGCCACGAACGCCGATGGCGCCGAAGCGCGTCCAGTGTACCCAAACTTGTCTTTTAGCACGAGGCGGCGCGCAAGACGGGCTTCACCTTCAGCATCTTTGCCACTTCCTCGACGTGCCGCTTCGAGAACATCCACGCCTTCGATTTGTCTCGAAGCGCAATCCAACGCCCACTTGCCGCTTTCAGCTCGTCTTTGTGATCAACGGTATTCCCCCGAACTATGAAGGCTTTATCTGTATAGTCCTCTAGCCAAACGTCCGTATCGTCCTTGGGAGGAGACTTGGCGCGGGTCTTCGCAGTTGCAGGCTTTTCCTCATCGTCACCGCGCGTGGAGGCACGTGCAGCTTCAACGGCCCGCTTATCAATAACCGGACCAGTGTTCATCTCCCGCATAACAATAGTGAGCTGTCTTGAAAGCTTGGTTCTAAGCTCATCGCAAGTCTTATAATCTTCTTGAATTCCCTTATCGCGAATTGAAGACTTGAAAGTCTTAAGTTTTCCAAACTGTTCTATATCTATAATGTCAACGTCTACCTGCGCTTTTGAAAAATACAGCATCACAGGCTTTTTATTTGTCAAAAACCACTTTATTTCTTCTACTGTTCCACTTTCTTCTAATCCAGTCGGCGAACCGAGTCGCGTCCAGAAAGCACCTATGAGTATATCGCACCCTCGCACAACTTGATCGTTGATGATGCCTTGCGGTCGATCTCCCATAACTGGCGCGCTATGTGTCTCCCACATCACAGGCTGAAGTATCATACCCTGCGTTTGCGAATTCAATGAATTCCAATCATGCAAAGCCTGCGCGATCGCGTGCCGCTCCGCTGGAACGTCAGAGGGAGAGGCAATCAATACATTGTAAACCGTTGCTGAAAAAGGCACTCGTCCCCCCTTTGATTAATTTTGACAATGTCCAAGTTCGAAGGGAGAACGTCAACCAGTCCGGGCTCTGATCGGCTCAAGTGGGTGATGTGATAAAATCTATGCACACTAGAAAGTGTGCTAATCTCAATAACTTAATCCATCCTTGGCGGTGAAGCAGAACAAACTCGCAAGTGTCAAAACCGAGGGGTTTAGACGCCTCGTAGCTCATTCAGCGCCGGCGATTTGACCGCCGGCGCACCGTCATCAGAGCTTGTCCTTCAGCCCCTTGGCTGCCGTGAATGACACCTTCTTTGAGGCTGCGATCGTCATCGCCTCGCCGGTCGCCGGGTTACGCCCTTGGCGCTCGGGACGGTCCTTAACCGCGAACTTGCCAAAGCCAGGAATGGACACCTCTTCGCCTTTCGCTGCCGCGCTGGCGATCTGATCAAACACGGCGGTGATCGCCGCCTTTGCCTCTGCCTCGCTCGAACCGGCAGCGGCTGCGACGCCTTTGGCAAGCTCGCTGATATTCATTGCATTCGTACTCCGTTGAAACGAGCCCGAACCCTAGCCCACCGGGACGGTATGGCAAACGTGACGACATCGTTCCCATCCGAGTACCGATAGGAAAAAAGGTAGACCTTTTTACCGCACTTCACCGCAGCGCGCGATCGGCATCAGCCGGGATACCGGACGAATGTAACAGACCATTTGACACGGTGTAACTGTTACAATACCTTATGACGTAAGGGAGAAAGCCAGATGTCATTGGGAAGCCGAATGAAAGCATGGCGTGCCGCTCAGCGCGAACGCCTGGGCGGCATGGAGAATTTCAGCATCTGGATGCCGGCGCGCCATGCGTCCTTCCTGAAAGAGATATTCGAAAAGCTCGCCGATCCTGGTTCGCGCGGAGACGACTACCGGCTCGCGGCCAGCGGTTGGCTTCGTAGCCGCCGAGCCCCGGCGTACGTTTTCGCTGGCACGGATTTTTCGTGCGTAATCGACCTGCCCTCGGTCGGACCCTCTTGGCATATGCGTCCTGCGGGAGGCCGTGTTTACGGTTCCTATGAGACGTGGGTGGAAATGATCCCCAATGAAGCGGACGAACTCAAACTGGCATTGATGTCCGCCGTTTCCTCAAAGTTAGAAGAATGGTTGCGCGAGAGAGAGCTGTTGGGAAAGCTCGTCGACCATGTCGGCGTTGCCCTCCATCCGGATTTTGCGCAGCCCGACTACCAGCCACGGGATGGCGACAGCCTGCATCGGCCGCTCGGCGACGATGAGTTCGAAAGCAACGAGGCTAAGATAGCGCGCGAAGTCGAGCGCGAAGCCCACCAATCTCGCATGCACCCAACGGACGATCCGACCGTGGTCTATTATGACGGGGCATGGAATGTCCCGAGCCGGTGCCACGCCATACATGGCCGCTATGACGATCGAATCCTGTTCGCTTTGGTCCATATCCCCTTCGGAGGAACTTCCCCGACGAATATGATTGAGGAGCTGAGCGCGGAAATGTGGAAGCGCTTCTATCCAAAAGACAAATTCGACCAGATCGAGTGGTTCGATTGTCACACGATGCCGTTCGACGAACGGACGGCTCAGATAAATCTCGTCGATCTCAAGGGTGACAGCCCGTCCTGGAGCTCTGTGAATGTCGGTAATCTTCCCCCCGATTTCGTCGCGGCCATCAACGATGCCGTGACCAGGGACCGGGACATCGCTGACCTCAATAAATCGGCTCGGATGAAAGCCCGCTGATCACAAGATCCAGGCAAGCAGGACGGAGTAACGATGACCAGGACATCCAAAATCGCCATCGCCTGCTTCGCGCTGATCGCGCTACTGGCCGTGCCGACATTCGTCTTCCCGCTGGTGTGCGGCGTCTCGCGGCTTGGGTTTGCGCCATCGGCTCCGGCACCACCGTGGTGGTGGACCAACACAGCCCAGAACCCGATCCGCTCGACTCTCGCCTGGCTGCACTACGCCAAAACTGACGGCTGGACCGGCTATGCGTACTTGTTCTGGTCGCAGACAGGGCTGTGGTGGCGGGGTTTCGACGTCACCCATGCGCTGGCCCCCCGGCTTGCCGCCAGCGTATTCGCCGGTGTGACGGTCGCGTTCGGCCTGATCGTGGCGGCCATCCGGTCGGCACAGCCCAAGACCCGCACTGAGCGCCATCACGAGCGCGGCTCGAAGCTGGTCGAGCGCGAGGACGCAGCCCGGTTCGTGCGATCACTCGTTGTCCGTGAGATTGAGACAGCACACGGCAAACTCGCGGCAATCGTGAGCAGCATCGGCTTACGCCTGCGCGGGCCTTCAGGCCGTCACATCCGAGCGGTACGCAAGGACGCCAAGGTTCAACCCCGCCAGATCTCGCGAGCAACCGCGCGCGGCGATGCGGCCGTCATGAAGATCGCCGCGGCCGGCGTCGATGCGGGCCTGGTGCGGATGGCAGGCATCCCGATGCCCTATTCGAGCGAAACCCTGCACACCCTCATCGCCGCCTCGCCCGGTACCGGCAAAACCGTGGCACTGCGCGAACTGCTCACCGATCTCAGGCGCCGGGGAGACCGCGTGATCTGCGTCGATGCCGGCTATGACCTGAGCCCTGGCTTCCGCGATCCTGACGATCTGATCCTGTCACCTGTCGACCCACAGTCCGTCGGTTGGTCGCTGCGCAACGAAGTCCGGAATGAGACCGAATGGGGCTCGCTGATCAAGTCGATGATCCCGGCCCAGAACGGCCCGGCCGGGACCTGGCAGCGCAAAGCCCAGGATTTCATGACCTCGCTGTGCGAGGCGGTTGGAAGCGCAGCGGACAACCGCAAGCTGCTCGAGATCGCCACGGTCTGGTCGACCGAGCAGTTGCTCGATCTGCTCGAGGGCACGCCTGCCGCCATCGCGCTCGGCGAAGGCGGCGAGGAATATCTCAACAGCGTGCGCAACAACATCAATGAAAGCCTGTCGGCCTGGAAGCGCGGGCCCGACGGCGACTTTTCGGTCCGGCGCTACATGAATGCGATCGATGAACGCCGCTGGCTCTGGCTGCCTTACACCGATCTGGAGGCGGCGAGCTGCCAACCCGCGATCGCAAGCTGGATCGACATCATGATCAACGCTGCAACCGAACGTCGTGATGCAGGTGGCAAGCCCGGCGGGCACCGGACCTGGATCATCATCGACGAGCTAAACTCGATGGGGCTCATCCCCAATCTGTCCAAGCTCGGCGCGCGCCTGCGCAAATATGACATTTGCGGGGTAGGTATCATCCAGGATGAAGCTCAGCTGAAATCGACCTACGGCGTGTACGACGCCGATACGATCTTCAGCACGTTCTCGAACAAGGTCTATTTCCGCTGCAGCAGCGCCGGCCTCGCCAGACGCATATCGGACGACCTCGGCATGACCGAATACCGCGAGGTGCGCTATGCCACCTCGCGGTCGCGTAGCGCCGGTAAAGTCACGCAAAGTACCTCGACGTCTGAGCAACACGTTAAACGCGAGCTGTTTCTGCCCAGCGAGATACAGAACCTCCCCACTCGGTGCGGCGTTGTCAAATTCGCCGAAGTGGACTCCGTGCTGCCGACCTACCTGTGGGTGCCGCCTCGCCCGCGCCGATGATCACTCACGCTGCCCGCGTGGCTTCGGTGCCTGGCCTAACACCGCGCTTGGCTTTTCACCCCGCGCAGACAGATCACTTCTTTCTCCGACCGCGCGCTGCGGTCCGCTAGCCTGACCGACCTGCTCGGCCCGTGCGAGCCGCTCAGCGGCCGTCAGGGGCGCATCTGGCGGTTGGGCCGCCCTTTCCTGCTCGATGCGGCTGAATCTATCTGACACAGTCTCCCTGCCCGCCTGTGAAGACCCTTCGGCCTCACGC
>Ga0265798_10010404_pt1 | contig 11487 bp, 14 predicted proteins | sample P3T30metagenome_FD_192430 | JGI IMG/M metagenome (GOLD analysis project Ga0265798, IMG submission 192430) | Plant litter microbial communities from East Loma Ridge, Irvine, California - P3 T30 | ecosystem: Environmental > Terrestrial > Plant litter > Unclassified | place: USA: California... | reverse complement strand
ATGAGGCGGTGACAGCGGAGCTGAATCATCAGCCTAATTCAAAGCTAAAGAAGAGAAGACATACGCTGCGGTCTTCATTTGACGCCAGAAATCGGTTGTCTCGAAAACGTAAACCTTCCTTGCAGCTGCCAGAGGAACAATAACATCCTGCTCCAGCTGCAAGTTCTCGTCTTGCTTGATCAATGGATCTTCAGCGGCTCGAGTCAGTTTGTCGTCCATCGCGACTTTGATCTCGTCAAAGAGTGATCTATCGAATACTGCTATTAGCTCTTACCGAAGGAGACAAAGGTGGATGACATACGGTAGACACCTCCGTTGACCATGTTTGAGATCCAAGCTTCTGGTTTCTCGACGTAGTGGAGGACCTGCTGCGAAGAGGGGTCGTGGACGATACATCCGTATTGAGTTGCGGTTTCCCTTTTGACCTATTCATCAGCTTGTGCGACGTCACTCAACTCAGGAGCTTACATTGACACCGAGGATGGTAGCGACTCCTCGATGCTTGGAGTGTAGCTCCATCATCTCTGTCAAGGGGAATGAACAGCAGACATCAATGTTGCAGATAAAGATATGTTGAGGTGCAGGTGGGCGCAGGATGGAATCTCGGACTGACATATTAGCTATGATGCGCAAGGGACGACAGCAGCGTGCAATGATATAATCCTCCAGCGGTACCAAGAGGCCTGTACTCTCTCAAATAACTGATGGTGATATTGGGGAATTCTCGCTTTGAGTCCTTGATGAAGCCAGCCATGACTGAATCCTCGTAGAAACCAATCAAGACCACCTCAGTCAAGCCGGGGACTTTAGCCAAAGCAGTCAGCGGATGCCAGACCATTGGCTATACCATCAGTCATACATCATTACCTATACGAGTTGATGACGGACCTTGCCCGCTACTGGGAGTAATGGTTTAGGACCTATTGTAAGCTTTGACCCATCATGAATGGCATGGATGAGCTCACAATCCAAGGACAACGGCCTCATTCGGGTACCCTTTGATGGACCTCCAATGAGGATTACACCTTTCGTTACAGACATTGTATTGAGTAAGTGGTATGAGTAGTTTCCAACTGGGGGTTTAGGTATGTGAGAAGCAGTAGAATCAGAAAATGCAACAATGTCCAAACGCGTCTATACACGTGGCTGATATCAACCTAAAATATACTTCCGTTAATCTAGAACCCTGAATCTCCCGAATCGTCACTTAGAGGCTGGACTTTGACCTTCGTCTGCTCAGAAACAACCTATACCTATACCTACTCTACCCATACACATACAGGTACCTACATCACTAGCCTTCTACTGGGCATCGGATCAGTAAAAGAGTCCTACTGCGCGAACTATTGCCGAGCAGCGACTGTCCTTGAGACAGCCGAGCGCGAAAATGACAATGTTTGTGGTTAGGGCCATACACACCTTTACGGCGGAGCATGGAGATGAATTGGAGTTCAAAGCTGGAGAAAACATTGAGGTACTAGAGAAAGATGATGCGTTTGGAGATGGGTGGTGGAGGGTAAGCTGGCCACTGCTTGTCAATCCGTGAGCTGACTAAACAAGGGTCGAAATATCCGTGGGGAAGAAGGTTTATTCCCGGCAACTTATATTGAAGAGATCAAGCCACCTACCCTTTCGACTACTGTTGATGATACGATCACGGACGCTCCTGCCCCGGAGCCAGTGATTACCCCTAAACAGGAAACGAAATCGATCCCACCTCCTGAGATCATCTCCATAGATGCCCCACCAACCGTACGACATGATTCGTCCGAATCGCCCAAGGGAGGAACTTCACTACTAGACATGGCCTCTGTCGCTGCTACTGGCGTAACGAATGTTATGGGCAGAACTATCAATGAAGTTCAACAAGCTATTGAGAGCATTGGCAAGGATGAACCTAGAAAAGAGGAGAGTAGTCGTGATCGGGATGTCGATGTCGAGGACGAAGATTCGCTAGGTATCGCATCTGGGACGAGGGCAAAATTGGCCGAACAGTCTAAATTGGCAAATGAGCAGAGGGATAAGAGGACTAGTATGGGTGATACTGGTCTAGTATACTCGGACGAGAGTGGAGATGAGGAGGATATACCTTACCCCACTAACGAGCGAAGTCTCGGTAGTAATGGAAACGGTAGCATCAACGGTAACGGATCCGTACCCAGTGTTATCCCAGTACCCGCCCCAACTGGATTTGCTGCTGTCGATGCACCTGCACCACTCCGACTCTCCCCAGCGCCATCAGCAGCGCCAGCACCAGCACCAGCAGGAATCGACCTCGCTGATCGACTCGGTCCTGCTTTGTCTCTACCCTCCACACCACCTCTGGACAGGAATGCAACAGTCTCCGATAGACCTGCTTCATCCTGGAGTGTCGACGAGGTCGTTAGCTGGGCAATTGCAAAGGGATTCGACGATTCCATCTGTCAGAAATTCAGAGGTGAGCTGAGACATCTCTTGAATTCCACAAAAGCTGATGACAGAACACGAAATCACTGGTGACCTCCTTCTCGAGCTAGACGCCAATTTGCTAAAGGAATTGGAAATCCCGGCATTCGGCAAACGACTCCGAATCGCTCAGGCCATCACCGAGCTTCGACGACCCGGTTCAATCGCTTCTTCCAACAACCAGCTCTCTCCCAGATTAGCCGACAATTCATCCTCAAACTCGTACAGAGGCATGTCAGCTCCACCAGCAGCGATGCTCATGACCTCCACTACCCCTCCTCTTGCTCAAACACCCCCACTGTCGGCACAAGAGGAACAGCCAAGTTGGGCCAACACGCACGCTAGGAAATCCAGCTCGAGTCAACCTCCAATGGAAGCTATTCGGGAAGGAGCTCCTTCATTCTCAACTGCTCCATCTGCTGTTCCAGCATCTACAGCCGCTACTTCTGTTCCTGGAAGTCCTGTCACCCCTAGCTCTTCCAAGCGGGAAAGCGTCAGTTCGCTAGGCCACAAGAAGAAGGGAAGTATGGATGCTAGAGAAAGGATGAGCTTTTTTGGAAGGAATAGGAAACCTGCTCCGTAAGCTCGCCCTTCCCCGTCGGTCTGGACTAGAGCTGATATCAGACCTCCATCACCTGGTATGGATTCGCGAAGCGCTTCAAAGCAGGGCAACAAGCTACACTCCATCAACCCTGACTCTCCCGACCGCAAGATCTCTGGACCCGTTAGTACAGCTGCTGCGCTCAAGCAGATTGGGACCCCAGACCACTCGGGTCACTTGAAAAAGAAGGGAGATACGATAGGTTGGAAGACCCGATACTTTGTACTCAAGGGTGCCCATCTATACTACCTCAAGTCCGAAGATGTAAGCTAAATGAGTCGATTCGAAGCTGATAATCAGGAGGATCGAATCAAAGGCCACATTGACCTCAAAGGCTACCGAGTTATCGTGGATGAGAATGCCAATCCTGGAAACTATGGATTCAGGTTGGTAGGAGGCGACAAGCCCCATTTCTTCTCTTCGCCCGAACAGCAAGTCGTAAGGGAATGGATGAAGGCCTTGATGAAAGCCACTATCGCCCGAGACTACTCAGTGGCCGTTACTTCCAGTTGTAACATCCCTACGATACCGCTTGCAGAAGCTCAGGCCATGAGCCCTAGGCCACCTTCGCCCGCTTCGAGGGACGCTGCTCAGAGGGCCAACAGGAGGGAGAACACGAATACCTTGACTCCTCATGATGCCAATGTCTTGGTATGTCACTCTTGAGCAAAGTTGAATTTCGCTGATATCAGATGTCACTTGATACATCATCTGGACAACGTCGAAGGGCAAGTCAACAGATGTCGCCCAGCAACCGACCTCCTTCCCAATCTGCTACTCCAGTTGCCAACCGGCCCGCATCCCAGACATCTACACTCCCTAATCGTCGAATGTCAAACAACTCTTCCACCCAAAACAACCCTCTCGGTGCTCCTCGAATGCCCTTGATCCCTCACCGCCCATCGCGCGATTTCCGTCGTCCATCGACCAACGTCGATCGACAAGCACTCGTTGACTGGGTCAATGATCACCTACCACCACCATACCCCAAAGCATCTTCTATTCCTGAATCATTCACCTCTGGAGAAGTCATTTTCTTGTTAGTACGAGCGCTATCTGGTGTGGAGCCAAGTCCACCTGTCCCACCTAATGCATTTGCAAGGCAAGCGGATGGGGAACCTGGAATTGACGGTTTGTTCGCCATGATGGACATGATGATTGATGCTGGAATTGATACTGCTGGAGTTACACCTGGGGAAGTAAGGGAAGGGGATGTTCAGGCTATTGCTAGATTGATTGATTCGATCAAGTCGTGGACTGAAGCCCGTTAGACCGTGTGTCGTGAGGATGAAGAGGAAAAGGGTTTCGTACATATACATACTTAGGGGATTATAATAATTAAGAGCTTGATATTGTTGGCTACCTTGCATCGTTTGAATCACACCTACTGTGGCATTGTGACTGACAAGGTAGTAAGTAAGTAAGCATAAATCATGACGCGTAAATGATGACTGATTAATTAAACTTTAAAAGGTGGAGGTGATCCACTTCGATTCGACTATCTGCTCGGAGTACTCATAGTGCTATACTTACCATTACCATGATTCCTATAGAGACAGACACCCAGATGTGAGTACCAGCCGTTGCTAATAGGGTATACTGATCATAGCTCCGTAATATTGACTGCTTTGGGCGGGTTCTTGCTCCTTTTCGGCTTGACCTCGTACCTAGTAAGGGGAAAGCTCTTCCTCTCGACAGCGGTGATTGCAATCACAGCAGGCAAGTTCCTACAATCATTCTGGTTGAACCACACTGACTTAATCCAGGTATCTTACTAGGTCCACAGGTCTTGAAGTAAACATAGCATCGCTCGGAAAGGTCCTGATACTGACTTGAAGGGTTCTATATGTACTACCAGGAAACTGGGAGGATGAACATGAGAGTGATAAAGCCAAAGATACTCTTTTATGGGTAAGCTTAACTATATCCGATTGGGCTAAGCTGATGATAGTTCACACGAATCGTCCTGGGTATACAAGTCCTCTCAGCGGGAGTCATCCTCCCATCGAGAATAATCTTTAAACCAAGTATGATGAAATCCCTATTCATGCTACTTGGACCAGTCATGCTCTCGGCAGTAGGTATTGGAGGATGTCTTGCTAAAGCGTAAGCTTTCCAATCTAATGAGTGGATTGAGCTGATAAGTAGGGCGTTCCCGGAGATTAGATGGATGGAATGTTTCGTGATTGCTTCTTGTCTTGCGTAAGTTGAGGCACCTCAGACGGTGACACGAATTGAGAATAGTCCGACGGATCCTGTACTCGCAGCTTCGGTAGTGAAAGGTGTCTTCGCGGAGGTCAGCTGACCATACCTTTCCCCACAAGCCAAGCTGATATAAAGCGACATGTCCCACCATATATCCGAGATCTCCTCCTTGTAAGCTGATCAAGCCGCGATGTCATGAAGCTGACATATAGCTCGAGTCAGGAATCAACGATGGTATTGGTACACCCTACTGGCTCCTCCCATTGGCGATCATTACCTCCAAAAGCCCCGTCAAGGAGTTCTTTGTAACGGGAATTATCGAGGATACGATCCTAGCTTCCCTCGGTGGATTCGCATTAGGTACTATCGTTAGACTATTATGGAATGGAGCCAAGAAAAGGGAGTGGGTCGATAAGGAGTCTCGCCTGGTCTGGACTCTGGCACTAGCACTGTTCACTACCGGTCTCGTACGCCTCTTGCTCCATTCACTATGATGATCGCTGATCCTAGTTCTCATTGATCGGTTGGAACGAGCTCATCGCATGCTTCTTCTGCGGAGTAGCAATGGACTGGGACGGCGAACTACACGACGACGACCTCCACTCGCATTTCTCTGAAGGCATAGACGCGATCCTAGATGTATCAGTATTCACCACTCTCGGCACAGTCTTGCCTTGGTCAGTATGGTTAAACCCAGATCCACCAGTCAGTATTACCAGGCTTGTTGGGTTCTCTATCGGGATCTTGGCTTTGAGGCGGATTCCAGCGGTCTTGGCTATCGCGAGGTGGGTACCGGAAATAAGAACCATGAAGGAAGCGTTGTTTGTGGGTTGGTTTGGACCAATGGGGATCGGAGCTATTTATTATGCGTTGAAAGCGTGTAAGCTTCCTACCAACCAGGTGGACTGAGCTGATATCCAGCTGAGAGGCTCGAAAAGGATAATGTATTGAAACAGCAATTATTCGGGATCATCTCTTGGGTAGTCTTTCTCAGTACTATCGTTCATGGTATGCCCCCCTGCTCATCGACGTCATTTCCTAGAATGACAAAGGCTGACAATCAGGAATCACAATCCCAGTATCACTCCTCTCATCAGCAATGCATCCAGATCTCCATCCCCGGTTCCTAGTTCGATCCGATAACGAGGGTGACGAGGGGGACGAGAACTCACCACTACTCTCGAATGACAACGACCATGGTTATCCGATTGATCGAGAAGAGATTCAGAGGATATTGGGGGAAGATCATTTAGATGATGCCATCTCTATAAATTCTGGGCAGAGGCAACAATTGGTCGGAGAGGGTGGATTGAAGAAATGGGGAAGGGGTAAATTGTCGGTTTATGATGAAGGCAGCTGTTTGATGATTTGTGATCAGGATGGTGAGTGAAGCATGAGATTTGGCAGTGAGAGGGTGAAGGATTAGCTAACATTTAGGCAATGTGTCGGTCAGGAAAATCAATAAGAAATCTTCAAATGCTTGATCCTCCAGTCAGGTTAATGAGGAATGTATAGTCATGTAGAGTAGACTGTAGCAATACAATGCATCATATGAAGTCTATAAACATAAAGGCATCCCCCTCTTCATTAGAACTCTGATCCTTCTATATTGAAGGTAGATCCGTATTTCATGTATCCTTGCATGATCTCGAAGATCCCTCCTGGGAGATTCTACATGTCAGCACATCCTTCGTCACATGGGGCGTATTCGAAAAAGATTGGGAGATTTGGGCTCAAGGTGATAGAGGAGAGCACGTACCATGCTCAGTAGGGTGTATTGGATCTTGGCGTGACCGTGTATAAGACCTAATTTGTACAGGTAATGCGCTACCATCGAGGGATATGAAGCATCCATGTACCATCTACCATTAGCGTCAATCTCTTGTATCCCAAGACAAGGGTGAGAGAGGCAGTGGGAATAAGAGAGAAGAAAGAAGGAAAAGAATAAAGGGGGACATACCGATGATGATAAGTAGTCAACCTAATAGCGATATTCAAAGTCCTCTGTAAATCCCCTTCTGCAGAATACATTTCAAGTAACTTTAATAATGCTTTAGCAGAGAATTTAGAATCGAGACAACGTTGGAAAGCGTCTTTGGCTTCTTCCTTATGTTGTAGGCGGAGTGCTAGGTCACCTAGGATCTCCCACTGATTGTCAGTCTCCGTGTCCGACCTCGCGGAGGGAGGGCATGGTGATTCGTGAGTAAGGAGAGGGGGGGACGGTGAGGTGAGATAGAAAGAAACTTACTTCTGTACCTGTTTTACGATATGACATGTGTTGGGTTTTGAAGTGTGAGATCTCTGCTCTCCAGATTGTATAGACTCGTAGATCCTGATCATCAGTCGTGGTCTTCGATAGCGGAGAGGACTCACTTCATATAGAACCCTATAAGCAGCATTAGCATCAAGTCATTCTCGAGAACGTCAAAATTACTCACAAGAATAGATTATCTATTTATCAGCATCAATCAGAAGACAGAATACGTGAAATGGGACTGACCAAGCCATCGCTCACAGAGCCTTTTATTCGAAAATGCAGAAACTCCCTCTTCGCCCTCTCCAATTACCCCGGCCGCCCCTGATACATCTTCTTTCTCATGAACAACCGCCGGTTTCTCAAGTACAGATTCATCATCCACCACCTCCTCGGTCCTCGCAGGAGAATTCTCTTCATCCTCATCTTCCTCTGATACTCGATCTGGGAAATTCGATTGAGTTGGATTTGGGGTTCGAGCTGATTCTGTAGAAATCCTAATTGTCGGAATTGCTGAGGCGGGTTCGCTGCCTTCTCCATCTGATTGGGTTGGGGGTGATTTCATACCAGTCACTGAAGATGTATCGTCTCCTTTACCATTTCCATTCCCACCCATACCAGAAGCGGTGAGATCAACTGATGCGTGGGTTTTATGTAATCTGTATTCTTCTTCCATTACGAATACCTCCGAACGGGTTTTTAGGAGTTCATCCCATCCGATCTTGGAGGCTAGTAAAGTGAGGAGGTGGTAGGCTTTTGCGAATGTCCCTCGTAATCCCGGTGCAGGTAGGCGTAGTAATGCCACGTCCGCCTGTATATTAGCCTCTCCTCGCTTTATACCCGATAGAGAAGGACTTACCTCGTTATCCCTCGTAGACTCCTCATCAAGGATATTCGACTCTGCGATAAACTTCTTTACAGGTAAATGAGTTTTAAAAGGCGTAGGCATTCGATGCAAATCCCTCTCATTGAACGTAAACATAGGACAGGAATTAAGCGTTAATAACGCATTATCGAATTGATCCAATTCGATATACGTTTCGGTAAGTTTTGCCCATGTCACAAATTCAGATGGAGCACTGTTGACGGCTTGTTTGGCGACTTTTTGGGCCCATTCGGGTTTGCCTTTTGATAATAGGAAATCACATTGAGCGTGTAGGATCGGATAGGATTGAGGATGTTGTTGGAGTGCGTCGTGCATTATTTTGACCGCTTTGATCTCTTCATCTAGAAGCATTAGCTACCTCTTCTCTCTTCTCTTTTCTCTTTTCTCTTTTCTCTCATCTCCCGTACCTCCTTTCGCATACTCTCTCGAGTCGAGGAGATGATAGACTTACTCATTCCGATATAAGCCCTAGCCAGTAAGGCAGCAACCTCAGGTTCTTTCTCTGCCATTTTCTCAAATAAGTTCGCAGCTCGACCAAGACGGAATGAATCTGCAAAGTACTTGAGAGTAGCGGCAGTCAAGTGATTCGTGACGTTCGTAGCAACCTGGATCTCGGGGTCGGAACCGAGTTGCCAGCCTGATTATCAGCCTTGATTCACTCCTTTTCATTTCTCTGCCCTATTCCTTCGGTCCATGCCTGCAGCCTGCAGTAGACACTGCTACGACAAAGATAGAGAGCAGACAAACCCTGGAAGAAAAGCTCTTCTGCAGCTTTCAAAAACCTTGATTCGCCCTCTATCGTAGTGATAGGATCCAATTTCCTGTATCCAGCCAGACGGTAAGAAGCATCATCCGCATATCGAATAGCACGTAGTATAGCGGACAGGTAGGTCTCAGTCCACATTTCCGGTGTAGCTTCGTGTCTACAATCAGCCCTCTGTGCCCGTGTTTCCTCTTGATGTCGAGTCTTGGAAGGATGGTGGAATCAGACTCACCTCTCCCCTCTTAGATCTACTACATATGCCTCTACACCTCCTGGGATCTTTACGTCCACACGGATATCCACTCTTGAGAAAGCATTGAAGCAACTACATCGTCAGCAAAACCTCCCTTTATAGCCTTTGATAGGGGGACATACCAATAAGTCCCACCAGTGACTCTCCATCCTGATCCTTTAGCGAACCAAGCTTGTGAATCTTCTATCGAGAACTGAAGGGAATTTAGGTAAGCAGCTAAAGAAGCTGATGAGGAAGCTTCGACTCCGGAACTGTTTATTTAGCTCTTCCTTCTTTGTGCCGTGATTGTGTGAGCTGACCAGTAATGATATGATCCAATCTAGATATCAGCTTGATTCAGAGCAGAAGGAGGGGGGACGTACATCCTTTTGAGCTGCTTTTGTTCCGGATGACTTGACTACATGACATAAATCAGGGGGACCCAGTTCTCGAAAAGATGCTGCTCATAAGCTAGATTTCGGCTGATTTGAGGTAGATGGGAGCATACCAAGAGTCTCTGTTCTAGCCGTTACCGACTCCCCAATAGATGTCTGAGCATAAGCATCCCACAGGATGATATAATGAATCACTTGCCTCTACGAACTCTGGAATATCTTTAAACAGCTCCGACATGCTGTCTATATGTGTAAAGTATGATATGTAGTGTGGATAGTAGTAGTAGAGAACACGTCGCGTCAGGGCTAACCGAGTTAAAGTGGGGTGCCTTTCATGTCGATGACCTCTATTTCACTTTCATTCATTGCACATCATGCAAGAGCTCAATGGGATGCCTAGGGTGCGTACATGTACGGGGATGGTACTGATAAACAGAGTGAATCTCCAGGAGCAGGACCATCGAAGCCCAGGCTGGGTAAGTCACACCTCAGCGCCAAGGCAAGACTGATGATCAGACTATTCGAGCGATGAGGATGAAGAGCGGGAACTTTGTACGTCCACCTTGTCGACGTCACTGATGATAGTCTTGAGGAAGAACAAAGATTATATAGACCTCGAGCAGAGTGTTACTGTATGTCCCCTTGTGATCAGATATGGAGCTGACCAGGTAGTCGAGTAATGAACTCCTCTCTTCTCTCGCTTCATACCTTTCGACATTCCAACATGATCTCTTTGAAGTTTCTGGGCAAATTTCAGACCTTCAACTACGGAGTTCAGATATAGAGGGTCAGCTGAAAGGTCGTAAAGTATGTTCTGCCTCCAGGCTAAAAACAACAAACGCCAAGCTGATCTATAGACAATCATACCCCCCTTGAACGCTTTATTATCCGATATCACCCTTCCCCCATCTCTAGTACTCACTATACGGGATACTCAACCCTCTCAAAATCCAGAATTATGGCTACAAGCCATCTCCCAGCTCGACGATAAAATCACCGCCGTCCAATCCCGCGGAAAAGTCAAGGCGTCACACGAAATGGAATCCATCATAGACGGACTCCGAATATCAGCTTTAACCCAACTCCCACCATTCCTACTCTCCCTTATACGGCCACTTAAATCAGCTTCTAAAGGTCTATCAACGAATCTTGCGGTATTACAGACATCGCTTTTATTGAAATATCAACCTTTCTATTCCTTTTTAGCGGAACAGAGTCCGAAACTTGCTAAACAGGTCGAGAGGGGGTATGTGAATGCTGCTAGGGGATACTATGAAACTGCTTTTAGGAGATATACTAGGGCGTTGGGAGTTATCAAAGGGAGGAAAGTGGAAAAGACGGAATTACTCGGATTGACAGCTGGGGAAGTGGGTAAGGAGGGATATAAAGCTGTTTATGAGAGATTGAAGTACTCCAATGTGGATATCGATGGTGAGGGCGGGGCTGTATTGGCTTACATGGCCGACGATAAGGAGCTTGTCAGGTTACCCCACTCCAAGAGAAGGCTGGAGCTGATTATAGATCTTACCGGTCGAAGCTATCTTCCGCTCTATCAGCTTGGTCCTACTGGATAACGCCTCTGCAGAATTCACTTTCCTAGTCCGTTTCTTTGGCCGCACAAATCCGTCTCCCTCGACCGGTACTTCCACGCCAACACCTAGACCTCGTCGAGACCCACCACTCCTCTCGCCCACATCAACACATGG
>Ga0265798_10010402_pt1 | contig 11487 bp, 5 predicted proteins | sample P3T30metagenome_FD_192430 | JGI IMG/M metagenome (GOLD analysis project Ga0265798, IMG submission 192430) | Plant litter microbial communities from East Loma Ridge, Irvine, California - P3 T30 | ecosystem: Environmental > Terrestrial > Plant litter > Unclassified | place: USA: California... | reverse complement strand
GAAGGCTATGCCGAGGGGAAGTCTGAAGAAGTGATGGGCCGGATTATAAAAGCACATGGCTGGGAACGCGAATCTTTTGTGGTATCGAGTAAGGTGTTTTTCGGAACGGAGAATAAAGGGCCAAATCAGGTCGGGCTTTCCAGGAAACACGTGATTGAGGCATGTAATGCAGCACTAAAGCGCTTGCAGGTAGATTATCTGGATCTTTATTTCTGTCATCGGCCAGACAAGAACACCCCGATAGAAGAAACCGTGCTCGCCATGAACACCTTGCTGCAGCAGGGGAAAATCCTTTATTGGGGAACATCTGAATGGAGTGCTTCGGAGATCATGGAGGCCATCAGCATTGCCAAACAGTATCATCTGATTGGCCCAACAATGGAGCAACCGCAGTACAATTTACTGGAACGCAGTAAAGTTGAAAAGGACTACCTTCTGTTGTTTAAAGAACACGGATTAGGTACTACGATCTGGTCACCACTGGCATCGGGACTACTATCCGGAAAGTACACCAAAGGTGATGTGAAAGACACCCGTATGGAACTTAAAGGTATGGAATGGTTAAAGGAGTCTATACTGGCAGAACAGAATTTGTCGAAAGCGCAGAATTTACAGTCGCTGGCAGATGAACTTGGTGTGCCGCTCGCAAAACTGTCGCTGGCCTGGTGCTTAACCAATCCAAATGTGAGTACCGTAATACTGGGTGCTTCTAAAACCGAACAGCTTAAGGAGAACCTTACCGCGCTGGAAGTAGTGCCCTTATTAACCACGACGGTGTTGAGCAGGATAGAAGATATCATGCAGACCAAACCTGTGCTTTCACAATTCTAGTCCAAGCATCACGTAAGGAATACGCTTGCATTTCCTGCTATATAAATTAGGTACATGCAGATATAAAACAGGTACATGCAGATCGCTATTTGCAGGTAGACAGAGGGGCAGTAGCTGATGCAAGAAATTGTAAATGCAAAATACCCGTAAACGCAAAAGGGCGCTTCAATTAGCGCCCTTGTTATAGGTAAATGTCTGGCAACGTTTTCTGGTTAGAAAAGGATCTTTATAAAAAGGAACAGCATAGGCTGATCCGGGTATTGGCTAAAACTATCCTAAGTAAGACTTAAGGATTTTACTTCTAGAGGTGTGACGAAGGCGTTGAAGCGCTTTGTCTTTGATCTGACGTACACGTTCGCGGGTTAAGTTAAACTTCTCACCAATTTCCTCGAGAGAAAGTGGGTGATTGGTGCTTAAGCCGAAGAACAATACGATAATCTCACGCTCACGTTCGGTAAGTGTAGATAAAGATCTTTTGATTTCTTCAGAAAGTGATTCGTTGATCAGACTGCTGTCTGTATTTGGCTCATGGTTTTCCAGTACGTCAAGAAGGGTATTTTCTTCTCCCTGTACAAAGGGCGCATCCATAGATACGTGGCGACCAGAGTTGCTTAAAGTATCGGAGATTTTTTCTACCGTTGTTTCAAGAATATCTGCCAATTCTTCTGGTGAAGGCTCACGTTCGTATTCCTGCTCCAGTTTTGAAAAAGCTTTACTGATTTTACTTAGGGAACCTACCTGGTTTAATGGGAGACGTACGATACGACTTTGCTCCGCGATGGCCTGAAGAATAGACTGGCGGATCCACCAAACAGCATAAGAGATGAACTTAAATCCTTTAGTCTCATCAAAACGTTTTGCCGCTTTAATCAAACCAAGGTTTCCTTCATTGATAAGGTCACCTAACGTTAAGCCCTGATTTTGATATTGCTTAGCCACAGAAACCACGAAACGCAGGTTGGTTTTAGTCAGTCTTTCTAAAGCCGCCTGATCACCTTCACGAATTTTTCTTGCTAAAATTACCTCTTCTTCTGCCGTGATTAAATCTACTTTACCAATTTCGTGAAGATATTTGTCAAGGGATTGACTCTCACGGTTGGTTATGGATTGCGTTATCTTGAGTTGTCTCATTTATGTGCGTTACTGCCTTATTATGTAGTATGAACGTGCAAAAGTATGAAAATTCCGGGCATTTAAAAACTTAAATTCCTGTAAACGTTACACTTTGCACCTGATTTATGTGTGTGCAGTAAACAACAAAAATTATTCCAACATTGTTTTAAAAAGCCTGTGGAAGTTCATTGCCGCAACCTTCAAAGGCCGCGGGCGAAACGCAAAAATTAGAGTTTCATTGCTTGAGATTTACACTATCGTCTAAAGATCAGAAAGTTTGAAGATTTCATTGACCCTGACGCCTTTTTCGGTTTGTTGTAAAGTGCAGCATTCATTCATGCGGTCGTGCTCCATAAAAAGTATGTAATCATTTTCGACAGCTTCCTGCAAGAATGACTTTTTTTCTACAATGGTCGTCAACGGAAACATGTCATAAGACATGACATACGGGATCGGAACATGTCCAATTGAGGGTATTAAATCTGCCATGTAGACAATTGTACGTCCTTTATAATTGATCTGTGGCAGCATCATTGCGTCTGTATGGCCATAGGCGAATCTAATCTTTACGTCCTCCTGAAAGGTCTGACCTTCTTCATCGGGGACGAACCTTAATTGTCCACTTTCCTGAATCGGCAGGATGTTTTCTTTTAAGAAAGATGCTTTTTCCCTGTCATTGGGGTTAACGGCCCATTCCCAGTGTTTTTCATTGCTCCAGTAAGTAGCTCGTTCAAACGCTGGCTTAAGCTTATCGCCATCACGCACAATTGCACCGCCGCAATGATCGAAATGCAAGTGGGTGAGGAACACGTCCGTAATGTCGGACCGGTTAAATCCCAAAGCTGCCAGCGACTTATCCATGGTGTCATCCCCATGCAGGTAGTAATGTCCAAGAAACTTGCTGTCCTGTTTATCGCCGATACCAGTATCAACCAATGTAAGTCGGTCGCCATCTTCGATCAGCAGACAGCGCATGGCCCAGGTGCATAGATTATTGTCATCTGCAGGATTGGTCTTCTGCCAAATGGTTTTGGGTACTACGCCGAACATGGCGCCACCGTCTAGCTTGAATAAACCGGTATCAATGGTGTGTAACTTCATATTTGGTGTTGATTTCCGGTAAAAATAGAAAACCCCCGGTATTTGGCCGGGGGTTTTTTGTTATTATTTTGCAGTTCGTTTAAGAAACGCTGACACGCTTTCGCAGTAGTTTCGCTGCGCAGCGATTCAGCAATTTGATTATAAGTGAATCACTTCACCATATGCATCTGCAGTAGCTTCCATAATGGCTTCGCTCATGGTTGGGTGTGGGTGAACGGCTTTCAAGATCTCATGACCAGTAGTCTCTAGTTTTCTTGCAACCACGATTTCGGCGATCATTTCAGTTACGTTTGCACCAATTAAATGGGCACCCAATAATTCACCATATTTTGCATCATAGATCACTTTAACGAAACCATCTTTAGCTCCGGCAGCACTTGCTTTACCAGATGCGGAGAATGGGAACTTACCAACTTTAAGTTCGTAACCTGCAGCTTTAGCCGCTTTCTCGGTGTATCCAACAGATGCAATCTCTGGAGTACAGTAAGTACATCCTGGAATGTTGTTGTAGTCTAATGGCTCCGGATGATGACCAGCGATTTTCTCTACGCAAATGATACCTTCCGCAGAAGCAACGTGTGCCAATGCCTGACCGGTTACCACATCACCGATGGCATAGTATCCTTTTACGCCGGTACGATAGAACTCATCAACAACGATCTTACCTTTTTCAGTTTTAATGCCGGTTTCTTCCAGGCCAATGTTTTCCAGGTTAGCAATGATACCAACAGCAGATAATACGATATCCGCTTCTAGGATTTCTGTACCGGTAGCTGTTTTAACCTGTACTTTGCAGCCAGCACCTGAAGTATCTACAGACTCGACAGTAGAAGAAGTCATCACATTGATGCCAGCTTTCTTGAAGTTGCGTAGCAATTGTTTTGAAACGTCTTCATCTTCTACAGGAACAATGTTGTCAAGGAATTCTACTATGGTCACTTTAGTACCCATCGTTGCGTAGAAGTAAGCGAACTCTACACCGATTGCACCAGATCCAACAACAACCATTGATTTAGGCTGCTGTGGTAAGTTCATCGCTTGTCTGTAGCCGATGATCTTTTTGCCATCCTGCTTAAGGTTAGGTAATTCTCTAGACCTGCTACCAGTTGCAACAATAATATGAGGGGCAGTGATTTCTTTTTGAGAACCATCGGCGGCACGAACTTCAACTTTGTTGTTCGGTTTTACCTTTGCGGTTCCCATGATCACTTCAATTTTATTTTTCTTCATCAGGAACTGAACACCTTTGCTCATACCATCAGCAACACCACGGCTGCGTTTGATCACTGCACCGAAATCAGCTTCTGCAGCTGCAGTTTTAATACCATAGTCGGCTGCATGATTGATGTATTCAAAAACCTGTGCACTTTTTAAAAGTGCTTTAGTAGGAATACATCCCCAGTTAAGGCAGATTCCACCTAAAGATTCACGCTCTACAATGGCAGTTTTTAAACCTAATTGAGAAGCTCTGATCGCAGCAACATATCCACCCGGACCGCTGCCTATTATAATCACATCGTAGTTCATATCTTGAAATAAAGGAATAATACTTAGTACCTCGCAAAATTAGAAAAAATACTTTAGGAATAGGTCAAGCCCATCTGCTTATGCCGCGAATTGTGATTTTGAATACAGATGTTACAAATATTAATGCTCGCTGCAGCTTAAAATATACACATCCGCGCGGGGTTTAGAGCTGAGAAGCGGTAAACAAGCACTGAATTCGGGTCTATGAACATAGAAGAACCCCTTTGGCAAAAGCATTATTAGAATGTACGCAGTTGCAGCAGTTTAGCATAAACGGAATGTACAATAATTAGTTTTTTGTGGAACAATTTGAAAGAAATGTGGAAAAATTGCGCCTTTGTTGAAAAAAAGCGAGTAGTTAATATAAAATTAACATAGGAAACTAAATGCGTGATAAATAAATAATTACCTTTGCGGCGTTTTATCACAATTAACAAAAAAAACACACACTTATTTTAAAAAAAAAGTATGATGAAATCCTTACTATGTCGGATTGTAGTAATTGTTATCGCTTTTGTAGGTTTCTGTTCTATTGCGCAAGCGCAGGTGACCACATCTTCGATAACAGGTACGGTGAAAGATGCCACTCAGGCCCTCCCAGGGGCAAGTGTCAAGGCAATTCACGTGCCAACCGGATCTGTTTATGGCTTGACCACAAACAATGACGGTCGTTTTTCCATCGCGAATGCTCGTGTAGGTGGACCTTATACCATTGAGGTTAGCTACGTAGGCTACAGCACAAAGAAGTTCGAGAACATTTACCTGAAATTAGGTGAACCTTACGTTCTGAACGTTGTTATTGCTGATGATGCTGCTCAACTTGCGGAAGTGAGAGTAGTTGGTAATCAGCCAAATGCCATCATGAACTCTAACAAAAGCGGTTCTTCTACCGTTGTCACCAGAGCGCAGATCCAAAACCTTCCAACCATTACCAGAAGTGTAAACGATTTAACTCGTTTAACACCACAAGCTGGTAGCAACAATGGAATTGGTGGTGGTAACTACCGTTCAAACAACTTTAGCGTGGATGGTGCAAACTTTAACAATCAATTTGGTATTGGGCAGAACGTTCCAGCGAATGGTTCTCCAATTTCAATTGATGCATTAGAGCAGATCTCTGTAAACGTAACGCCATACGACGTTCGTCAGTCAGGATTCACCGGTGGTGCTGTTAACGCTGTAACCCGTTCAGGTACAAACACTTTCTTTGGTAACGCTTTCTTCACCATGCGTGGCGAAGAACAACAAGGTAAACGTGTTAAGGATTTCAGAATTCCTGATGCGCAAGTTCAAAGCTTCGATGAGAAGAACTATGGATTTAGCTTAGGTGGTCCGATCATTAAAGACAAATTGTTCTTTTTTGTGAACGCTGAGAAACAAAAAACAATACAGCCAGGTACTTCAAGGATCGCTGCTACAGATGCACTTCCTTATGGATCAATTTCTACTGTTACCAGAACAACTGCATCTTTCATGAATGATGTGAAATCATATTTGTTAAATACTTATGGATATGATCCAGGTATTTACCAAGGATACAGCAACATCAGTGAAAATGAGAAATTATTTGCCAGGTTAGACTGGAACATCAGCAACAATCACCGCTTTAGTGTACGTTACAACCAGGTTGAAAGTTCTACACCAAGTTCTGCAAGTACTTCAGTATCTGGTTCAGGTGTAACAGGAAACCTAAGCTATGGCAACAACAGATCTGGTACTACCCAGAATGCTGGTTTACCATTCTCTAATTCAAACTACTTCACTCAAGCAAACTTATACTCCGCAGTAGCAGAATTAAACTCAACTTTTGGAAGTAAATTCACCAACATTGCACGTGCAACATATTCGCACCAGAACGATCCAAGAAGCTCTGAAAGTGCATTATTCCCACTTGTAGATATCCTTGATGGATCGCAAACAGCATCCAGCGCTGGTAATGTATTAACGACCTTTGGTTATGAGCCATTTACTTATGGTAACTTAAGAGACGTTGAAACCTACACATACAGTGATGATTTAAACATCGCTTTAGGTAAACACAACGTTACTGTTGGTCTACAGGCTGAGTTCAGTACTACTAAAAATGGTTTCCAACGTTTTGGTACTGGTTTCTATACTTTTGCTTCATGGGATGCATTTACAAGAGGCGACAAAGCATTACAATACTCAATTACTTATCCATTAACTGCTGACGGTTCACAGGCTTTCCCGAGCTTTAAGTTTGCACAATATTCTGCTTACTTACAAGATGAGTTCAACGTATCTGATCGTTTGAAATTAACTGGAGGTATCAGATTCGAACAAGCAACTTACCCGGATGTATCTGAGATCAGAACCCATCCATTGGTTGCTCAGCAAACATTCGCAGAAGGAAAGACCATCAATACTGGTGCGCTACCGGAATCCAGAATGACTTATTCTCCTCGTTTCGGCTTTAACTGGGATGTAAATGGTGACCGTTCGCTACAACTCCGTGGTGGTACCGGTATCTTCACTGGCCGTATTCCATTTGTATGGATTGTTTCACAGTCTGGTGATGCTGGTTTATTGCAGTACACCCAAAACTACACTGGCGCAAACGTTCCTGATTTCAGCCCAAATCCGGCACCAAACTTAACTGCACCAAAAGCAGAAGCTGGTTTAACAATGCCAGGAACAATCAGTGCACTTTCATCTGACTTGAAGTTCCCGCAGACCTGGAAATCAAGTTTAGCGGTTGATTTCAGATTACCACTTGGCGTTATTGCAACGGTAGAAGGTATCTATGGTAAAGACCTTAACGTTGCTGTTGCTAAGAACGTGAACTTGAAAGATCCTGTTCAATTGAAAAATCCAAACTCAGCAGATAACAGACCATTCTTTGGCGCAACACCAAATAGCAGACAGTTTGTAAATACGACTTCTGCAGGTTTGATCAGTGCAACTGGAAACGCGTTCAACAACGTGATTGAGATGACCAATGCAAAAGGTGGTTACAACTGGATGGCTACCGCACAGTTAACCAAAAACTTTGGTAATGGCCTAGGATTAATGGTTGCCTATACCAGATCTGATCAACGTAACTACGGTGATCAAAGTGGTGACCAGATGTTAAACCTATGGGGTATTCCACAGACTGCAGGGAACTCAAACATTCCTACTTTAAGTTATTCAAGTAACTTAGCTCCAGACCGTGTAATTGCAAACGTTTCTTACCGTAAAGAATGGTTAGGTAACCTTGCAACTTCGTTCTCCCTATTCTATCAAGGTTCACAACAAGGAAGATTCTCTTACACGTACTCAACCGACTTCAACCGTGATGGTCAGAACAACGACTTGATCTACGTTCCAAGAAATGCTTCAGAAATTACTTTCGTTCCCTTAACTGTAAGTGGTAGAACTTATACCCCAGCAGAGCAAAACGAAATCTTTCAAGCATACATTGATCAGGATGATTATTTGTCAAAACGTAGAGGCCAGTATGCTGAGCGTAACGGTGCAACATCTCCATGGAGAAACCAGTTTGACTTTAGATTGGTACAAGAGGTATTCAAAAATGTAGGTGGAACTAAAAACTCGTTCCAGTTCACTGCTGATATCTTTAACTTCGGTAACTTGTTAAACCGTAACTGGGGTACTTATAACTTCGTTAACCAGGCGAACATCTTAGTTCCAACAAACGTATCTGACATCAGTGCAACTACTGCACCTACCTTCAGATTGAACACCACTGGTGGTGATGTTGTAAGATCTACCTTCGGGACAACGCAAAGCTTCACTTCTACTTATTACATGCAGTTCGGAGTACGTTACAACTTCAACTAGTATCTAAGCAAGTAGCATACTTCATAAGAAAGGCCGGTCAATTTGACCGGCCTTTCTTATTTGAGATGGTTCTTAAATGATAAGGGTTTTCATTAATTAGGAAGGCTTAACTTTCAGCCCCTTCGCTGAAAGTATTTCTGAAAATTAGTATCCAGGATTCTGAGGTGTTAAGTTCGGGTTGTTACGCATTTCAGCAGTAGGCAATGGGAACAACAGGTGTTTCTCTGCAAGCACAATGTTTGGGTTGTCCGGGAACTTATGTCCTACGAATTCTTCAAAACCATTGGTTGCTTCGTTGTATGCTTTTCTTAAACGCACCATGTCGAACCAGGTAACGCCTTCGTAGCACAGCTCATGCCAGCGCTCTCTCCAAACAGCTTCCTCGAATTGCGATTGTGACAATCCCGAAAGTACAGGAATTTGCGCACGGCGTCTGATGGAATTCAGGGCTTCATAAGCCTGAGCATTAGGAGAACCATCCGCACGATTCTGTGCTTCTGCGTAAACAAGCAGAATATCAGCATACCGAATTTGTGGCCAGTTCAAGTCTGCTTGTGTGGTTCCTGCTGTTCCAGCCGTTCCATTAGCAACCACGTCGAAGTGCTTGAATATATATGGTGCATTTAAGGGTTTCAATGCACCAGAACCACCATCATAGTAGGAGGTGTAAAAGAATCCCTCGCGATCCTTAGCTCTAAGATCGTTTGGCTCGTAGGAGTTATAGAACTGAGAAGTTGGAACGGTTGAACCAACCTCATCACTATAAGCAGAAACATTCTTAAAGTTCGGTAACAGCAATTGCTGCATCGGGTTTCCAGCAACAGATGCCAGGTACTGGATTTCAAAGATGTGTTCACCCTTGTTTTCCTGAGCCAGGCTGTGTAGGTCCGCATAAGAGCCAAAAAGCGTAATGCCAGCATTGTCGATTACATCTTTAGCTGCAGTTGCGGCTAATCTGTAATATTCGGCGCCTTTATTTAGCGGCTGACCGGCCATAGTTAGATATACTTTCGACAGTAAAGACTTCACTGCTGCGCGACTTGCTCTTCCGCTAGCATCCTGCCATGGCAGGCCTGCAGCCTCAGCTTGTGTTAAGTCGTCCACAATTAGTGCATAACCCTCTTCAAGTGATTTTCTGGTCGGAAGAAAATCTTCCGAAGCTGTCGTCTGTGGTTTTGTGATCAAAGGAACATCACCATACAAACGTACAAGATAGAAATAAGCCCAGGCACGAAGGAAACGTGCTTCTGCCAGGATTTGAGCCTTACGCACTTCATCCATTGGCGTAATAGCAGGCACTCTTTCCAGTACCAGGTTCGTTTGTGCAATTACACTGTAAAGCCCGTTCCACCAGTTACGAACCAGCAAGTTGTCGCCATTATACTGCAATCCAACAAGGTTATTCAGGTCAGAGTTCTGTCCCGTTTCTGTTTTAGCAGTACCAGTCACAACCTCCAGCATGGAGAAGTTGGCCACAAAAATACCCGCACCATTACCAATGAAACGCGTTTGTGCATAAGCGGCCGCTAATGCAGCTTCAGCATGTTCGGGAATGGTATAGTAGGTTTCTGGAGTTAAATTGGAAGGGTCCGTTTCTTCAAGAAACTTCTTGCAGCCCGTGCCGAATACCATCATGGCAAGCAGGACAAGCGTGGATATGTGTTTAAAATTGTATTTCATGATCATTCAATTTGAATTGGATAATTTACTATAAACCGATGTTTAGACCTAAAAGGAAGGTTGTTGGCTTAGGATAATCAAAGAAAGTTTGTCCTTGCGAAAACACGTTTCCATAGGTGGTAACCTCTGGATCATTACCTCTGTATTTAGTAATCAGGAAGAAGTTTTGTGCACTGGCATAAACTCTCAGGCGGCTTAATTTTAACTTCTGAACAACTTCAGCTGGAAAGGAATAGCCGATCAGCGCATTTCTGCCACGGATGAATGATCCATCCTGAATCCAGCGGGTATCCACGTTGGTTACATAGCCCGCACGGGTATCACGGATAGCAGCAATTTGGGTATTCTGGTTCTGCGGTGTCCAGGCATTAAGCACACTCTTATAGCTGTTGGCAATGCCCACGCGATCTTCAGCAGAGTGTGTACTCATATCCATTACATCGTTTCCATAAGAGTACTGAAGGTCAACCAACAACTCGAAGTTTTTGTAACGGAAATTGTTGATAAAAGCACCCCAACCCTTAGGGCTACCATTTCCAATAATACTTCTGTCATCATCATTGATGGCGAAGTCTCCGTTACGGTCAAGGTATTTCACATCACCAGGTAATAGCGCTTTACCACCACGATAAGTGTATCTTGCTGCTTCAGCACGTTCTGCTTCACTCCAGGTACCTAAGCGGGTTAAACCCCAGAAAGATCCAACAGGTTCACCAACACGGATAATACCGGTTTCGTTCGTGAAGCCTGGGTTACCCACGCCGAAGATATCTGCAGGTGTAGCCAGTTCAAGTACTTTGTTCTTGTTAAATGAAATGTTAAAGGTTGTATTCCAGGTAAAATCTTCAGAGTTAAAGTTCACTGTTGTGATGCCTAACTCCAGACCTTTGTTTTCCATTTTACCAACATTCCTGAAAACACTCGGATGTCCACTGGTACGTGGAACGGGCGCATCCAATAACATGTCAGTTGTTTTTCTGTAGTAAACATCCGCTTCAAGGCTAATGCGATTTTGGAACAATCCTAATTCCAGTCCGATATCAGATTGTGCAGTCGATTCCCAAGCGAGGTCATCATTTCCTAACCTGTTGGTTCCAATACCTCCAAATCTTGTATTGTTGAAGATTCCGGCGTAAGTTCCAAGCACGTTTTTAGATGAATAAGCAGGGATTTCGGAGTTTCCGGTCACACCATAACTGGCACGTAATTTCAGGTTAGAAATGGTTTTATTTCCTTTAAGAAAATCCTCTTCAGAAATTCTCCAGGCAACAGCACCGGAAGGAAATATCGCATATTGGTTTTGTATACCAAACTTAGAAGAACCATCCACACGGGCGGTGGCCGTGAATAGATATTTGTCTTTCAGGGTATAGTTAATCCTTCCAAAATAAGAGTTGAAAGTAAATTCTGATCGTCTGGAATCACCAGGAT
>Ga0265798_10010400_pt1 | contig 11487 bp, 14 predicted proteins | sample P3T30metagenome_FD_192430 | JGI IMG/M metagenome (GOLD analysis project Ga0265798, IMG submission 192430) | Plant litter microbial communities from East Loma Ridge, Irvine, California - P3 T30 | ecosystem: Environmental > Terrestrial > Plant litter > Unclassified | place: USA: California... | reverse complement strand
GTGGATCTGGAGGCAGGGGCTGGCTTCAATGATGCAACGGTACCGCGATATGGTATGACGAACGCAGAGAAGTCCGACCTACCAAATCAATCATGGATTAAAAACGAGGCTCGTAGTGGCTATCTTGGACCGGTAACGGAGCGACGCAATGAGATAGATGTTCAGTCTGCCGACTCGATGACGATTTACAATTCCAAGAAATCGATACCACCCAGAATCAGACACAAGTCTTTGGCTAGCCCTGCAGTGAACACACAAGGGCAGGATTAATCGTACCAGCCAGACGGAGATTAGAATCGAGGAAGTGAAGTATACAATCACATGAATCTATTCAAAGTAACCCAAAATATATGTCAATCCCTATCTATCCCAAAACCAGTGTAAATTCCACCCAGATCCCAACCATACTTCGCACTCTCTCATCTTCGTCTAACACTTCTCCCACATCTTTACCGACTTGACTGCCATTCCTCGTTTGGTATGATCAGCTGGCCAGGAAGGATACCATTTCTCTTTTGCTTTCCAGAAATCTATCTATCAGTCGACCGCCCGAGCCATGTGTAGATGCGAATAAGCCGGTGTGAAAGAGGCTATGATGGGCAGAAGGAGAGATGGAGCAAATGTGGGAGAGAAAGACCAAGACTCACCATTCATTGCACTCTGGGACGAATCCAACCATGGTTTAGAACCTAGATTATCGGGGAAGAACCCATTGGTGCCTCCTACTGCGACATTGAGAATGAGGTAGAATTCTGGATGTCAGCTGGGTTCGAGGTCTTGGAGTAATCTGTGAACGGCAAGCAAAGAAGGGTGCAGTCCAGACAGGAAGGGGAGACTTACCTTGATCGAATGGAGCAGCATTGTTCTCGGACGTGTACCATGGATTTGTGACTGCTTCAGCTACAGTTCCATTTTGGTAATATGTTGGGTATTGCCCTCGGTTCCAGAAAGATTTATCGAAATTGAATTCCATGACTTCTTTGACTTTGTTGTCGACGTCTATATTATGTCAGCATTCTTCTCGTCATTTCAATCTTGGTCCGATCATATTTCTGAATCTGATTTAGACACGGTGAAGTGAAGGGCAAATTGGAGATCGACGAGCAGGCAGTCGGAGGAAGGTGGAGGAAGAAGAAAAAGACATACAAGTAGTGATGTACTTATCTGTCCATTCCAATGTATATTTGTGATAGACATCCGAATAAGGCTGTGCTCGATTTTGCCTAACGCCCCATGTCTTGAGATACGAGTCTAATGCGGCGACTGGTCCCCAATGAAGGGCGGATTGGATGAAATCGTTTCCTTTTTGACCATAGGTGAAGTTGTTACCTCGAGACTCGACAATCTAGTTATTAGCTGATGTGTAGGATGGGACGGATGATCTTAGGAGGAGGACTCACGTCAATTTCACCGGATTTTGGCCATGATCCATATTTGTCATCGGTAGGCAACATCCAGATTGCAGGCCATAGCCAATCACTGAGATCAGCTCTACGATCATCACCTGGATAGGCTGGCTACTGCGTAGCTCTAGCTCTAGATCACTTACCCAGTAGGCATCTTGGCAGTGACTTCGACCTTTCCATATCTGATGCTAGCTTTCCCTTTAGTACTGAGCCTAGCACTCATGACAGGGTTAATGATTGTTCCCAAACTCGAATTGGACACCGCTCCGCATTGAGTGACATTGCTGGAAGTACAGGTACCGTCGGTAGTCAGGTTAAGAGTGTAGCCATTGGTTATAGCATCCACACCTAGATGGTCGGATGTGAGCGTTGGAACGATGTAGAGAATTTCGTCGGAAACGTAGGAATTGTTATCGGATGACGATGTCCATTCGAATTGGTTGTTCCTGATCGTCAGTCTGGTGAGAGATGCTGAAGGGAAGAAACTCACCCCCAACCATCTAATTGAACTTCCCTGGTCCAGAATTGATCTAATCCTCCAGAGAAGTCATCGTCCATGACCATACACCTGTCAGATTAGCGGGAGAATCCATGTGGCCGCAGATCGTCCATCCGGGATCATGGAATACGTACAACTTGCCCGGGGACGGTACCGATCTTAAGCCGAGATAGATTACTACTTATCAGCCTTTGCACCGCCGGATCAAATTGAATGTGAGATCGGAAACAGACATACTTGCACCTCCTGCTGCGAGTCCTAGTCCCACCAGTGCCCAAAAGATGATTCGAGCCCATCGATGTGCGGGATCAGGGTATTTAGTCCAAGGTTTCTCAATCTCCCCATTTAGCTTCGTGGATGGCCAAGCTCTCCTGGTGAACAAGGTAGAACCACTAGATACGGGTCTCTTGTACTGAACGGCTGAAGTATAAGCTGATCCGGGTCTCGGGGAAGAAAGTCGATTCGCCAGAGATGGCCTAGAAGAACCGGGATTGGGGGATGGTGCACCAGACAAAGACGAGTTTGAGGATAAGGAGGGTAGTGATTCGTTGTTGGAATGGGATGAAGAGAATCGAACAGTCGAGTGCCTTGCGGATGAATGGGCTGTTGAGAGGATTGGGGATCCAGGGGCTATACCGCTATTAGGTCGAGATCTAGTTTTGGTACTAGTTGATCTATCGTCTTTGTCGACGACATCTTCCAGTGCCGGCACTGGGATGCGGGGTATAGTCATCGTAGGCGAGGATGTGGTCGATGAACTCATGTCGGTGATCTTGTACTATAAGGAGAGCTTTTTGAGAAGAGAAGAGGATTGAGGAGATCTAGTCACACCATTATCAACCTTTCTTCCGACCACTTGAAATCGATCTTTCACATCGTAATCTATCGCTCCTCCCTTGACGCACCTCACGACATGAGGGTCGGGACCAGGACCGGACTCGGTCTCGGTCCAGCGCTAATGACTATCTAGAGTGCCGTTTCAAGGCATCACGGTTCCGATCCGAAAGGCCCGCATACTCACTCCAGTCCTCCCGTAAGTCGGCATCCACAATCGTGCCTGCTCCTAAGTCTGCAAGAGTCGTTGGTTTGTGCTTATGCCTTCACGTTATCACCCACCTGGCCCTACTTCACCGCCAAGATACCCCTCTCCCTCCTGTACCCCCACAGAGTGATAGGCAAGACAGAGCCACAGGTCCGGTATTCCAGGGATTTTGGTATACGGGTCAGGCACCGGGAGATCTTACCAGTCCCGGGCTCAAACCATTGGAATGACTGATCGGCGCTTGTATGAGTTGTATACATACGACTAATGCATAGATGCTTAATGATCATCCCGCCTTCCGTCCCGCTTTTACGTTGATTTCATGTGAATGAGAAACGGGATAATGCTCACGGCTGAGGGCGGTTCCTAGACCGGCTCCCTTGGACCTAGTACTACCATATCTTACATTAGACCGACATGTGCTTTCTCTGGACTGATGCTCGATGTCAGATCTTCGTCCTCGTAGTGTAAAGGACTGAGAGGGGGAGGCTGACGATCCGGTTTCGCTATACTTTGGTAAGAGCTCGTTCGGCCCCCGATAGCCAGGGGATTCACTCCCGTTCACACAGACGGATCGCCCTCGTCTAACATTAGCAAAAGGAGAGGCAGCTGTACTTCCTTCAGCCTGTGACCATGGGTCCTAATATCCAGGTAACTAAGCCATTCCGACCCCTCCGCTGGAAGTGAGGAGCATGAGCTTGTTCGGTAGCACCTCCCCGTCCGGGTCGGCTTAGATATTGTGACGAGATGGCCAGGTCAATTCGGGTTGGCTTTGCGTCGTACATTTTCATTTCGGTGATTTGTTCAAGGTATCGACTATATGACAGGAGAGAGATGAGAGGCTGAAGGGGAACGAGAATGATTTCGAGGGGACCTGGTAACGTACACGTTTGTAACGGCTCGCAGAATGATAGATAGATAAGGGTGAAATCGAGATATATTTCTCATCTTCACAGCGAGAAATAGTTCTTCCTTGTCACCGAAACTAATTCTCATCGCCCTCCACTCCTACCCCTACTCCTTCTCCTACTCTTACCTTCCGCAGACGCCATCCTTTGAGTAAGATGGGTATCTTTAGTAAATTACGCAGGTCCAAACCTGCCGACGACGGTCCACCCCCCGCAGCCGACGTCGAAGAGGATGAGAAGAGTACCGACTTCACACCCCACCTCAACCCGTTGACAATGGACGCAGTCGATGTTATGGCCGATATGATCTACAGATCGTGCTATCCCGAAGGATGGTTCCAACCCGCTCCTGAGCCCTCCGATTGGTCAGATGAAGTCATTACTGGAGTCACCCTTCGATCAAAATATGGTAGTATCAGAAGTTGCCCAGGCGAGCATCCTGGTTTTGCGGCATTCGAGCATGCGATCGTACAGCTCAACGCGAAGATCGCCATCAAGTTGCAAAGTAAGGCAGTCGACGTTGCAATGAAGAACTTCATGTATGTCTACTTCAGTGATAAATTTCGGATAACCCGGCTAACGATATTTCAGTGACGTCAATCCCGACATGCACCAATTGAACATTGATGCCGATAATCGTATTCAAGTGAGGTTATCTTTATAGACTGTTGTCATGTCAACAAAGATGCGTACGCTGATGCTAGGTACTCGAGACTATCGAAGCACTCGGAAATGCGAGAAAGAACCAGTACGCAGCCTTTGTGCGCGAAGAAGGCGTACTGGTGGTATGGGCCGATACCGTACAATCCCTCATTCCCACAGCCAAGGCTATCGAAGCTTCTCTGGTAGCTTTCTTATGGGCCGACGAAACCGATGTGTTCCAATCTCTCCCTACTCTTGGCAAGAGCCCTCGTCCGACTCTGTCAAGGTCAGCAATGACTAGCCGGACGAACTTTTCCATGGACTCCAAAGCCCAGACTCCTTCAACAAATGTCACGACTCCGTCGATATTTGGGGATAGAGATCAACTCGGACTTGGACAGATGCCTGGTCAATTGCCTCTGCCTACCGAAGAGGAGACTGGTACCAATGTAGATATCGAAGACCCATACAAAGCCGAGATAATTGCCCAAAGAAAATTAAGGCCTGTATCGCTCATCTCGCCTTTCATTAGTGGTCTAGCTGTCGCTTTGGCTCTTATACTCATGTGCTTGGGTATTCGTGAGTCTCGGCTAATTATTTGTGGCAGATAGATTGCTGATTGATAGGATCCCTCCTGATTCGATACATGTACGACGGGGATGCTATTCGCTTCGCCCTAATCGCAGTTCTTCCTCCGCTGTTATTCATGTGTGCTTTCCCATGCTCCGTCTTGGTCACGTCAATAGTACGTTCCTCACCGTGAATGTCGCTGAAAGTAGGTATCCATGTTTGGCCCAGTCTCGCAATATCACCAAAATTCGGCTTTTTACAGTGCCATCCCGCCTTCTAGGGAATATGTAACAGAATTGATGCCAATAACTGTCCAAATGCCAGTATACAAGGTAAACTCCCTATTTGAGAAACATATGAAGATGGCTAATGGGGCAGGAATCTCTCGAAAACGTCATTATGCCTACAGTCGAGTCGCTCAAGAAAGCAATGACTACATTCGAACGTCAGGGCGGAACGGTCAATGTAATCGTCTGCGATGACGGTCTCCAACTGATCAGCGAGGAAGATCGACAACGACGAACAGAGTACTACGCAATTAACAACATCGCATACGTCGCGAGACCTCCTCATGGTCAAGATGATTTCCAGCGAAAAGGTAGATTCAAGAAAGCTGGTAACCTCAATTACTGCAATACACTATCTTTACGAGTCGAGGACTTGATGGACGAAATGAGAATCGAAATATTGGCTAATGAGGAGAAAGGCATGGAAATGTGGTCTGAGGTGGAGGATAGGAAATTATACGAAGTTGCTCTTGCTAAAGCGATCGAGGAGAGTAACGGCAAGACTTGGGCTGCTGGGAATGTTAGGATGTAAGTCACCCTTCGCTATACCAATATAGTCACTGATGGGCAGTGGTGAGATCATTCTGCTCGTTGATTCCGATACCAGGGTGCCAGAGGATTGCTTCATGGATGCAGCTCTTGAGATGCAACAATCCCCAAATGTCGCCATCATGTAGGTTCACCACCACTGAATACAAGCTGATAGCAGCCAACACGCATCGGGTGTTATGCAAGTCGCTCATCACTTTTTCGAAAACGCAATGACCTTCTTCACTGCCATGCTTCAAGTTAGTATCTCGTTGATGGTAGCCAATGGTGATGGTGCGTAGTTTGATCCATCTGTCCGTTGACCTAGAGCTGACTACCAGTCGCACCTTTCGTAGGTCACAACGCATTCCTTCGATGGTCCGCTTTACAGGAATGTGCCCAAGTCGACAAAGAAGATGGTGTCTCACGAGTGTGGTCCGAATCCCATGTTTCTGAAGATTTCGAAATTGCTTTAAACCTGCAATCAAAGGGATGGATGCTCAGATGGGCCACCTATGGCAACATGCAATTCGAGGAAGGAGTCAGTTTGAGTGCTATTGATGAATTGGCTAGATGGTCAAAATACTCTTATGGTTGTTCGTACGTATTTTTTCCATTTGTGAAACTCTGGTACGAGAGGCTGATGGGTAGTGAGATTATTTTCAACCCAATGAGATATTGGTTCACCCGAGGCGGACCTTTCACCAAGCTCTTCCGGACTTTCTTGTGGTCGCCGATTCCTGCTCATGCCAAGTGGTCCATCATGGCCTATACCTTCTCTTACTACGCTCTCGCCCTCTCCTGGTCACTATCACTCCTCAACTTTGCCCTCATCGGATCTCTCGGTAAGTCACGCTTGTGTCATATATCACATAAAAGAATGGAGCTGACGATCAGCTTTCCAGGATACATTCTACGTGTCCTCATGGCAGGTCTTCTTCGTCTGCCTACTCCTCTTCTCCGGTCTCAACAATATCGCTACTTGTATTCTGAGGTACCGACTGAAGCTGGAAGGAGCAGGCAAAATTGCCCTTCAGCAATTCAAATGGATCCGTAAGTCGCTCTTGCGAATGATGAAGTGATGGATGGTACTGATCTCAATAGCCTTCTTCGTCATCTTTTTCTCCGGCATGTCGTTCAAACTTGCATGTTCACTGCTGGCGCACTTGTTCTCGATCAACGTCAGCTGGACCGCGACTTCAAAGGAAGTTCACAAGTCCAATTTCTTCCTCCAAGTGCCAATGATATTCAAGCAGTTCTGGGGTCAAATCTTGCTTTCCGTAGCTGTCATCGTAAGTCTTCCTACCTTCGTGATGGAATGAAAGATTGACTGGTTATCAGGCTGGAGTAATAATTTCGACGACCCCAATCGTCCCTCACACTTATCGAGTCTACAGCAGCGAGGCTCTGGTCCCGGTGCTCGTCACATATGTCTGTCATCTCATCTGGCCTTTCGTTCTAGATCCTTACTTTACTACATTCACAGTAAGTCCAATTCAACATTACACGGATTTAAAAGTACTGATGATCAGTTCTAAGGTTTCCTTTTCCCGTTCTCAATCGAAAATTCCGTTTCAGGACTATTTATCATTTTGGGTATACTTCTCTGCGCGGCCTTCTTTGCCAATATATGTAATTTGCGTTTCAAACTAGATTTCGGCAACAGAGTCGAGCGTGAGGATTTGGTATGACTAAGCTACGATTATCGCCTTGGCCGAGATATCTGCGCAAGGTACTTGCGCTTGCCCTGCAACATATAGCCAGATTCCCACACGTCTCAATCGTCTGACCGCCTCTCTCGCCGATTACTCCGGCTCCTGGTCTCGTTCCAGATCTCGTCTCTTCGGCAGAGGAGAACTTGAGTAATTTGGTATAACTGAGCTCGCGTACATTTATTGCTTCTCGCGGGATCATGACCGAAGTACATGCGCATGGTAATTGCGCTTGCTCGGCATCCTTGGCTCAGATTCCCACACTTCTCAGCTCGCGTGACCAAGGCAAGTACATGCGCAAAGTACATGCGCTTGGGAATATGACTAATAAATGAAACTGGACGCATGGGCTCTGTGAACTTTCATTGCACTCGATTGCTTCTCGTGATCTTTGCTGACCCTTTCCATCTCGGCATGTTACCTCCACCTGTCCTTTCTCGTTATGAAATGATTCTATCCGAAGAGACGAAAAAAAAAACCCGAACGGAGATGGTCGTTCCGCGGACACACGCGACGCCACGCGTCTAGCGACATGAAATGAATGAATCCGGGAATGACGGATACCGGACCTTGCTCACTGCTCTAATAATACTGAGTAGCTGGGTTGGCCTCGATCCGACCCATTATTCTGGTCACCAGTAGTCCTGAATGATTTCCCTCAAAAAGTATCTTGAATAGACCGCGTCACAGGTCTGGATCGTGGGATTTGAAGCCCAGGGACAATTGCCGCTGTCACAGTTTGTTGTTTTGATGTACCAAGGCCAGGAATGGAACGCCACCCGCCGGCTAGAGGTTAGCCAAGCTCGCTAGGGTCATTAGGTCCGGCCGTTGAACATGAAATTGGCAAAGAAGAGAGTGTGTAAACCAAATAATCATTGGCAATAAACCAAAGAATGTCTTGGGATGATCTGTGCCTGTAGACGATAATTCCCGATTTAGACAGTCATGTGTCGGGGTCCGGCGGGACCGGGGTCTAGGCGTGTTTCATTTTGGGATATTGACAAATAACCGGGTGGAGGCTGAGAGGGGCAGTCAATAATTCCAAGGAGGTATATGGGATCACCCCGCCTTTGAGAGGGCATATAAACAACCCCCAGTTTGGCGTACTTGCCCCTCTTCTCTCTCAATCAACTCAACTTTATTGTAGGTTTCAAGCTTTGTTTGAACATCATACGAAGAGTGACTAACTTTTTAGTATCTCACCTACATCAATCAATAAACAACGAGTGAGTCAACATTTTCTCTGGGTTTTCAGGCTTGGTCACACGACTCTCAGAACATGAACTGGGCTGACAATTACAGTGAAGGGAGCAGTCGGTCCATCCAGCCCAGAAAGGGTCGAGGCACCCGTCACACTCAAGGCATACATGCTTTGTGTTTTCGCATCATTCGGTGGTATCTTCTTCGGGTATGTCCATTCTTTCAAGATCAAGGTGAAGTTAGGAACCAGGCTGATTGAATTAGTTTCGATTCCGGTTACATGAACGGTGTCCTCGGAATGAAGTACTTCATCACTCTCCACACCGGTCTTGACCCCAACACCACCCCCGAGGGACAATTCACTCTTCCCGCTTGGCAAAAATCTCTTATCACCTCCGTTCTTTCAGCCGGTACCTTCTTTGGTGCTCTCATTGCTGGTGATTTGGCAGACTGGATCGGTCGACGATGGACCATCATCTCTGGATGTGCCATCTTTACCGTCGGAAACATTCTTCAGACCGCCTCTTCTGACGGTCTTGGTCTCGTGCGTTACCCTCTGTATCCAGCAGCAATGAATCGGACTGACAAGCTAGATTGTAGCTGGTCGATTGATCTCTGGTGTCGGAGTCGGATTCGTTTCCGCCATCATCATTCTCTACATGTCCGAGGTCGCACCCAGGAAGGTCCGAGGAGCTATTGTCTCTGGTTACCAATTCTGCATCACCATCGGTCTACTCCTCGCATCTTGCGTAGTCTACGCTACCCAGGACAGGCCCGACACTGGATCTTACAGGATCCCCATCGGTGTTCAATTCCTATGGGCGTAAGTCTTCCCCCTCACCTCGAAGCTACTTGTAGCTGACAATCAGATTGATCCTCGCTGTTGGACTCTTCTTCCTCCCTGAGTCTCCCCGTTGGTTCGTCAAGAAGGGCCGAGTCGACGAGGCTGCCATGGCTCTCGCCAGGATCCGAGGACAACCTGCCGACTCCAACTACATCCAGCAGGAACTCGCCGAGATTGTCGCTAACCACGAATACGAGACTGAGCTCATGCCTACCGGTGGTTACTTTGCTTCTTGGATGGCTTGTTTCTCTGGATCTCTAAGGAACCCAGCTTCCAACTTGCGAAAGACTATCCTCGGTACCTCTATCCAGGTGAGTAACAGGACAGGTTCCAGGCAATGGTCATAGCTAACGCTCTTCTAGATGATGCAACAACTCACCGGTGTCAACTTCATCTTCTACTTCGGTACTTCTTTCTTCCAGGGTCTCGGCACAATCAACAACCCTTTCTTGATCTCGCTCATCACTACCCTCGTCAACGTCTGCTCCACCCCCATCTCTTTCTACACCATCGAGAAATTCGGTCGACGACCTTTGCTCATCTACGGAGCTAGTAAGTTCTCTTTTTAAGGCAGTGAGGAGCCACAACTAACAGACAGTCGGTATGTTCGTTTGTGAATTCATTTGCGCCATCATCGGTGTTACCGACGGATCCCCTGCCGCTGTCAAGGCTCAGATCTCCCTCATCTGTATCTACATCTTCTTCTTTGCTTCCACTTGGGGTCCAGGAGCTTGGGTCGTTATCGGTGAAATCTTCCCTATTCCTATCCGATCTCGAGGTGTTGGATTATCTACCGCTTCGAACTGGCTTTGGAACTGTATCTTGACCGTCATCACCCCTTACCTCGTTGGTACCGATCAGGCCGTATGTCCCTCTTCTCTTCCCTCACAAATGTAACATGCTGATGATCCAGAACCTCGGCTCAAAGGTCTTCTTCCTTTGGGGTGCCACCTGTGTTCTCTGCATGTTCTACGCGTAAGCCTATTCCCATACAATAGGAAATAAGAAACTGACTTCAACAGTTACTTCCTTATCTGGGAGACCAAGGGTTTGACCCTTGAGCAAGTCGACCGAATGATGGAAGAGACCCAGTCTCCTCGACACTCTGCCGCTTGGAAGCCTCACTCGACTTTCGCTTCCGAGATGGGAATGGCCCCTGAAGGAGACAAGGCTTTGGAGCATCACGGCGAGAAGGCTGGAGCTGGACACGTTGATGGTTCTGACGTCCCTGTTGTCAACAACAGGGTCTAAGTCTCATCTCTCTGTGCTTGTTAGGTAGTCTTGGTATCTTGCTCTAAACACTTAATGTAGGATCATTGCGCTTTATGCATTCCGTCCGCTTTTCCTGTTTCGCCGTTCCAAGACACACGGCTGTGTACCTCTCTACTCCACATTCCCACGGTCAGTGTCAAGCTGAACTAGTCGTGGACAGAACAATGGAATGCAAAGAACACGAAGACGAGAGTCCTGAACTAGTGATGACAAATGAAGGTCAACGACTAGATGAACGGGATCAGGCCCGAAGTGTATATATACTCATCTTGATGAGGTGATCATAAACAGCTGTAGATCCCCCAGACCGCCATGCGAGAAGCTTACGCGACCTCACCGGAGTCGCCCAAAGCCGTTTCTGCGCCTGCCCGACAACTTCCTTTCTCCCCGAACCAACCGTTGTAAGAAGTCTTATCTTCCTCGTAACATCAGTAATCGTGCCCGCCTCAATTGGCCATTTATGTTTCGAAACAGAATGTTGATACATATACGAAAAGCTACAAAGTATTGTCCAGTCCAATTGTCCATTATCAATCACCCCGAATTCTACTGTAATTGTAAATCTACTCCATCCTCT
>Ga0265798_10010398_pt1 | contig 11489 bp, 12 predicted proteins | sample P3T30metagenome_FD_192430 | JGI IMG/M metagenome (GOLD analysis project Ga0265798, IMG submission 192430) | Plant litter microbial communities from East Loma Ridge, Irvine, California - P3 T30 | ecosystem: Environmental > Terrestrial > Plant litter > Unclassified | place: USA: California... | reverse complement strand
TATGATGGCCTGTAGACGTCAGCAGCGGTATGTCCAAGATCCAACTCCTGCTGGATCGAACGATCCGCAGGAATAATGCTGTAATGGAGCTGATTCCAGATATGCATCAACCGAATCGACCACCCCAGCCGAGAACATCAGTATTTTAAACTCTCAGCGTGAAAAGCGACCCATGTCTCCCCATCTCGCGATCTACGAAGCTCAGGTACGTACCGATCTTGTGCAATCAGCAGACAGCTGATATCAGTTAACATCTGGTCTATCCATTTTCAACCGAATCACCGGAGCCGGTCTTTCAGGTCTACTATACGTCGGATCCATCGCTTACCTCCTTCACCCACTTTACCCTGCCATCGATTCCGCACACCTCGTTCAGTTGGTTGCGGATCTACCAGGATGGTTCAAGGGTAGTGTCAAGCTTGCCCTTGCTGGTGCATTCACACTACATTCTTACAATGGAGTCAGGCATTTGATGTGGGATATGGGCAAGGGTAGGTCAATTCTTGTATGAACGAAGGTGGAGCTGATGAACAGGTCTTACTGTCAAGAGCGTCTACACTACTGGATACACTGTTCTTGCTCTTACCGGTATCACCACCCTCTACCTCACTTTCTTTGTTTAGATCGCTAGGATTTGATGAGCGAAGATTGGAGGTCGATCGGAGTTGGAACATGTACTATAGGATGATTATGTATTGATCCTGCATCGTGCTTTGTCTGCCGCTTACACTATGGCGGTACTCATACGAAAAGTTGGGTCACCACGCTCGATCTCTGACATGGGACTAGCGAGCCAACCAGAACGATGCGATGCAATGCTAGTGATACAACTACAAATCTGCTACACTGGTCCAAACATTTCACAGCCAAGGATCTCCTTTACCGGAACCAAGCCCCAACTCCCACTCCGGGCGCATCACCCCCTTCAGCAGAATGCCACCACCCCTCTGGTACCACTACACTCTCCCCAGGCCCAAGACAGACTTCACAAGCTCCATCCAATTTAGCAGCTTCTTCCAGACTGTTCCTACTTTCCTCTAATTTCGCGGGGGAAAGATCTTCGTACCCATGATACGATGAATCTAGTTGAGAGAGGGAACAGACTGATATTGGAATTGTTGAGGTGTTTTTAAACCTGGGGGAAGTTGAGGGGGAAAGTAGGCGTTCTGCTTCTGGCGGGAGGAGGTGGAATTTCTTGTGTCCAAGGACTTAAATCAGCTCTTGTAGTTCATGATGAAGCGGTTAGAGGAGGACTAACTTTGATTATAGATTCCGATATAGGGATCTTTATGAAACGGGGTCCAGCTCCCAGCGGGTCCGATCCAGATGGTCCGTCTAAATATATCCCCCTTGGCTCCACTCATGTAATGTTCGAGATCAGGACAGTGTGCTGCAGCTTCAAGTGCAGAGTCTAGCAGATCACTCTGGGCAAGGTAGCCTTTGGGCATATCCGGTGTTTTGGAGGGTATGCGATCGAGTATGAATGCGTCAAGGAATAGTCCTAACCGTCAGCCCTGCTGATAGCAAGATGACATACCAAACCCCATGGATATACGCTGATACTCTGGATCCAAGTACCCCCTTCCCTTCTTACCCAATTCGACATCAACCTCCCTGGTCTCTCCCACACTATCCCTCAAAGCTTGTAATCCGTCAAATATCGTCCATAATGAAGAAGCGGGCCAATTCTCGGTAAGTCCCTGTAGATGTAGTGGATTCGGACGGACACCAGACAGATGAGTCTTGAGTGCTGCTGCGGTGCTTGTACTTGGTTTGAGACGTAGAAAAGACATTGTATAGTGTATAAAGTGGACTATAGGAGTGGAGGTCGATCGATGAATATGGTGCCTATCCGGCGATCAAATTACGAGTACATGACGTTTCCGCTCTGTTGATGTCACTAGTGCAAATGCATGTTACAATAGGAATGGCACTACAATCTTTCTCTCTTGAGGATATCTATCGCCAAAAATCTTGTAATACCAATGATGAGAATTGATGGCTCTTGGGAGCATACAAGAAATTTCGAAAACCACAAACATCCAAGTCGGCGCCAAGAGATATGAAGGCCAGTACGCCGTAGGAATGAGACTTGCTCCGGGTAATCCAGTCAGGGCGGGAGTTGGGAGTAAGACAACTCCACCGGCTAGAGCGAATGATGCCCATTCGATCCTGACATAAGCAAGCATATATCAGCCAATGAATAAAAAGGGATGATGACTAACCATTCACAGAGGTAATTTGGGAAGCTGACTAGGTTGAATAGTCCTCCTCGGGGGATGGCGTAGCGGCCATTGCCCGCCTTCTTGTCCTTCTCTTCTTCGTCGTCGTAGCTCGTGATCAACCGCTTGCTTGGCTCGCGTCGGAGATCGTTGAGGATCTCATCGTGGTAGACTGTTTTCATCAGCTTCTTCGAGATATATTTGTATAGACTTGTCTATGTCTGGTGAAGGGACTCACCATTTCCAATGAATCCAGCTGCCCAGCCTGCGATACCCAGCCAGAAGGTTGTCGAAAATTCCTTAGGACCCCAGACAGACAAGAATACAGCCATGCAATATCCATTCCTACCATCAGCAATCGTTGTTCAGCTATAAAGAATTTGTCAATCACTTACAAAGCATTATAGGCGACTGCAGAGACTGGCGCCGAGATGTGCATGGGCGACTTGCGTGGTGAGAGGACAAGGGGCGAAATGATACTTCGATGGGTATAATGAATTAGGAAACATCCCTTGACGTCAGCGCGATCAAAAAGGTGAGCATACCGCCATGATCCTAGCAGGAGCTGCTAAAGCAGGTATTGAGGGATTCCTGAAGGTCCATAGGAGTGTTGCAGGCGATACGATCTCCATGAAGAACCATGCTATGTTTCCTGACATCAACCAGACTCGTCTTGAGGTTCATTGGGACTCACCATTCAGATTCAACTTAGATGGTGCCGAGAATCGACCCCATGGGACATCATATCCCCATGTTGTTATTGGGAAATGGAGGGGGAGGAGGTGATAGAGTGCTAGGAGTGAGTAGAATTTGGCAGGCGCCTGCCCAAGTGTGAATATAGACATGAGTACAGTTGCAACAAGATGACATCACGCGTCGACTGCAATTTCACTTTTACACTATATGGCGAGGATCATGCTAAAATCAGTTCGACCGGTGCAATCACGACCAGTGGTAGCAGTGATAGGAACTACTGGAGTAGGGAAATCGAATCTAGCTATCGCCCTTGCTAGATCTCTCAAACACAATGGCGTGGTACTATCCGCAGATTCTATGCAGATTTACAAAGGCCTTGATGTAATTACCAACAAGATTACCAAAGAGGAGATGAAGGGTGTCGAACATTGGGGACTGGATATGGTGCAACCTGGAAAAGGGAACTGGGAGATGGGGAGATGGTGTAGTGAGGCTGATCGAGAGGTACGTAGCTTGTTGTTACTGGGCTTATATAGATTTCGAAATTACCAGAAACGACGCTACCGATTATATGTGGTGGAACGCATTATTTCATACAGCATTTCCTGTTCCCGCCGGGCGATTTGTCTTTTGAAAGAGAAGAACAACCAAAAACGAGATGGACCCCTCCGCATCCGAGACCAGAGGTGGTGATTGATGAAGAATTGGAGAGGTTACTGAATACATTCTGGACTGAACACCCTACCTGGCCAAAATCGGATGCTGGGCCTAGTAGCCCAAAAGGAGAAACGGATGATCAGCTCTTGTCACTTCATCAATTGCTATCCGCGATAGATCCAAAAGAAGCGGGGAGATGGCATTGGCGAGATGGCCGAAAGGTTCGCAGGGGAATAGAGAGGTGGTGGGAGAATGGGTCTTTGGATAAAACCGAGGGCAAGGCTAAAGGCAGAAAGGCTAGGTAAGCTGATATTGGGAGAGACCTGATGGTAGGTATCGAACAATCATATTCTGGGTATATGAACCCCTTGAATCCCTTCGACCGAGATTGGGCAAGAGGGTAGACAAGATGGCGGAGAATGGACTACTGGAAGAGATCGCAGAATTGAGGGGAATAGCAAAAGAGATTTATGGCAGAGAGGATCACAGCGAGGGGATATTCCAGTCAATCGGTATGTCCCCGTACGGCCTCACTCGAGAGTGAGCTGATGATAGGATATAAAGAGTTCTCAGGCCTCGACCTGGAGAAAGACCCAATGTCCGACCCCCAATTTGGGGAGATGCTGGAACGGATGAAACTGTCCACCTACCAATATGCGAGATCACAGATCAAGTGGATCAAGAAACAGCTGTTGCCCGCCGTCAAAGAGGCTAGGAGTCTAGGTGGGGATGTACAGGTTTATGTCGTCCGGGGTGGGGAAGAAGGGTATGCTCCTAGCATACAGCTGTTACAGCGTGAGTTGTCCAAAGGTCCTCTGGCTGAAAGCAGGTTTCCTTGACGGCCAAGAACTGGTACCGGTAGAGCCCCATCCTGATGCGGATGAACTCCTCTCTGAGTTATATGCCGAAGAAACCCAGCTGCTACCGGACACATCAGAGCAAGTCCCCTGCCTGGTCCAAGCTGATAGTAGACGTCAATCGATAAACCAGAGGCGTGACTGCCCCATCTGCTCCACTCCCACCAGACCTTACTCGGTCAGTATGAAGGAATGGGAAACACATGCCAAATCCAAGCCACATAAAATGTAAGCTTAAATGGTGCCTTCCACGTACGTAAGTGTTCAGCTGATGGGCAAGTAAACAGGACCTCGTGAATGCAGGTGGGAGAGAGGCCTGGATCGAGATGCAGAGGAGAAAGGGAGAGATGAAACGTGCCGAGAGGGACGCCTTGAAAGGTGTCGGCGGTAGTGAGAATGCTGAAAGAGGGGTATAAGTCAACCCGGGATGGCTGTGGCCCAGCCCTGACGGATCGGCGAGTTGATTACTATTCTCGGATGCAGACTTGCAGGCATGTGCTCAAGTATTCGGCGAACTCTCTTGACTGCTGGCAGTAGTTCTTCTCACTTGCGGTGCATGAGTCGGGCGGTTAAAAATCATGTCTCTACCACTGTCTATACAAGTCTCATAATCAGTTCTTTGCTAGACTCCAGGAAGCAAGCGAGATGATCTACAATTCCGGTTGTCTGTTGAAAGTCCAGACTTTGCCCTGTTTATTTACCCCTGACACCGGCGGCAGTGGAGCATATTTGATCCCGCTAATACTCTTCAACCGGATCATTAGCATTATTCCTAATAACCGTCACGGGTCATTAGGATTGAATATTATCCATTAGTAATACTTTGATCCGTTTAAATCAAACTACAGTTTACAATCTATATCCCCCGTTTATACCCCTGCTCCACACTTTTATCGTCTTTCGACTATAGACTCGCCCTTTGACAAGGCACCCGTTCAAAGCTGTTCACTGGGACAGCAATTCTGCTCTGGCGGTAGTCGAGATCAAAGGAACATTCAATATAGCACCGACGGGATTACGGGTAGGGTACGTACCCTCACCCATAACCACTGACAACAGATGGACAACTACAAGATGGGCGAATCGTCCACTCTGCCCAAACCTGAACGCCGACCTTCCGCACCCCAATCCTCGGCAGCGTTCATTCACCATCTACATACCGATCCGAAATCACACCACATTACCCTCTCGTCAGGCCTAACAAGGCAGCCTTCAGCACCACCTATCGCTCGTCCACCCCAGTCTGATGCGGATCCACTCGCACCCGGTCTAACACCTCCGACAAATGTGGGTAGAAAGGTCTCGAAACGGAGTCGTCCCAGGACCGCCCCTTCTCGTCCGAGGGAAGGAAAAGAGGGGGAAACAGAAAAGCCAGGAGTCGAAATGGATCTTGCCGAGGCCCAAGATTCTAGTTGCGTGGTCGATTTCATGAGGGAAGATGAAATGACAGAAGCCATGGATATGCTATCGGTATCTGCATCATCTAGGGGTCATTCAGGGACGCTTCTAGTTGGAAGAGCAGGTCACGCAGATCCCAGAGACGCACCTCTCTCGTCACCTCCAGTACGCGAAATCGAACGGACTAGCCCCGAAAACGATACAGAACAAATTGGATGGAGAGATTTTGGTAAAAACTATGCGGCTGGAAACTTTGATCCACTACATATACCTCGTCCACCTGTCTTTACTATATCCGAACCAATGAATTCGGCATCATCGTCTCCCGGGCTACGATATCGATCTTTGGAACGTCCAGTCACGTCGAGCGATACAAACAGTAGTGGCGGATCCATGGCGACAGCATCGACGGGCCCTAGTACCGCACCGTCTTTGACCGCTCCAGGTCTGGTTCCTTCATATAGCGCCGAGGCTATCTTAACGGGCAAAGGAATGGGAAAAGCTAGATCGATGGAGGCGGAATCACTCATCCAGCGACACGTCAAACCGACCAAAATGGCTATACCTTCATACGACGTTGCCGCAGCGACTGTACGAATGGCTTCCGCTTCATCTGGATATGGACCGGATTCGTTTGCTCCACTTGGTGTGCCTAGTCCAGATCAGGAATTAACGGATCCAATGGCTGGTCTAATGTCGACGTCAACAAAAGCAAAAACAGGAAACTCGGATCCTTCGAACGGAACCCGATTCCCTCTTAGCAGGAGCATGTCGAGTGCAGTTGAACCAGATCGTCGCACGCTACAACTCCCCACGATCAACGCCAGTCCTGCCTCGACACCCAACGAGCATCCCAGACACAACTTAGGCAATTCTCCATTATGGCATAATGGCGGTTCTTTACGCCCACATATCCCAGCTGCTACGGCTCCCGTAGAAAAGGCAATTGAAGCCGAGTCGAACGAGGATTATTTCGGGGAAGCCGTTTCGCCGCCTCACGACACAATGTCGCGTCAAACGAGCTATGCTACTTCCAATAATTCGTCAAATAATACAGTCACGGCTGCCGCAACACCTATACGTCGAGCTAAAACACCTCCACCACGACTGGATGAATTACATGACGCATCCCCTCCTCTTATATCGAAATGGGCTGAAATGGGTGAGTTGTATGAAAAACTCGGCTGGCTTCCTGCTCCATTACCGCCAAATGAAGAAGCGAGGCGCCGTGCGCTTTATCGATTCAATATCCTTCACTCGGCGCCTGATGTCAATTTCGATCGAATTGCCCACATGGCCAAATTGGTCTTCAATACCAAGATTGTCTTGATTGCACTCATTGATTCGGATGTGCAATGGCACAAGAGTCAATCGGGCCTAGGGGCGGACGAAGTTAATAGGGTATCTAGTTTCTGTGGTCATTCCATCCTTGCCAAGTGAGTCCTCCACATCTCCAAATTTCTGGGGCTAATGGTAGATCCGACGAACCATTCGTCATTCTAGACACACACTCCGATTGGCGGTTTGTCAACAGTCCCCAAGTTGTGGGCCCACCTCACGTCCGATTCTATGCCGGTGCTCCACTGCGCACCTCAGATGGATACAATCTTGGTTCCCTTTGTGTCATTGACGATAAACCCCGATCAGAATTCACTCCACGTCAGCGTCTGATCCTAAAAGAATTCGCAGCAGTAACGATCCGAGAAATGGAGTTGTGGCGGGATAAACTCCAATTGCGGATTCGGGACAAGATCCAGACCGCAATGGAGAGATTTACTCGGGAATGTTTGGAGATGGACGCTAAGTCGACCGACAAGAGACCACAGGCAGCGGCCAAGATGGATGTAGTTTATGAACGAGCCGCTCAGCTCGTTGCGACCACTCTGGATTTGGATGGATGTTTTATCCTCGATTTGGACTCGTTTGAAAACACTCAGGTCGAGAGCGCCGATGGGCCTAGGACGGTGTACAGGGCCGATCCTTACAATACCGAAAACGACTTGATGGAAAAGGCTCAGGACTTTGGACCTATCCCGGCGCTACCGCTTTTGGCATCTACCGATCCGAATTGCAAGACTGCGCCTCTATCTTCTTTGGATCATCAGCGAATGTCTGTCTTTTTGTCGGAACACCGCGACGGCAAGATCTACGAGCACAAGCCGCCCTCTTTCGTCAAGGGTCTGTTTCCTGAAGAGTTCCGTTATGCCATGGGTATGTTTAAAGTCTTGGTGATCTGCTGACGAAAGTCATTCCAGTATTCGGAGTCGATAGCCGTCCTTCTACACTCATTTGTGCCCATACTTCGAAAACGAGCAAGCAATACCTCGAAGGGTACGAGCTTCAATTCCTACGTGCGATCGGAGTCATCATCCTCTCGGCAGTCCTACGGCGTCGAATGGTTCTTGCCGACAAGGCTAAATCGATTTTGATTTCGTCCGTCTCGCACGAATTACGTACTCCGCTCCATGGTATCTTGGCCGCTGCAGAACTACTTGCCGATACCGAGCTCGACCAAACTCAGGTCGCATTTTTACGTACGGTGCAATCATGCGGAAATTCGCTCATTGAAACGGTCAATCATGTACTCGACTTTACGAAATTGTCGGGCGGATCTTCTGGATCTGGCTCATCCCTGAAACTCTCCAAAGTCAATTTGTCGACGTTAATCGAACAAACGGCAGAAGGGTGCTGGGTAGGTCTGCAAGCTCGAACTTTTCAAGGGGATACAGATGTGGGGAGTTATTATGCGCCTGATGCGGCGCCTACGCATACTCGTGGTCGTCCTGCTCCTGGCCACGAAGCTCTACCTATCGAAATCGTGGTCGATATTGCTCACCGTGAAAAGGGTTGGAATGTCCGGTGTGAAAAAGGTGGTTTGCGTCGAGTTCTCATGAACCTGATTGGGAACTCGCTCAAGTTCACAAAGGTGCGTCCACCTTCCATTCTTCTATATGGCTGACATATAGGATGGATACATCCAAGTAACGCTTCGCGAACTCCCCCATGCCCCCGGAAGCAAGACAATCCCAATTGAAATGGCCGTTATCGATACCGGGAAAGGAATTGGCAAAGAATTCCTCAAGGAACAACTCTTTCATCCATTCTCGCAAGAGAATCCACTTCAGACAGGAACGGGATTAGGACTTGCGATCGTCAATTCCATTGTCCGATCGGAAGGTGTGAACGGCAAAGTCGACGTCTGGTCAGCCGAGGGTATGGGTACCGAAATCCGTGTTTCATTCGAAGCGACAGTCATTGATGATGAGGACGAGTCGTCAAATCTGTCGTCCCAGTCTTCGGTATCGTCCGCTTTTGGTGGAAATCATTCAATATCATTCATAGGATTCAATACCGATCAAAGAGGCCAGGCTTTGTTGCTGGACGTCGTGTCATCATACGCCTGTTCATGGGATTTCGACATCAAAGAAAACGACTCGGACATCACAGTGGTTCATGAAGATGAACCTTTTGCGCGATATCAAATCTTAAAGCAAAAGCCTGTGGTGTATCTGTCTGGCTCGCGCCGAGGTGAGATCACGGAATTGGCGAAAAGGACAATGAATGCGGGTGGATTCTTGCAAATTCTTTATAAACCTATTGGTCCATCTGCTCTCCGAGCCGCCATGAGCGCTGCCGTTCATTGGCTACAAAACGCTCCCGACCTGTCCGCTCCCCTTTCACCCGCCGACCTGGACCGACCGACCGTCTCGAGAACCTCATCCGATGCTTCTGCTGAATCGAATTCGACGGTATCGGAATTATCATCGCATAAACTTAAGCACATCCAAACCTCTCGACAACCGCTCTACAGACGACGATCCGAGGAGACTGCCGAGCAGGCTGTAATGGCAAGACCACCCATGGCTCCGAGGGGATTGACATATCACCATACCGCCGCTCCTACGTTGACTCGCCAAAGCTCTATGGTCACCAGCGATGGATCTGCGTCAGGGTCTCCTTCGTCCGCTTTATCTACTATTTCCCTAGCGGATGGCGGGGTCATGTTGAAAGCTTCCGCTACTCCTCTGATCTCCGCTACCACGGGTGTCGGGCCTAGAGTTTTGGTCGTGGAAGACAATGTGATTAATCGACGGGTATTGGGCGCTTTCTTGAAGAAGAGGAAGTTTGAGTGGGCAGAGGCATACAATGGTCAAGAAGGGGTTGATGTCTTCAAGTCCTACCCTCCAGGACACTGGGAGTGAGTCCTTTCATACCACCAGAAGATTGAGCTGATCTTAGTGTGATTTTGATGGATATCTCGATGCCTCTACTCAACGGACACGAAGCGACTCGTGCGATTCGTCAAATCGAAGCTGAACGGCGATTGCTCCCCGATCCATCCACCACCCCTACCGGACTTCCATCTCCAAATTCGACCTCGACATCGATACAGCAACTCCCCTCATTCGGTCATCGCGCAAAAATATTCGCTTTAACTGGTTTAGCGACTGCCGACGATAAACGCGAAGCATTCAGTAGCGGAGTCGACGGGTATCTTGTCAAACCCGTCTCGTTAGCTACCCTAGGGTCGGTATTCCAACGACTTGGACTACACTAATTCATCTTTCGTTCTCCTGTTTCTCTCTTTCGACTCGACTCGACTCGACTCGACAAAGCATCTTATCCTATTGTATTACCAGAGACTCGGAGTCAGAATCAGACTCATACCATTACATGTTACAAAATACAAGACTCGGATTAGATAGAAGCATAAATGATTGTACAAATGCATAGGTTGTGATCGTAAATCATCAGATCTATTCTGCCGAGCGGGGGTTTGGGCTCTAGATGGCAGTCTTTCTCACCCCTTCTGCCTCGGTCTCTGATTTGCCTGATATCTCACGACGAGGCTCAATAGGTGGGAAGACGTTATCGCGGTAGTATTTCAGTTCGTTGATACTTGCTTTTATATCGTCTAGCGCGCTGATTGTTAGCCCTGATTACATCACCGGGAAGTCGCGTCGAGCCGGAGAGCTGACCTACCGGTGCGCTGATTCTCCGGTGCGTTGATTTCTATGACGCTCATTGATTGAGGGATACCATCTTTTAACTATTTCCTAGTCGTCAGGACTTTTACACTCGAAGACAAGGGAAGGGAGGAGGAGAACGGATGGGACTGACTTTGACTGTGCTGACATCTATTTTGTCAGTGTTGTTCTGCAATCACATTTTCTGTCAAGGGGACGTACCTAGTATACGATATGATAATCTCTTCATTACGCTTGGCATATGAAGCATGAGAAACCTGTTGTCAGTCCCTTGGCCCGCTTGTAAGCTTATGAGATATGGACTGAACATCCGAAGTCGTAGTAGAAATGGAGAGCCAGGCCATAATCGAGCGGAAAGAGCGATAGAGAGAAGGTTGTTAGGAACTACGAGATGGGAAGTAGGAAACACAAGTGGACGATTTCACATACCTCATATCGGCGTGTACAGAACTTCCAGCCAATAGTCCAGCTCCAGTCTCTGGAATCCATTTCTCCAAGTACGCCCTCACGCTCTCCTCTACCTCTTCGTGAGTATGTGGGGAATCTATACATGCCTGAGTGAGGCCGGTTTTACCATGTTGATTTATACACCATTCGTTCATACTGTTCATCAGCTCCTGGCCAAGCCGATAGGCAGTCGCTAGGTCTGTGAGAAGGCAGGGCTCACTTGT
>Ga0265798_10010395_pt1 | contig 11490 bp, 8 predicted proteins | sample P3T30metagenome_FD_192430 | JGI IMG/M metagenome (GOLD analysis project Ga0265798, IMG submission 192430) | Plant litter microbial communities from East Loma Ridge, Irvine, California - P3 T30 | ecosystem: Environmental > Terrestrial > Plant litter > Unclassified | place: USA: California... | reverse complement strand
CTAAGACGATGTATACTGCAACACGAATTGTACCCATCCCTGATGTGATTTGGGAGTGAACAGTACATACCTTCTTGTTAATAGGCGCCATATCCTTGCCCACAATCGTCCACATATGCAGCGCCAGAATACTGAGATACCGATTCATATCGAAACCGTACGCGCGATCCCAGGGTCCAGCCACATTCTTCAAATCCGCATGATATAGCTCACCCAGTACAGACCACGTGTCGCGAATCATCTTCGGTCCATACTCGCCCATTATGCTATCACCTGGCATATACTTTGCCCAAAGCGTGAGCGCGTACAGTGAAACACCAGCGTAAGTTCCAGAGTTGAACTCAGAAAGTGTGTTGTCGCGGACAAACAGATCAATGACCTCTTTCGCATAGGCTTCGCCTGCGTTTGTCATGTTGGAGTCGTTCGCGCGGCGACCAACGTATCCGGAGACAAAGGCCCTCATGATAGAGGGGTTGCTGTAGGCCGGGTAGAGGTTATCATCGTCGACGCCACCGACGCGGTAACTATCTCCAATTGTAGTGTTGAACAAACTCTCCAGTATGTAGTCTTGAACATCTTGAGGAAGGAGATGCGGGAATTCTTCTAGCATAACAACAAACGTTGTGCCGACGAAGCCACGCCAATTAGGGTCCCATGAGTTGTATATCACAGCTGGATACTGTTCTGTGCCCACGGTTGGCTCTTCAGGATAGATTTGATAGTCGCCGTACCTTGGTTATGTCAGCAAGATTTGCCAGCGGCATTGGATGGTCACTCTGGACTACCAAACTCACCATTGCTCACTCTCGTTCTTGAACTGCCCTCCAATGACGTTTTTCACGATACGTACTGCCTGCTCCACATCATCGGCTTCGTTCCGCGCCAACAAGCCAGCTGCATACCAGACGCTCGACCTCGTGTCATGCGTCAGGGCAGCCGCGTCCAAGCTGAACAGATAGCCTCTTTCGTTGTCATAGTACATGTCCATCCAGTCCATCGACTCGTGCAACAAGCCCGTCGCATACGTTTCCGTAACATTACGCGGCAGTAAATTACGGCCTGCAAACACCTGTTGGGCCAGCAGGGTCGAAGCCACCCACAGCTTTGGGAACGCTATCATGGTGTATGTCGTGAAGAGCTAGAGGTAGAAGGTTTGCAACCCAACATGGCGGCGCCCATGATGTAGTCTCTTGTGAAGACGGGCCAAGCTCGACATTGCGGGAGTATCTCCGCTATCGCTGGTGGATGCCGAGGGGTTCGGCATTTGCTACTGCGAGATAACGGTGCCTTCGGCGTTGATGTTCAATTGCGGATGTGTTAGGCCCGGATAATTGTTTGGCCAAGCGGAGGAAACTTCGAATCTGATCACCGACGTGGAAAGCGACATCCTGACTCGTGAGAACACGTGGTGACCAGACACTCCGAGGAGGTGACTAGATAGCACGGCTACAAGTTGAAAACCTTATAGCGATAGCAAGAGGATCGTCGTGGAAGTAAACGATTCCGCAAGACTATACTCCTAGCTTCAGAGTGGTTTTGCGATGTGGTTCTAGAATGGGCCGAGCCGCTTCACCTGCTAAGACAACAGCTAGCTCGCGAGATTTTCCATGCTGCATCATCGGCTTGAGCTTGTGGCGTCAGGAGGCGAAGCTCGTGAGGTCGTCAAACTTTGAATAGCTTCTTTTTTCCAGATTTTCAGCTTGGGAGGTTTAGGGATCTGCGCACCTAAAGTATGCAGATCGTGCAACGTCGGTGTGGTTGGCAAGATCTACCTCGGCAATGCGCGCAAGCAGGTGTTCATCTGTACCCACATGTACTCAGATTTCAATCGACACGAACATGCCATAGGTATCAGGAGTTCATAGAGCTCCTCTACAGCACGCACAGCATAATATTGGCAGGCACAGTCCGGGTGTCGGCATGAGATCTGCATAGTCACGTGGGGCAGCTGAAAATGGCGCAAGAAGATTGCCGTAGCGTGGTGATAATCGTGCCGATCGGCGGGTAGAGGCAGAATGCGAGATCAACCCACCGCCCATGCTAGTCATCGTACCATTGAGGCGAATTGCATGAAGTGACTCGGTGGCGCAGAACAACCTAGATTGTGATGACTTCACCAGGGAGCGAGGGGATAGCTTGTCAAGCACGATGAACGGAGCGTCAGTGTGGTGATGTCAGTGAGGTGAGTGGGCGCAAAGCATCCAGCCGCAATCCAGTGCGGGATCAAAGCAATGTGATGGGCACAGTGGTGTTTACTTCTACCCATGCTGTGCATGGGCAGATAACCGTTCATTCGTAAACATCGACTTCGTGGAGCAACGCCCGTGTCGTAGGTATATACATAGCAAGAAAAGCAGAATCCGGGGAATTGATGCAATTGCATGATAATGACAGCCATGAGCGGAATACATGTCCAGATGGAGGCTGGAAGATCCATGGCAGGAATTGGTTCCGCATCCCGCAGAGCAAAGATCCAGTCGTGTGAGGAGAATGAGAAACGAAACCCAATTTCCCAATTAACGTACATAAGATCAAAAACAAAGAAAATCCGGGTAGTAAATGCTCCTGTGGGCTGCTCCGCCAGGCTGGGAGAGGTATGGGTCCATGGCTTAAGTCCCAGGGAAACAAATCTGTCCGGATGCTTTTGGTAATGGCAAACTCCCTACGGTACCCAGAGGGTAGAAGATGGATCCATTAAAACATTAGAGTGGCCAGACTCCAGAGCACCATCCAGTAGCTTGGAAAGAAGGGGTATCTCCGGGTTCGGTGTATCGACGCAGGAACAAGGACAAGGCCGTCAATGGAGATGGACTCTATCTTGTACTGTACCTAGAGGTGCCAGACTGTGGATTGCGTGACGATTGAGGTTGTTGCGACAAGGGATATTCTGAGGGAGAAATGTTAGTTGTGTAGTCGCGCAACGACTGCAATGACTTACGACGACCGTCAGAGGCAATGTAGTAGCCAGGAGCGGCTGCTGTGGCACTAATGGGGCTTAGCGATAGACCAAATAGGGTTCGTCATAGTAACCAAAATACCTTGGAGTAGCGTACTGGGTCGCTTGGGTGGCCGGCTGGCGTCCATAGGGGTCTGGGGTCTGCGCTGGGTAAGAGGAATAAGCAGACTGCGCAGGGTAATCCCGTCCGCTGGGCTGTTGGTAAGATGAGTACGGGTCCGCTGGCTGGGTCCTGGGAGCAGCAGAGACGGAGGAGGCCTGGTATCCTGGATGCGAACTTCCATACGCGGATGTGGGAGTCGTGGTATAATGGGGATCACTGCTACCATAGCCTGAAGACGCATACGTTGTCGCTCTAGACGACGTTGACGACTGGCGAGGTGGCTGGTCATATGGATCCGCCGCCGACTTGGGCGCACCGTGTTCATACGGTTTTGTCGGACCCCAATGCTGACGAGCAGCATGTGTACGAGAGTCTTGGTAAGCGACTAATGAAGCGTTAGAGCCCCCAGATACCTTAGTAGTGCGCACTTGAGGACTATGGCTACCTCCACGTCCGACGTCGCCAGGCTGGCGCTCCTGTTGCCAGCGCTGAGAGTCCATCTTCAAGTCCTGAATCATTTGCTGGGGGTTCGTTAGCGAAGTGCGCGAGCACCGTCCGACGGCTCAACCTACCGAGGTGAGTGTGCGGTACGCGGTTATCCAGTAGCCTGGCTGGCCCTGCGAGAGAGTTAGTTTTCCGTCGTACTGGCATCAAGGAGACATGTGCGGACCTGGTACTCTCCGGTGCCTGTGCCGGGCCTGACAAGCGCATCTGGGCCCAGGTAGCGCTGGATGTCGGCGGTGATGACTTCTCTCGCGATGCCATCGCCTGGCACAAACCACTGATTTGCGCGCGACATGGTTATTGAGAGGCGTGTGGGAAGGTTACGAAAAGAAAGATGACAGTGATGTCAGTCCTGGAATGGGGGCCAAGCTATGGGAGCTAAGATGGAGGGGCTCTAGGCAACCAAGATACGGGCAAAAGCAGTCCTGGGAGTCCGAGGGCTGAGGTGTCCAGAAAGAGTCCAGGAGAGAGGTGTTCAGAGATGCAGGACGCAGAAGCGGGGTTTTGACCAATATACCGGCACCTTGGGGGGTCTGGCCTGTGACAAGAGTGGACCTTGACGGCGTGGCTGGATGCAGCTTCCTGGTGGGGGCGGTCACAGCAGGTACTCGGAAGTAGAGGGAACTAAGATCCAAGCACTATACGCACTCTGGCAGACAATGCGCAGCGTACGGGCGACGGGAAGAGTACTTTACTGAGTGCTCAAAGAGTCGAGGAGCCGCAACTGAAGAATGGCTTGCAGCGGGAGCGGGGGGTGATTGGCCGTTGGGGTGGTGGCGGTGATGCAGGTCAAGCGGTTGGGCAGCACGCTGAGAGCAGGCTTGTGACACTGGTTTGGCGGAGTTGATGCAGGCTGGTTCTGTCGAGATGCGATCGATGGGAAAGCAGCAGAAGGGAAGAGAAAAGAAGACGAAAAGAGCGGCGTACCGTCGGCAGCCGAACTAATTATTCGAATGGGCCAGCAGTCTCCATAGCTCGAGCGTCTGGTGCGCATTCGACGGTGTGGAGACGGACCTGGGCAGCCCTCAGGTGGCGTCGCTTGGGCAGCAACTGCGAGGGTGCCCGAGACCAGCCTGACCCTTCTGAGCCCTAGTGACGGTGATGCAAACGGGCATCGTCGCTTGTCAGCAGGCACTTGTTTCTTTACCGCGCGCGCTGCTAGCCGTGATTGGGCAAATTAAAGCCATTTGCACTGCTCGACGAGCCCTTCAAGGTTTGCCGGCGTGTGGAGAGGCTTTCGGGGCTAGCCGCTGGTGTTTTTACAGACATTTCTTACCTGTCCGCCGGTGAGCCCTGCATCATCACCCCCAACAACAACCAAGGCTACGCCCTGGTCGCTCGCTTCGGCCATCTGTGACGTTGTGCGCCCAGCGTCGGTCGGTCCAGAAAGCTTCACCGACTCGCTGCCGCCGCTCCAGCATGCCACTCTTCTCGGGCGCCGCCACTTCATCAGCGGCCGAGCCCAGCACGACGATCTGTCGATACATCACGGCGCTCTCTGCTTCTTGACAGCATCATGGCCTCCGCGGCCAAAACGGAGTGCAAGCCTATCCTCGAGTGTGCAGAGCCTTCAAGCACGGGCTGCCAGTAGGAACACTTCCCTCTACCGCACACTAGGGCTCCATCTCCTCGTGCTTCCTCGTCGTGGCTGGTTCTCATTAGTCCAAATTCCAGACCTACCGCTCCAGCGCAATCTTCGTCAGGCACCCATCAGGTCCAGCAGCTCCGCCGACACAGCACGTGTTTTCGTGTCACCACATACATGCTGCGACGCTCAATGATGCGCATCTCTTGATTGCACGCAGCCTGCCGTGCTGCCCAAGCCAGCACCCTCCCGATTCTGCAATGGCCACCGTGATGGAACTCTATATCTTCACTACTAGTAGTGGTTTCTGTCATTTCCACTTGTTCCTGTCAGATTAAACTTTAAAGTTGTCGGCTTTTGTTCTCGTGGTCGAGAACTTCAGACGAAAAGAGCAGGAGCATCGGCATAGGCGCCAGCCCGACATCCAGCCATCACAGCATTTCCGTGCTACGACATGCAGCCCGTGGTCATTGCGCCTCGAGCCACTTTCTCAATGGGTTTCATCTGGATACCTTCCGCTTGTTGACATCGTGGTGGAACAGGGTACCCACCTCTTTCTTTCTTCTCCGTTGCATCCCCATCCGCCGGTGTCAGGGTATCCGACCCACCAGTTGAACCCCATCCAAACCTCGCACGGCATGTCCCTCATCTACCTCATCGTCCCCAACATCCCAACATAGACAGTGCATCCCAGTCCGGCCATCTCGGACCCAAGGATGCGCTCTTCCGCTGCTTGGCCGCGCAGTCGACCGTCACCTTGGGCGCTGATGCTTCCGCTGTTGTCACGAGCGGCCCGAATACTCCCGGCAACTGCGTTCGAAGATATAAGCGCGTGGGGGTAATCGTATGTACCTCTGTTGATGCATTGCATCTCAGTGTACCTGACAATCTGTACATATTGCGTTAATGATGCGCAATAGACATAGTAGAGACCTTGCAGTATAGTACCAGTAGTATTATATCAAAACCAAGTCAACGTATATCACAATCATGAGTTCACGCGATTCCCGCGACATCTCTAGGATACCTTCTCCGGTCGCGACGATCTCACTCTGTTCAGCTGACCGCTTACGAATACCTTTAGGCTCATGATTCATCCGACCGCTATAATACTCTGCCTGATACTCTGCCGTGCGTGATATTGGGCACTGATGAATTGACCAAGCAACGGTGTCCTCTTCAACTCCGGGTTCGCATTCTTCCATTTCCTCCCGAGATGATGGATCACGTCCATTATCCTCCAGTGAAGGCTTGCGGAGGAGTACCGTCCCATCATCGAGATAATCTATCCAGCCAACAATTGGACATTGCCTGTCGAGCTGAGGCATTCACGACGCGTAATCGGGCTTCACGTAGACATCAGGTTGGAGATTCCCGTTGGGCGTGAAGAATCATCATAGTCTAGTCTAATGTGCTATCTGAAGTCGTAATCGTATCTCTCTTCTCGAGGGCAACTGCCGACGTCGTATCCAAGTCCGCAGATTTGGTAAACAAATCGTAGCCCGCGGCGGGAGGTTACATGTCCTTCGTCGCTCGCAGCTCGCAGAAAGAAGCAAAAGGTCAAGGGGGGTATCTGGGGGTATAAACAGCCCATCTCGCTGGAACGACAGGCCGGAGCCTAAACAAAACGCCGTCGTAGATGCTGTGTCCCAGCACATCTTTTTTCGGAAAGTAGGAATGGGTATTTTGTTCCGGGGTATGCAATTTCGTGAAGCAATAAAAGAAAGGAAAAGCATTAAAGTATGCGCCGTCATGACGCTGCTGGAATGTTCAACTTGGTCGTGAATGGCTGTCGTAACGTGATCGTCTCACAACGTCGTAGATGTCATCAGAGTGATGGACGGCGAGCGGTGAGACGCGTTCGGTAGATCGTCAAGGTTCGTCGAAGGTGCGAGTCTTCATACCAAGTGCCAGTTGTGTCCAGCAAGCTCAGTAATGAGGCTCGACCGGGATACCAGCCAAGTCCTCGAGGAGAGAGATGGCCGCAGACATGCGTCGGGCAATCTGTTCAGACACCCACGAACCGCCAATGTCCATACCGATGGGAATGACGCCGAAGAGGTGGCGACCATTGCCGTAAGCTCCACTGCGAGTAGCCACGTTTCCGTAGCCACCACCGAAACCGACACCGTTCGCGTTCTTCCACGCAGCCAGCTCGGCCTCTTGAGCGAGTGCGTAAAGCGCCACAAGGATCGCGACCAACCAGGGGATCCATCCCATGAATCCAATTTTCTTAGACGGAGCTGCGACGCGGCGTTGATATTCGGGCTGGAGAAGGGCCTGCTCGATGGGTTTGACTTCGCGGGTGACCATGACGGGAGTGATGCGGTTGGTAGGCTTGGCGATGGCAACCTGGGTGTTGAGTTCGACGGGGATGGTCTCGAGAGCCGCCTGAGGAAGAAGTTGGCTCGTGAGCGCAGGTGCGTCGGTCTGCACGGAGAAATCGGTGGTGGTTGCGGGTGCGTCGGTTTGGGTGGAGAGCTCAGCGGTGGAGCTCTGACGCGCAACTGGACTGGTACTGACAGATCCAGTTGGGCTCAGCGCGAGCGTAGGAACGGCGGGCCCTCTTGGCGCAAAATTGGCGATCTCGTGTCCAAAAAGTGTCGAGGCAACAGATACAGGACTGTGGGGTGAAACGCTCGTAATCTCTTCCTCGTACATGGCGAAACGCGCCTCAGCAGGCACCACAGGCGCATAGTTGGCTACGTCTTGTACACCGTACAAGGAAAGTCCAGCGCGAGCGGCGTCGACGGGCTCGGTGCTAGCGATGTTCTGCACGTCCTGGAATGAGAGCGCAGGGCGCACGAGTTCGATGGGCTCGGTGCTGGTGATGTTCTGCGGGCTGAGGGCCAAAGGCGAACCAGCAGGCTCTATGGGCGTATAGCTGAAGACACGGCGCACGTCGTCGAGGGAGTACGGAACGCGAGTGGGTTCGATGGGCGCGGTGCTGATGGCAGTCGGCTTGCTGGTAGTCAAGACCGCACCAACAGGCTGCTCCGGGGCGCAGTTGAAGATGTCGCGCACGTTGTAGAAGGAGAGCGGAATGCGCGCTGGCTCGGCGGGCGGGCTGCTGGCGGCTTCGCGCACCTCAAGCGTTTGTATAGGCGACCTCGCGGTCTCGGGCTCGGTGCTGGCAGCTTCGCGGATGTCGACGGTTTGTATGGGCGACTTCGCAGCCTCGGGCTCGGTGCTGGCGGCCTGGTGAACGGGGCTGGTGGACAGCGATGTTGGCGATGGGTCGCGCGGTTCGACGCTGGCGGCTACGTGGATCTCGGAGGCAGACGATGGCACATAAGGCTCGTAGTCGCTGGCATCGGCTGCGATCCAATCATCGTCGTTGATCCCGGAGTTCTCGAGCTCTGCTTCAAGGGTACCCTCCATGCTGCCGATGTGGCGGTCATCGTCGACGGGCGAAGCAGCGGCGGCTCGAGCCTTCTCGTCGAGCTCGTGACGGTTGCGCTCAATCTCCTTCTGCAACAGCGACTCGAGGTGGCTGATGCGCTCGTCCTTGACTTCGACGACCCGTAGAATGCGCTCATGCTCGGCGTTGGCCTCAGCGATGTCGCCCTGGAGGTTGTTCTTCTCTTCAAAGTTGATGTGCTCTTCTAGTGTCTCCTTCAGCTCGGCGATAGTTTCCATTCCTTCTTGCCATTGCGCCGTTAGATCCTTGAACTGCAGGTTCAAGTCTTCGAGCTCCACCTTGTACTCGTCGCGGTCGGCGAGGGCGGCTCTGACATTTTGTTGCGCTTGCTGGACGTCGGCGTGGAGGTTCTCGATCTGCTTGCGGGCCTCGCTGAGGGCGGTCTCGTTCTTCTGGAGCTCTTGGGCAAGTTTTGCGTTGCGCGTCTCGAGGGTGTGGATCTTCTCCTGCTCTTTCGCAAGCTCCAAAGTGCTTTGGTCGAGCTGGAAAGTGGTGTCGGCGCGCTGGCGCCGTAGGTCGGCGAGGTCGTTATTGGACTTTGCGAGTGATTCCTTGAGTCGCTCGTGCTGCGACTCGAGATTGCCGTATCGGTCGTATTCGCGGTCAAGTGACTCCTTGTATTCGTCGCGATCTCTCCTGATCTGCTCCACAGAATCTTCCTGCCCCGACATGTTGTAGTCGCTCTCCTCCTCCACCAGTCGCGACAAATCCTTCTCTTTAAGCGTGGGTACTTGCTTTGTTGTCGCAAATGCCAAGACACCGCTTCCGGAGTTAGCGCCCTCCCCAGCCCCCGGCCCCGGCGGGAAGACATCCAAGCTCAAGCTCATTTTGGCGCCAGCGCCAGTTGGTCCCTGAGCGGGGGGTAGGGGCTTGGAGGGAGGGAAAAAGTGGAAAGGGAAGTATTCGCTTTCCTTGCCGAACTCCATCTTCTCGCCGTCCATTTTGAAGGTAGTTGTTTGCTTGAACTGTGAGTATGAAGATGTAGATGTGAGTAGGGTTTGAAGAGAAAGCAAGAGATGGAAGCAAAGCCTCAGGACGAAAGATATATGGCAACTGCCAGTCCAGTGCTATTGTTCAATAGCTGGCACGACTTCAGTTTCCTGCTATTGTATCTGGCTATTGTGCCTTGGAAAGAGCAGCTCCAGTCTAGTGAAGGTGAAGACGACTTGCGTTCACCCACTGTACGCGATAGTCCACAATAATGGGTGCGGACTACATTGAGTAACTCAGCCATGCTTGAACGGACTGCAGCGAAATGTCGCCTCCCGGGTTATACTTCAAGTTTGATTCTAAACACCTCAGCGACAAGGTAGCTTCCCGGCTTGTATTTCAATTTTCATTCTACCTGCATCAACCTCCTAGTCATCGGCAAACACTATCTTTGTCCCCACGAACAGCGAGCATGGCTGCGTTGTATCCATCCAGTCATCCCTCTTATTCTTCTTCTTCGTCAGTCGCCGCCATTTCTCAATATCGTATCTTGCCATCGGACAGACTGGATCTCTGTCGTGATGTCTTTCCTCACACTTCCAACACTTCGGGGGTCGCCTAGCATGCTTGCCCGGCCCCTTCACTTTGACCACTTTCCCCCTTGTTCGTCTCGGAACGTCAACCGTTTCCTGGTTAGGCGCTTTGTGCAGTTTCAGCGGCGCCGAGAACTGCCACTTGAGTGACTTCTCCAAATCTTTCTTCCATAGCTTTCCCACATACTCCATATCCGTGTGTAAGAAATGCGACACGCAACAGAAGTCAGCAATGCGCCGATGTAGCATCGTGATGCAGTCACTTTCAAACTGCGACATGGGTATACCCATTGCTGTCTCTCGTCGTTGTTTCAGCTTTTGCGCCTTCTCTTTTGTCAGAGCTGCCGCCAGAGCTCCCTTGTTCTCTGTGTACTCAACCATGCGTCTTAGCTCCGTCATACCGAACGCTTCGTAGATGATCTGTTGGCGAATCTCGGAAGGCAGGCCGAGAAGACTGGCTTTTGGATAAGAATGCCGAAATCGGCCTGTCGGAGCCATGATCCAGGGATAGATCCATAGTCTTACAGCGCGTTCGCGTGCGATCTGTTCCCTTGCTCCTTTCCGCAGGGTCCGACATTCGATTGTGTTGGCGATGTTATATCCTTTCTGGTTAAGCTCGCGTCGACGTTTGAGCCTTGCTTTTTCGCGCTCGTTTTTTCTTCTCGACATGGTGTAATAGTCTGTCTACGATGTGAGACTGGTCGCCCGAGGTAGTCGTAGATGGTGCGCGCCTTGTATTTCGGCGGCAAAGCGAGACGACTTCCGAAGGGATTCTTGTCAGGCCAAAAGCTGCGAGGGTGTTGTGAAGTTGGACTCTGTGGTATCGATTCGTAATCATCAAACGGTCCCTGGATGCAGGTGCGTGGACCCTGTGCTAACCGCAGGCGGTAGCGAGGCTCGACCCTTGCACTATGCGTCACAGTGACTCACAAGCATGTCAACAAAGATAAGTTATTAAAGATGTCTTATTCTCCATTTGTCACTTATCAGAGGTGAGACCCTAGTGACAACAAAGGGTACCGAGCGGGGTACCCGAAGCCTACGCGACATGTCTCCTCACGTCTAACAAGTTCCCATCATCAGGCCCAGTGAACTTCTTCCTTCCCGTCATAATCCAAAAGATCAAGCTGATGAACATAACCACTCCTGTCGCCGCAGAAGTGTAGTTCATGTTCTCGCTCGTCACGGGCGTGACACTAGGTAGGTTGGATACGACACAGATGAATCCCAGATACAGAAACCCGATAATGTTGAGAACAATGCCCCAGCGACCGAGTGAGTACGGGCCTTCCAATCGAGTCTTCTTGCCGGAGAAGTGGGCGAGAATGCGGGACAGTAGAGGCATTAGATACGAAAGGTAGAAACCTTGTGTAGCGATGGCGATGATGGTATTGAAGC
>Ga0265798_10010394_pt1 | contig 11491 bp, 6 predicted proteins | sample P3T30metagenome_FD_192430 | JGI IMG/M metagenome (GOLD analysis project Ga0265798, IMG submission 192430) | Plant litter microbial communities from East Loma Ridge, Irvine, California - P3 T30 | ecosystem: Environmental > Terrestrial > Plant litter > Unclassified | place: USA: California... | reverse complement strand
CGCCGAGATACCAGCCACAGATCGGGAACACTCCAACTCAGGTTGCCACTCATCGCCGCGGAATGTTGCAGAACGATAGCAAGGTAGCAGACTTACCACCGCAATTCTCGCTGGCAAGCAACCATCAAGCTTCCTCAGCAGGCGCTATGCACAGCGCGAGGTCTTTCACTACCGCTGACGACCGTATGCTCGCTGAGTTCGCTGAGTCCCGCGAAGCTAAGAGATCAGACACTGGCTCTTCAAGCAGTGACCGCAAGACTGACCAGCAGGCCAAAAATATCCGTGCTGGGTCCAACAACTACAGTGGTGGTTACCAAGATGGATGTGCTTCTCGTTCGCTTCAACGCCGCACTCCCCCGCCGCCCGTCAACTCAAACTGGCGCAGCACTGACATGAGCGCTCGCCGTGGCTTTGTTCAATGGCAGAAGGACGGCCGTGCAGCTCAGGTGCCTGTGTTCACCGAGGACTCGCCACCCGGCCTGGGCATCCACTCCGCTTACAAGAATGCTGGCGACCAGCAACCATGGCGTTCGGCTACCATGCTGTTTCATCTACCATCTCCTGTTACGTCGTCGCAGCCTTCGAAGGAAGGCTCTTCTCCTCAGGCCAATGAGCTGCGCAGGCAGACCAAGCAAAACCCCCCGGCGCCGTCTCCATCACCGTTTCACGGCGGCTTTGGTCAGGATCACGTCCGCCCGACCTCAAAACCCCACCGTACATTCCCCGGTCGCAGCACACCTCGCTTCGTTGACAGCCAGCAGCCTCTCATTAATCCAGACAACTCAGTGAAGCACAGCCACTCGATGCCGGTCATGGTCCATCAGGTGACTCAGCGTCTTTCTGCTCAGTACTTGAGAGCTCAAGCCGAGGCTTCCGAGCCTGGAACTCTCGGAAGGGCGGTGAAGACATCTCCCAGCATTCAGGACTGGGTGATAGAGACACCGGTCCGCAGTGCATTCGAGATCGAGCAGTCGTCTTCTCCTTCAGGCAATGCCCTGTCTTTGGTCAATATGAGCGCGGTAGTCCAGGAAGACAGCCCAGAAAAATTGACCGCGAAGACTCGTCATTTAGACTTGGAACAGAAGCTTAAGTGGCACAAGGCGAGAGTCGACATGTTGGAAGTCGAGATTGACATGCCTGGCAGCAATCTCAAAATGGAGGCAGTACTCAAGTGGCAAAAGGCCAAGGTGCGCATGCTGCAGATAGACATCATCGCTGCGCACAAAGAGCATGAAGTGGCCCGTGGCAACCTCGCCCAACCGACAGATGACCACCCGCCACAAAGCCCAAGGCACGAACACCACTCTTCCGAATGGCCCAAGAGAGCCAACGGCTCATCTGTCGAGTCGGAGTTGATCGAACCTGTCGTTGACGAGAACGGTAAAATTTGTCGCTCTGCTTCCAAGAACCGCCTCGACAAGTTTACCCACATCGGTCAGAAGCTTCGCCACCGCCGTGGAACCTTCACCTTCGCCAACCAGGAGTTCAGTGGCTCTTTTGATGCTCGCTTGAACGCCAACGTTGAGGACCTTCTCGCTAGCCCTACCTCTAGTGGCAGGTACCCCATCCCGTTGCCAGGTCACACGCACGCACACCCGCCACAGGGGCGCCCTTCGACTGGTCTCGCCCATGGTCGCCCTGAGGCTACACCCGGCCACATTGACTCTTGTACGGAGGGTAAATACTCGCAAGAGCATGAGTACTGCGGCAACGAAGCCCACCGTCTCAACTCAGCCAACCTCACTGGGGCAGACGATGATGTTTTTATTTCCTCACGTGGCCGTGGTTACCTTAACAGGCAGTCGCCATCGATTCGCGATCCCTCCCAGATGAGCTACAACGGCGGCACCTGGCTTGGTAACAAAGGTGAGTCTGGCTATCCGTGAGTCTCTGTTTCTTTGGTCTTTCTTTTCTTGGCTACTTTTCCGCTGGCGAAGACGATTCACGTCTCTCGACCTTTGGAGATTCACTTGTCAAACAAGCATCTTCAACAACGAACATGATCGTCAACAGACGCCTCTGATCAACCTCCTGCGCACTCGTCAGCATCAACTGCAGACAGCGGCGTTCAACACGTTTTCTTCCCCCCTTGTTTACAACACACAGCTACCAGACTGGACAAAAGCGCAAGCTGTTCGACAGCACTAACACTCCACTTCTTGCACTCGAAACCCCCAAAAACAACCAAAAAAAAGATCAGCACGTCAACAACGAAAACACGCTCCAGCATATTAACGCGCGTATACATTACCCTCGCCGTCTGGATACACAACGCAAGCTTTTTCTGTCAGCAGCATTCTGGAGCTCAAAACGCACAGGATGCCGCACATACTACTCAAAGCAGTGTTCTGGACGGCCTTACTAATCACCTCCTTGTTTTGTTCTTACTGCTCATGTCGTGTCACTCGAAGGACCCGCTTGCTCGGGTTCTGAGTGCCTCCGTAAGGTAGCCTAGAACAAATGGAAATGCAAATGAAATGAATCCCGAGTAACTTCTCCTGCCTTGTCTCATCCCGTCTCGCCTTGCCTTCTCATGTGATTCAGAAGTCTGCTACAGTACCGCGATCCTTGTGAAAGCACTTGCCACACCAACTCTTAAGGTAGATGCATCATACGGAGACGCAATAAATATATCTGTCGTGAATGTGTTAGCTATATTACTCCCCAATAGTATAATCGATCGCGTTCGGCCATTAACATCCTCGATGGGTAGGACTGTATGCTATGAACAAATCGCTCATGTTTCCCACTTCAGACGCCGCATTGACGTCTTCCGCGAGTACCCTTCGGTTTCGATTGCATTCGGGATTACGATCGGCGACATCCCAGCAATTCCAACATACATCTCCACGCCCTCATCGGAGCGGCAACGCATGCAGAGAGCAGCCCAAACGAGATGCTAGTCTTCAAAAAAGCGAAGGTATCACGAGACGGCATCACAACAACCGCTGAAGGGCATGCATTGATCGGTCTCCATATATTGGGGCTGGCTGTTCCTCAAAAGTAACAGCAGGATTCACGCCCAGCTTCCAGGCGCCGGCTCCGCGCCTGGCATCCCTGCGGATCTACCAGTCGATGCAACATCCCTCCGTCGACTCAACAACCGTCTTGTAGCTGGAACAAAAGAGATCCAGCGCCCTGCCCTCTATCTCCGCAACACTTTCTCAAGCAATCCATAAACTTGCACTCGCTTGCCACCCTCTCGCCGCTGTCAAAGGAGCGCGAGCAGAAACCAAAAGACAAAAAAGGAACCGCTCGTAAGAGCTGTATCATTGATGCATCGGCCGGGAATCGAACCCGGGGCTGGCCGACATTCGTCTGCTTCCAAGGAAACATCAGATGGCAACGGCCAATTTTACCACTAAACCACCAATGCTCGGTGAAAGTGGCTCAACATTGCAGGTTCAGAACCTGAGGAATTCTGGTGCGTCCGCTTAGAGCAGCCGGCATGGACGTTTGCTTGCAGCAAGAGTGCTTGGTAGATGGCAGGTGTGAGGTTCGTGGCCAACATACTGGGCTCAGGCTGAGGAAGAGGCAAAAAGCTTGGATCGGGGACCCAATCGAAGCCGACGTGTTCGGCCAGCCAGCGAGCATCTCGGTTGGGTTCCTGGAGAAGGATTTGAAGCTCCAGCTTGGCCCATCCATGTTCCCAGGGTAGAAGTAACAGGACACATGAACTGCAAAAGGAAATTCACTCAATGCGAGCGGGCATGCATCGGCCGGGAATCGAACCCGGGGCTGGCCGAAATCATCTGAAGTCTTCTCTGGTGAAAGAAGGACTTCGGGTGGCAACGGCCAATTTTACCACTAAACCACCAATGCTGTGCATGAAGCGCAGAGGATGTTGCATGGGCCTTGTAGGCTGGCTGGAAACAAGCAGCTAACGACGAGGATGCAAGCATGAAATGCTGTGCGGAGAGTGGAGGCCAGGCCTTGGTGGAGACGGCTTAGCGGCGGCGGTGCTTCGGCGGTCATGGTTGTCAAAGTAGACGTATGAAGGCTGGACAAAGGCGCTTGATGTGAAGATGGGATGTTTCGTTGATAGAATTGTAGGTGTTGCTCTGCCGAAGTTGTGTTTCGTCTGTCTCTGCGCCGGCGATTGACGATCGAAGGCTTTGATCGTCATTGCAGTGACCAGGGCCGTTGTAAGGGATCCTATGGATGGCGCAGGTCCCTTCCGTTCATTTGCTCCGTCTGAATTTGCCATGCTCGAGCAACGAGGTGAAAGGACTCGAGGTCTGGACGCCGGAAGGTGATCCGATTCCACGATGAGAGCGTGTACTGACCGTCATGTGCTTGGAAAGCGAGATTTTGACTGCCTGCTCTTCACTGGTGACAGCCACGTCGTCAACTTCTGACCCTGGTCTTGTTTGAGAGTTGTTTGCATTTGCTGCCAAACCCGTGTCAGGGTCACTGCCTCACCCTTGTCCGCCTAGAGAAGTTCTGATCCGCTGATGCAATGTCGTGCAAGCGCCATCCATCTTCATCTCAGGAAAGACTTCGGTGTGCCCGACTGGAGTTGACCGATAGATTTGGATGAGGTCATGAGAGAAGCCGTCAATGACGAGCTGGACCTTGCAGCCTCGCCTGTTGTATGCATCGACTGCCATTCCCATCATAGGCTTGATCCACAAGGCGCCTTCGGAATCGCTAGTGTCCCTGATCGTCTGTTTGACGCTCTCTAGCATTCCCAGCGTCAAATAAAGAGACTGCAAACCAGTCATCTCGGTTGAAAAGAGTTTGAACAAGTCTTCCCAGTCACGCTTCGTGCGACTGTTGAGGTGAGGGTGGCGGGGAACTGCCATCTTGAGGACAAAGTGGCGGATAGCCGGAAGGCGCGGTTGTGGGATCATGCGTGTGAGAAATCGAAAAGCGGTGTGTATTTGAGTGAACTCGAACGCGTTTGAACTGTATAGTGTGTTGATGGCTTCGGAATAGACTTTTCGACAAGTCACTAACAAGGGTAGTAAACCGGTTGCTTGGGCGTATTGCTCGCGTGGAGCAGCTGATGGACGTTTCGTAGTGAGCTGGTGACATTGGCCATGGATTTGAGACTCGGTGATTCGTTGAGGTACTTGGCAGATGAAATGGTAAATGCGCGAGTGGTTGTCTCCAGCTGAGACGTGGATGGTAGATCCGCCCAAGACGAGGTCGTATATCATCATGCGTACGTCCAAAGGAAGTCTGGACAAGAATCCGGAGTTGGGTTGTTCGTTGCAAATTTGCCCAGAACTCAACGCGGCAAAGAGTTGGAGACGATACCAGGCGGATTGTTCGGGTGAGGCGGTAGCCATGGTCAGGGCCCTTGGACGTCTCGGTCGACCGCCATGAAGATAGACGCCATACGGTAGCCCTAGCCAAGGTTCTGCTACCTTGTTTGCCCACTGAACAGAAGGGCTCACGTTGACGAGTACCTTCAAGGCCAAATCACCCCAGAAGCCTGTATCAGTTGTTAAAAACGGGTGTAATGAAGCCGTCGCCATAGTATGACAAGGCGAGAAAGACACGGCGAACGGAATCGATGGGTTGTAATACGGACCAGACATGTCTACCATGACTTTTGCAGGCAGAGTGGCGTGATACTGGCGCGCGCAACGCTGTATGCAGCTGGCAGATGGCTCTCAGTAGTACACCAACAGCATGTTATCGGGTGGGGCGAGGCACGATTGCCTGTCTAATCAAGTTGGCGTCGTCGAATCAAGCAGTCATTATTGTTTAGCGATTGTATGGCGTGATGGAGTCGAGGCGACAGGATAAGCATGGAAGTTATGCGATGAGATGTCGTGCTGCGCCAAGCCCCGGTGAGACTGCAGTAAGACATGGAAACTTTGTCTCGACCCTTGATACTGGCAATCTCCACGCCATCGTATTCCAGGCTGAAGCAATATTTATCATTTGAATGGGAAAATCACCATTACGCGGCTCTCGTATTGATGCAACTCATATCCTGCAACTCGGGTAAGACGGATGGACTGAGTGCCGCTGAGATATCCGACGACGAGTGAAGTGGTCCGACGAGAGCAGGCCCGGCAGCCCTGGATTGAACAGGTACTGTGTTCATCATTTCAGATCAATAACACATTGGCTATAACTACTTCATCTCATGTTCAGGGTCAGGATTGATGTCTTATAGTCCTGCGAACACCACTAACGGCGCCTAATCACAACCATGTCTTCGGAGATTAGCATGTGCCGCATCCCGCATCCCGCATCACGTCCTTCTTTCTGCAAGTGGAGGCTAAGCCTCGGCCGATCGTCATCATTCTGCACATACTCTACGCGCAACAAGTTAATAACACAACACAGCTGCATGTAGTTGGCAGACTCCAACGACATCTCTCTCACCCAGGCGGACATCTCACAATCGGCATCTTTCACTCCAGCATGCACATCCAGCAGCCCCGACAACCCGTGATGTACATTCATCCCCGGCGCATACCCACCTCCAACCCGCCCTTCTGATCAGACTACCGGTAACCGCACGCCAACATGCCTCCTCGATACTTCTCTAGCACCACCTTGCTGCATCGCCTTTCGCAGCTTCGACGCCGCCGTCCTGGCCATGTGCTCCCTTTCCGTATTCCGTTTTTTCGTATCTTCTACAGCACAACTTACACCACCCTTTTCCTCATCACTCTGGTCATTCTGGCTATCACTCCTGGTACTATGCTCTGGACTGCAATCAAGAGTGAAGCCTTCCAATACGTCTTCATGATTGGTGGTACATACGTCCTCACTGCCCTAATTACCATCTTCATCTACTCTTCGCGCCTCTACACCAACCGCTCCGTCATGGCTGGCGTCGGAAAAGCTTACATCCCGGTCGAAGATGGCGAGGTTGGCCGGAACGTGCGCAAGATGATTGCTGCACAGCTGGAGCGCAGCGCGGTGGTCGCGTGGGAGTCCAGGCCGAGGGATACCATGGGGGAGATAGTACGCGCAGAAAAAGAAGGATGGCTCACGGATGAGGACCACGTCACCGGAGGCTTTGATATCGAACAATGGACGATTGGTTCAGCGATTGTCATCGATCCGGCCAAAGCGCCCTGGGGCGAGGTACACCACGCAGGCTGGACTGCTCCAGCGCATGCGAAAAGCGAAACTCTGGGCAATCTGCAATTCGCGACTGTCATTGCAGAACTTCCACACCTGATCGAGGCGAGAGCTGTGAGTCTTGCACCGCCGGATCCCAACGCTGAGGAAGGGTTTTTCAACGAGAATGAAGCCCCTCTTGTCGACCAGGTGGTTATGGAGACACTGCGTCGCCAGAAGACAATGGGCTTGAGAGAATACCTTACGCAGCTTTCCTATCTTGGCCTGATTAACCCGCCCTCAGTGGGCCATGAGTTTCTCACCATGTACGAGAAAGTCCGCTTCTCCGGCCGACCTTGCCCTGAGAACGAGTTCAACAGTCTTATGGCGGTATTCGCGCAGCTATTGGAGGGCATTGGTGAGCTCCGGCCAGAGATCACCGCTCAGATACGAGCGCAAGCCGGAAGCGACGACTCATCCTCCACTTTTGATGCCGATTTGTCTAGTCTGGCTCCATCTGAGACTGCAGGTAGCGTGCTGCACTTTGCAACCCCGAATCCACCTCGGTCGGAGAGTGACAGTTCAAGTGCGCGCAGCCCAGTTACTGCCCGTACGGCTTTCTCTAGAGCCGCCACGCCGTACATGCAGGAGAGTGGAATAGAGAGCGAAGAAAGCTTCAATTCTGTGATCAGGATGCCCGCGGCGGAAGAAGAGGACAGACTCACAGCTCCCGGTGGAGCTGAGTTTGCAGCGCCCAACCGTCGCCTGAGTTCTACAAGCCTGACAACTCTGGAAAGTGATGTGGGCAGTGTGCTGCATCACCGCGTATCTAATGGATGAACGCTTCAGTCATGATCTTCGAGGATTATTTTGCAACTGCCAAATTAGGCGCGAATCAACCGAACCCGACCATATTTGGATACAGAGGTTTCGGTCCAGCCAGCAATTTCCCCGGCGCCCCCAGAACAGCCGAACCTGAAACTCGCTACGATGATGAGATCATGTGCTGCATCTCCGTAGTGGCCGTACTGGTTCAGACGCCTTTGACAAATGGTCGGAGAGAGCCCTTCACGGAAATGGATTTTCAGGCATCACATCGAATCCGGGCCACCCAGCAACACCCAGCAATGCGGGACACAAAGCCATCAGCAATCGACAGACCAACCATACCACCACCAGACGGCTTGGACCAGCGCTTCAGTGATCGGAGACATTCCACGCGACTGATGACCCCCCCTGTGCGATTGCTCCAAACCACCGTGGAGACTCGCAAGGACTTGTTTATACCAAGACGGGACCCCCCAACGTGTGGCCTTGCACGATGGACATGTTAATGAGTAATGTAATCTTTCGCCAATGGGAAAACAGAGCAGAAGAAGAAACCTGCGAATCTCACTTTCCTGGTTTGCAATACCATGCTACACATATTTATAAACGAATGGAATCGCAAGACAATTTACAGAGCCCTTCATAGCCACCCACCACGTTGTTCCTCGGCGGTATTGTCAAAGCAAATGAACTCGGCCTTCTAAGGTAGCACGTAGACAGTCCGCGAGTGTATCAGAGATACAATCTAGCAGTCATGTCGCTCTCAGTGGTAACTTGCAGCAAACTCAATCAAGGGTACTAAGGTAGTGTGTATCATCTCGGCTGACAAGTAGCCATTATAACGCAGCATACCTGAAGTGCCCCGACGCGCGTCTCGCAATCGTTCCTCGCGACCCAACACCCGTAGGCGTAGCTCTCAGCGGTGTGATATAAACACGATCGAGTCCGAACGCGTCGGTAGCACGATCTCGGCTGGCATATGACCCTCGAGATATAACTCGCCTCCACCTTGCACGTGCATTTGTCTTCACGTTACATCCCGCCTCGTTTAGAGTCGTCGTCTGGAAAAGATTTGTACGAACCGCCGGTGCGGTAGCGAGCCGCTAGTGGTGCATAGTGGAGTTGCAGAGACGCCTATGATAGGCTCTGAGGGTGGTGTGCCACAGAGCGACGAGGCGACGATAAGGAGCTCTGGAGATCGTCTATGGAGCTGCTATACTTTTCGTTGTGCCCCCAGTACAGACATTTTGTTACAGCAATGTAGAACCTACTGGCGCTCTGCTGTTGTGCCTCAATATTGACAATGAGAGATTAGTAGCTGTTTATATCCATCATGATGGAGTTGGAAGGCAGGGCCAGTCAAGCAAGCATCACGTGATATCACACCCAATGTCAAGTGAAATGGGAAGTTACATACGAGCTAAGCGAGTCACTCCGCAAATTATCCCTGTAAACTCCATATCAGTCTCAAAAGCTAGAATCCTTCGGGAACCACGAGTCAAGTTTGATGCATGGCAAGCAATCTGCGGCCGAACATGACTTGATTTTGACCTCTGCAGCAGTACTGCCCAGCGTCCCATCTGGAATCCCTAGCCATGAACCCGCATCCTCCGTACCCCTCGCCTTCGCCCTACCCTCTGCCACCGCCTGGTCAGCATCCGCAGCACCCTCAGCATCCTCAGCATCCTCAGCATCCGACCCAGCAGCCTCAACACCACGATTACCAGCAGACCGCCGCTGCCGCCCTTTCTGCGCCACCACCACCGCAGCAGCATGCCCAATCCTCACAACCTCACATCCCCACGCCGAACAATACAGCAGCACCCAATGGCCGCAAACGGAAGGCTGGCCAGCCTGGCTCCAGAGGAGTTGCGAACCTGACGCCCGAACAGTTGGCAAAAAAGCGAGCCAACGACCGTGAGGCCCAACGCGCCATCCGCGAAAGGACGAAGAACACCATCGAGGGACTCGAGGCGCGCATTCGTGAGCTCGAGAGCCAACAACCGTACCAAGAGCTCCAACGGGCTCTGGCAGACCGCGATCGCGCTTTGCAGGAGTGTGAAGCGTTGAGGACACGCCTGGCCGCTGTCGCCGGCATTGTTGGAAATCGCGATCTAGGCCAGACGGGTCTCAATGGTGAGACTTCATTGATTTATCGTGCGCTGATTGCCGACGCCTTGCTTACACTAGACGGAACAGAACTAGCTGCCTTGACTGCACAGCAAAGCCCATTGCCATCCGCGTCGGTCCATTCCACACCTTCCCAGTACCCTCAGGTCCAGCCCTCACCGGCCCAGCAGTACGAGCAGGCTCCTCAACAGCACTTACACCCGGATCTTCGCTCACCCAACACCTCCAGCGCAACGGACTCCCCGGCGGGCGCCCCATCTCACTATCAAAGCTCCGAGGGCCAAGCAAGGAAGTGGACACCCGAGGCTCAGGCGCATCACCATTATCCAGCTCACAGTCTTCCATATGAACAGCCACGGTCTGCACCTGCAGCACAAATGCAGCAGCCAAGTGATCATAACGGCGAGCGTCTCGGCGTGAATTTTCTCCTGGAACAACAGCACAGTTCGCCAGTCTCCAAACCGAATACTTCACTGTCGATCGATCAATCGGGGAACGCCTCGCGCATTCTCTCGCGCTCGACCAGAACCTGTCCGCTCGATCATCTTGTCGGCTCGTTCGTTCAAGAACGCCGTGCCCAGTTCGCCAGTGGTGTACCCTTGTCCCAAGTCGTTGGGCCTGACAAACCATCGCTTATAAGCCTGACCCACCCAGACGCAAAGCGTGGCGCTCTAACAGACAACCTGACGCCTCTTCTTCTCAACATCCTCTCCAAATTCCCTGACATCGACCGTGATCCTGAGCGTCTTGCCGTTCTATACGGCATGTACTATCTAGCGCGTTGGTTCGTCTGCCCATGCACATCCTGCCTTGAGAACTGCCCAGGCTGGGCGCGACCGATCCCTGAAGCTGCCGACAACCAACACCCGGTGTGGATCGATTACCTACCCTGGCCCAGCATGCGCCGGAAGTTGTACTTGGCTCGCACGCCTGGCACACGCCCTCACTTCGAAGACTTCTTCGTCACCTTCACGAGCACAATGTCTGTCAACTGGCCGTACCCGCAAAATTCGTGCTTGAACATCACGCCATCGGCCACACCTGGCGAGCTGCCCTCGATCGAGCTCAGCCGCCCCTTCATAGACCACATAACCTATTTGGGCAACTGGAGCATTGGTCCGGCGTTTGCGACCGCGTTCCCGGAGCTCGTGGACGACACCGTACGGGTTGTTCAGCGGCATAGAGAGCCCACACTCGAGCAGCAACAGCAGCAGCAGCAGCAATGAGAGCGCGGTGGTAGGAGTCTTCAGATTATCCTTCCTCTTCTGCAGCTGCCTTTCGAGTACAGATGATCACACAATATCTTCTTGTTCTTCTTCTTTCCTTCCAGCCTCAAACTATTCACTTTCCAAATGAATGAACGACTCTCAGCGGCAGCATCTCTGTTCTTCTCCTTTGCTAGTTCGCGGTATGACCATGATGAAAGCAGTTCAAGCTAGTAACGTGTTGGGCAACAAGATGTATATAAATACAGTATCTCAGTGGCGTGTTACTGTACCAA
>Ga0265798_10010393_pt1 | contig 11492 bp, 8 predicted proteins | sample P3T30metagenome_FD_192430 | JGI IMG/M metagenome (GOLD analysis project Ga0265798, IMG submission 192430) | Plant litter microbial communities from East Loma Ridge, Irvine, California - P3 T30 | ecosystem: Environmental > Terrestrial > Plant litter > Unclassified | place: USA: California... | reverse complement strand
TGGGGGAGAGGAGGAAGATGCGGAAGGTGATGAGGATGATGCTGAAGGTGAAGAAGAGGATGGAGAGTTAGATGCTGATGGTGATATTGATGTTGTGGGGTAGTGGATGTGTTCTTTCTTTCAGAACACATCTCTATGCATTCGGCTTTTGGCGTATCATGGATGGAGCTGTTATCATGTGTTGTTACCGCGAGAGATACCATGGCGGTTTTATGCATGGCGGCTTTGTTTGGGCGTTTTACTACGGGACGTATCATCACAGTAGGTACGCGAATAGGGATTTTTCCGAGGAAACGGAGGTTAAAAGGGGATATTTTATCAAGACATATTTTAATGGTAACATTTATTTACTAAAACTGCTCCTCTTTGGCAATTCTTTCTCGATTCGACGCTAGGTAAGTCGCACTCGGTTAGGCTTTCTAGGTCTGTAGTCCTAGTGACGTTGTGCTTTATCTTGATATAAACTCCTCGTCTTGGACTGTGCTAGTTCGCATCACAACTATGCTACCACTACCAGCGGTCATGGAGAACCTTGACTCGTGTTAGAGTTTAGAGGAAAGAGAGCAGTCGTTTTGGATTTCACGAAACTTCTCATTCGAGAGTAGTGTTTTTATCGATTATTGCTCAAACACTCTGACGTCCAGTATCAATCCAACTTTGAAGATTAGCTGTGTTAATTGTCTCGCTTGCATCTAGGCGAGCCATGATGTCAGTAAACGCCTTGACATACTCCTGGGCTCGTTTTGCCGAAGGATCGGGTGGTTCGTACGGGCACGCGAGTAGTCCGACTGCCACATCGCGCACCTTGTAGACAAGGTGGAGACCATTTGGCTCGATATCTGCTTGAGGAGTATTGTGCAGTACGTGGAGGAGCTGAGTGGATATGTCCTCGCGCTCGTGCCAGTGCTGCTCAGGCGAAGTCAGTAGATCCAACTGATCCAGTAACATGCTTTGAAGCCAGAGGTGTGTAACATGAATATTAGCACGCAGCGTGCCCAGCTGAGAGGCTGAAAGGCTATGTGAAGCGGAGTCGAAATCGGACAATGCGTATTGTCGAAAGGGCCTAGGAGCATCGTCCAAGGCATATTTCAGATCTTGCAAGCGGCGTTCAAGATGCGCCACTTGCGCTGCAGGTGAGTGATCGCGACAGCACAAGCATTCGCCCCTTTCATTGCCGTATGGATTCTCAATAGCTTGCCAAAACAGGCGAGAGTGGATGATGAAGCCTGTAGTCATGCTCACCTCCGATGTAGGCGAAGAGATCGTCTCATGCTTGAAGATATGCTCGTCTTCGACTTCGACAGGCATGAGTGCCTTGAGGTTCGTCGTCGCCATGGTAGCATGATCCAAGAAAGAGAGCTTCTCTTTACGAAAATTCTGTACCTCTGAATGTACGTAACCGTAGAAAAGAAGCCAAAAGCCCTTTCTCCGCAGCTGTTTCTCAATACAGTCCAGTTCCTCATCTATCAACGCGGTGAAGTTCAAGTAGTCGCCCGAGCTGCATGCTCTCCACCTCGATCATACGAGCGTGATTAGGCTTTCCGACTTGGAAAAAGGCGATCGCCATCAGATACGATGCTGCCCATTTGCTAAAGCCGATTTTCTCGAAAAAGTCGGGCGTACGCAAAGCGATCAGGAAGCCGTGACAGCGGTCGAGCATCACGGCACGTGAGAGAGCCATGGACAAGTCGAGCCTACGGTAGCTCTCGTATTTACTTGGAAGCAACGCAACTACGATTGCGCATAGAGCGATGAGAAGGCCTAAGAAGTCGTCGTCGTAGTTATCACGATCCTCGTTCAGAGCGAGGCAGAACGATGGTCGGTGAACCACAGGGATTAACGGGTAGATGTACAGAAGATAGTCGCCCACCATAACTCGTAAAAGCGCTCGCGAACAAACAGTGTCAGTGCGAAATGCGCCTTGCTGGACAGTGACGAACGAAGTGGGACTCGGAGCAGGTGCGACAGAATGCTCGCTCCTGGCAATATCATTTTGCATCCGCTTTCTATAACGTGACTGTTAGCTGTGATGTAAGCTTCTCAGTCCACCTTACTCAAGGCTCTCAAAGCCTCAAAGAGGCAGTGAACGGTTGCGATTGACAAGTCTTCGGCAACCGTGCAAAAGTGTATGGAAACCAGAATGACTCCACCGCAGAGCAGCCATGTCTGAGAACTTGATCGAATGTCAACCTACCGTTTTGGACCCCTCCTACCGACCGCCAGTTCGAAAGTGCATTGCAGCTGAAGACGCCGGCAGCGCACGCATGCTGAATCTGGTACGTTCACGTCTACACCCAGGTCACAACGCGTTTTCCTGGTCCGACATGCATCGCACGCGCGCGGTGGTCGTGTGGTTTGCGGATTAACCGTACTGTTGAGCGGTGAAGACATGAGAACCAAGTGCGTTTGATGATGCGGATCGCGCTGGGCTGGGGCGCGTTCGCCAAGGCCCCAAACAAGCGCCAGACGTGTCCTCGGCACTTAGGTCTTTGTTCATGGCCGGAATGCTGCATCTCGAATTTGCGTCATGTCGTTGACACCATAAGCCGATAGGGGGTTACAGAGAGAATCAACAAAGGAACGCTTTTCTCGTTCAGAAATGCCAGTGATCGCTCTCGGTTGCGACGATACCTGGGTTACTGTTAATCACGTCGAAGAATGGAACAGCACCAACGAGAGCAGCAATGACATTATTTGCACGACAATCTTTTACATTGATTTACGATAGCCAGTACCTAGCTTTCGGCGACACGATCGAGCCCGATAGATGACAGCCAGCGCTACTCGTCCCAACAAGGACGTTGTACATCCCAGCATGACTACACCACCTTCCTTCCTTCTCCTCCCAGAAGCTTGTGTCCCGAAGGACGTCGATCTCGACAATCACTTCGGCGCTCTGGCCTGCTTCAATGTGGCGCTTCGCAAAGCCCTTCAATTCCTTCAACGGCCGACGAATAGGTGGTGAGATCGGCTCAATGTAAACCTGCACGACTTCAGCGCCAGCTCTGGAGCCCGTGTTGCTCACAGTGCAGCGCACGCTTAGCCGGTCAGTCTGCGTGTTCATGTCAAGCTTGAGATTGGACAGGGCGAAGGTCGTGTAGGACAGGCCGTGGCCAAATGGGAACAATGGTGCCACTTCGGTCTGCTCGTAGAAACGGTAGCCCACGTAAACATCCTCGCCATACAGCACGCGGCCACCCTCGGAGCGATAGTTGAGATACGTCGGGTTGTCCTTCAATCGGCGGGGGAAAGTCAGAGGAAGTTTTCCCGAGGGGTTCACAGCGCCGAAGAGGACGTCCGCAATCCCGTTGCCGCCTTCATTCCCACCATACCACGCATGTAAAATTGCCTTTGCTTTATCGCTCCAGGGCATCGCAACAGGTGTACCGGACTGAACCACGATAGCCGCATTCGAGTTGGCTTCGAGGACTCGTTCCACGAGCGTATCTGTATTCGGCGGAAGATCCATTGATACGCGATCATCGCCCTCAGATTCCCATTCAGGACCCAGACCGACACAAATGACCACTTGATCGACCTCGCACGCAAGGCGTACCGCAGTATCGATCAGCTCCTGTGGGTCCTGGCGTAAACAACCACCGAAACGCAAACCGCCATGACCAAAGTCCACCGTGCCAGGTGTCTTCCTCGTGCTTGTCTTTGCGCAGCCCCATTGCACGGTAATTCGATACGCTCTGCCCGCAATGAGAACCTTTGATCCAGTCTCTTCAAGAGTTCCAGAACCTAAGAAGCTAGGTCCAGGCCTCTGGTGCTCGACATTGCTGACGAGAAGCTCGTCATCAATGTAAAGTCTTCCAGTGCCATGCACGCACAGACCGAAGTCATAGGTGCCCGATTGAGTTGGAGCAAAGACACCTTCAGTCTCAGCGTACCAAATCTCTTTGAGATTCGGATGATCATAGTCGAGGAAGAAGATGTTGGAGTCGGTCAATATCCGTTCCTCAAGTGGGGTTCTCTCCACGTTTGTCGGCGGATCATTGAAGAAGCGCAGCTTGAAACCGGGTTTCCCGTCCACGGTGAGCTCTTTGCCAAGTTCAGGCAACATCTGAAAAGCATATGCGCCTTGTGCAAAATCCACACCGCCCTTCGCGAGCGATCGAATACCGTCTAATGGTGTAGTTGTGTAGTATGCATTCAGTGATGCGCTACCGCCGCCGCAATAGGTAGCGATCTTGGCGTTGGGGCCGATGACCGCAATCTTGCGATCGCAGGAGAATGGAAGGATGTTATCCTGATTCTTAAGGAGCACGATTGAGTCTGCGGCTACCTTCCGAAGAAGACTTCGATCTGCTGGTCGATTCAACTGGGTCTCTGGTGCATTCTCTGGGATACCCGACTGTGCAGACTTTTTGACGAGCTTGAGGACCGCACGCACTCGCTCGTCGAGCTTAGAAGGAAGGACCTTGTTGGCCGAGACCGCGTGGACGAGCGCCGGTCCTCGCCATCGTGATGGGCCGGGCATCTCTAGGTCAAGACCGGCGTTTATTGCTTCGCTTGTGCTGTATGTGCCAAACCTGAGAGCTGTCAGAACCGCGCAACGAGTGTACGGAAGAGATAAGGCAGTCTTACCAATCGCTCACGAAGAGTCCGTCCCACCGCCATTCTTTCCTGAGTATGTCTTTTAGAATGCTTCGGTCTTCCGCGACGTGTACGCCGTTGACTCTGTTGTAGGCAGTCATGATCGCTTCCGGGTTGCTGAGCCGCGTCGCGAGCATGAACGGCAGGAGATAGATTTCTCTCAGCGCGCGTTGAGTAACGATGGTATTGACTGCCATACGTTCATGTTCCTGATCGTTACAAACAAGATGCTTGATAGCAGCGCCTATATGTTTATCCTTGAGCCCATTGATGTAGCTTGCTGCAAGCTTGCCGGATAGGTAAGGATCCTCGGAGTAAGACTCGAATCCTCTACCGCCCAACGGTCCTCGCTGAATGTTTATCGTTGGGCCGAGAACGACATGTGCTCCTTTTGCTCGAGCCTCATCGCCGAGTAGATGGCCAATCTCGACGACCAGATCGGAGTCGAACGTAGCGCCGATGGCTGTGCCACATGGAAGGCATGCAGAAGGTACGCTGCCAAAAAATTTAGTACCTCGAATGCCGTTGGGACCATCTGATAGTCGTATGGAAGGAATCGACAGCCTGGGTATGTCGCGCGTGTGCCAGAAATCCTTGCCTGTTGTTATGAGCGACGCACTTGAAGTTTCGCAGACGACCTACCTGAGAGAAGCGACACCTTTTCGTCAATCGTCAGCTGCAGGAGCGCTTCTTCGACGTCAAACGGCGCGAACGAAGCCGCATGCTCTTGACTTGTGTTCTCGTCATTAGAAAGCGTCATGGCGCTGGAGGTTCGATAATTGGAAGGGGTGAACTGGCTGACACCCGCAACCACGACAAGGCCGCGGTATATAGATGTCTTTCAACAGCCACGACATAGTCCGACCAAACACATAGACGTTGGCGCATATCTGGCGCGGCTTATGGGGTATAGCCCTGATGTCTGCTTTAGCAGCAGCGGGTTGGTCGGAGGTCGCGCTTGGCGCGCGGAGGCTATCGGGCAAATGACGATTCCTATTTCTCCGTGTCAGTCCAGTCGGAAAGCACGCGCTATGAGGAACTCTATTTTTCACCGATGCGCTACTCCGCAAAAATCGAGTACCTCCGCAAATTAGCGTGTTTCCAAATTTTGGGGGGACTCCACGTGCGCAGCCACGCTTCCGGCAATAGCTTAGAGGTCACGATAGCTAACCGACACGCTGTATCGTGATGTTCTTGACTTGGCCTTGTTCATCTGAGATTTATATAAAAGGTCAAGCTGCGTGAACGATTGACCGACCAGCATCACGTTCTCTAGCCCCCAGAGCATCACTAGCCCCTTTTGCGTTGTCATGCCTCCCTCCAAGTCGCAGAATGGACTCAACGATGGCTTGTTGGCTGTCTTGCCTGACAGCAAGCCATGGTACACAAAATCACATCTCATCAAGTTGCACTTCTGCATCTTGTCTCTCTCGTTGTTCTGTAAGTATCTCCAAGGTCCCTTGTCCTTTGATGCCACTAACACATGTCCAGCCTCTGCCAACGGCTATGACGGAAGTCTCATGAATGGACTACAGGCACTACCTCAATGGGAGTCGTTCATGGACACGCCGACCGGTGCTTGGTTAGGCTTCTTGAATGCCGTCTACTGGCTTGGGATGGGCCTGTCCTACCCCTTGACTGCGTTCGTTGCGAACAAGTACGGGCGCAAGCTCGGTGTATACATCGGCTACATCTTTCTGTTCTTAGGCTCCCTGGTCGTACTAAGCGATGACGACACTGCATTCGTGCTATCTCGATTCTTTGTTGGTTGCTCTTCAGCTTGGTTTGGAAACGCTGTTCCTCTCCTCATCAACGAGATCTCTCATCCGGTCTACAGAGGCATCCTGAGCGCTCTCTTCATGTGCGGGTATTATGTCGGCGGCACTATTGCTGCCTTCGTTACCTTTGGCACCCGTAATATCGAAAGTGACTGGGCGTGGCGGATTCCATCTATCTTGCAGTTGCTGCTGCCCCTGGTCGCACTGCCTGGGTTACTGATGACGCCTGAGAGCCCTCGCTGGCTTGTGTCTGTTGATAGAAGTGAACAGGTAAGTCACTAGATGACATGATTAGATTGATCTAATGATGGATTATAGGCTCGTACAATTTTGACGACATACCATGCTGGCGGCAATCCCACATCGGCTTTAGTCGAGTATGAGATGGTCGAAATCACCACTGCCATCCGTCTCGAGTCAACACTGGACGATGCAAGCTACGCAGAGCTGTTCAAGACAGCAGGCAACCGGCGCCGCCTGTTTATATCGGTCTCTCTCGGAATTTTCTCCCAGTGGTGCGGCAACGGCGTTGTTTCGTATTATCTGGCGATTGTCCTGAGAACTGTGGGCATAACGAGTGTCACCCACCAGACCTTGATTGCTGGTCTGCTGCAAGTGTGGAACCTTCTCTTCTCAGTAGGTGCTGCACTTAGTGTCGACCGACTTGGACGTCGCCCACTCTTCTTAGCCTCAGCTGGCGTTATGCTTGTCGCATACATACTTGTGACAGCTCTCAGCGGTGCATTCGCAGAATCTGGCAGCCCTCCCACTGGTATCGCTGTCATACCCTTTCTATTCATCTTTTTTGCTGGCTATGATATTGCTCTGTAAGTCTCACTACAATCCCTTTTAGCAGACCACCGTGCTGACTGGCATGACATAGGACGCCTTTCCTGACAGCCTATCCCTGCGAGATCTGGCCATATAGGCTCCGATCTCACGGTCTGACCGTTACCTGGATTACGGTAGTAGTCGCCAACTTCTTCAATACCTTTGTAAACCCTATCGCCCTCGAAGCAATCGGCTGGAAGTACTACTTTGTGTTCATCGTCGTGCTTGTCGCAATGGGATTGACAGTGTACTTCTTCTACCCAGAAACCCGTGGGTACACTCTGGAGCACATGGCAGTCATATTTGATGGCGATGATACAGCATCTTCATCTCAGGAGACGACTGCAAGGGCATCAAGCGTGGCCTCAATCTCGGAGAAGAAGAACAACATCATGACTGCGCATGAGGAGAATATTCGACAATCGAGTTGATAGCTGAAGGCTTCCTGTTGTCTAGAGAAGCTTGCTCACGATCGCAGTGCCTGGTGAGGGGTTTGGGGTAGATTGGCGTGTACGACTACCCATATGCTTGCCCAGACCGTATGCGATAGGTTCTAAATTTTGTAATGTCATCTGTGAAATGAAGATTTGCGTCTAGACAAACGATTCTTACATGCAGCATGACATTCATAGAAAACTATGTTGATGCCGTTTGACGTTCGTAGTCGGATTGTAGCCGCTTGCTGTGCATTGCCACCGCTTATTGTCATTGCTTGCAACGTCCTTTTGGCAGTCACCGTGCCAGTACCGAGGCTTCTGTGGAAAAGGGCCTGGGGTTGTTACATTTTCGATGCAACATATTGCTCACATATGCTAAGTGGAGGAGGGGGTTATTATCTTTTGAAGGATTCAAGTGAAGGAGGGCCTAGAATTGATTAGGTCATCAAGTACGGTTGTTATTGGGGGGCCTGATTGCTGACGACAGGCAGATGTTGTCAGCTGCATATTAGAGTCCGAGTGTTGACTGGTAGGTATCTGCAGGCAGATTACAAGCACGCCACAGGCTAGGGATTTTGCCTTCGCTATCAGGTGTCTAGTGTTCATTTTCTGCATGAATTCGCATTCGCTAGATCCTTCATGTGTAATCGTTTCGCGCTTTAGTGTATGCGCCATAGTGTATAAAAGCTCGAGTATCTGGCACCCAATCCCGAATCAATTCACTCCATTCCAGTCATCTACATCATTCTTGGATTCTTCTTGACCTATCCTCAAGATCTTTTCTGGTGCGACAAGGTATCGGCATCCGACATTGACATCACTCAATACACCAAGTGAAGGTTCCTGGGTGAAAGACTCATCATCTGTCAACCTTTTTACCGATCTCGATACACAGTATGTCTATCCACGCAGCCGTAGTCCACAAGTGGGGATCACCCCCTACCTACTCCCTCATCGACCTCCCCGCCCCGTCGGACACCCAAGTCCGCATCAAAGTCCTCGCTGCCGGTGTCCACACTTTCGTGCGTGCCCGCGCTTCAGGCAAACATTTCTCCATGGCTGGCAAGAGCCCACCACATGTTCCCGGCACGGATGGTGTGGGCATCGTCGTTGAGACCAACCAGCTTGTCTACTTCAACGCCTTGCTCGCATCCACCGGCTCCATAGCTCAGGAAATCAATGTCGGCAAGAAAGACATTTTCCCACTGCCCGAAGGCGCGGATGCAGATACTGTGGCTGTGCTTGTAAATCCAGCGATGAGCGGTTGGATGGCGCTCACGGCGCGTGCAGGTATTCAACCTGGCAGTGGGGTCAAGATAGCTATCATAGGCGCAACAGGCGTAAGTGGACAAGCTGCTGTACAGATCAGTAAAGCGTTTGGTGCCTCGAAAATCGTAGCAATTGGCAAGCCGGGTACAAAGCTGGACAAGACAAAAGAGCTTGGAGCGACGGCAACGATATCACTATCCGAGGATTTGGCGCAAACAGATTTCTCTGGTGCTACAGACGTCGATGTTGTCTTGGATTACTTGTGGGGCGATGTGTCGAATGCAGCCATGGCTGGCATCATCAAGGGACGCGAGCTTCCTAACCAGAGGCTCAGCTGGGTGGAAATTGGGTCTTTGGCGGGCGAGACACAGGCTGTTCCTGCCAGTCTCCTTCGGCAGGCGAATGTAGCGTTGTTGGGTTGTGCGCCGGGTGCTTGGTCGTTTCCTGAGTTGCATGCCCAGACACCGCGCATACTGGAGGCGATTGTCAAAGGAGGTTTCAAATCTGAGTATGCGGCAAAGAATTTGGATGATGTGGAGACCTGGTGGGATGAGGTTAGTCATGCTAGACTGCTTGTAAAGCCTTAAAAGGACAGGCAAGTTGAATTATAGTGGCCAGTGAAATCCCTTGCTCTTTGTGGAGTCTCTCCTCTACATGGGGGTGTAGTGGCGAAGAATCGGCTGTTATGTACTGTAATTAAGGTTTGCAATAAGTACAGCATGGCTGTTCTTGATCCAGTCTTTTACTCACTACCAGGGACATCTGCACTCGGGCTAGAAAAGTCAAGTAGTAGGCTATCTTTGCTGTTTGGATCATCATCATCATCATATGATCAATTCAGAATTTCTTGCATGTCAACAGAGAAGACAGAATTCTCCGGTGTAGGAGTCTGGAAAGAGAATATCCTACTAGACTATATGTCTGTATTCAGCGCTTAATATCGACGACTATACCTCCTGTGTTTGTCGTCCTTTAGCCTATAGTCAGGTCTTTCCAGAGTCGTCCATCGAGCAAGGAGCTCATTCACAATATCTTCTCCGTTCTCTTCTGCGGGCGGTTGATATTGCTGAGCGTACCATCCTGGGTATTGTAAGGATTGCTCATATCCTGTATTTGTCTCAGAGAGATGCGATGCAATCTGCTTCTCGCTACGCATCTGTGCCTTCTCGAATTCGATCAGGCGTTGCTGGTCTGCTAGCTGAGCTGGCGTTATAGTTGAGGACATTCTGCGTGCTGCAGATGGTGGTTTGGTTAAGTAGTCAGTCGTTGGAGGCTTCGACCGCTCCTTCTCAAGATCTTTCTGCTCTTCTTCCTTAAGACCTCGTTCTTCATCTTTAAGACGGCGAGACTCCTCTCTAGCTACTGCTCGGTCCTTTTCCTTCTCAGCTAGGTGCTTTTCTGCCCTTTCTTTCGCGCGACTGTCTGTACGCTGTTCTTCGGAAGGTGGCGCTGGCGGAAAAGGCCTGGAGTTAGCGGAAGACGACATGTAGCCATAAGGCCGAGGAGGTGGAGGTCCATAAAGGTCTCCTCGATAAGATTGCGCACGCTGTGGTGGAAGAGCAGACTCAGTAGTCTTTGTGGAAGAAGGGTATAGGAATGGCTTCCCAGGAAGCGATGGCGGGGGTCTAGTAAATGGAGGGGGAAAGTACTGCGGACAGACTGGTTCACGCTTCGGCCAAGGTTTTCTAGATGCAGCGATCCACTTAAGTCCACTTATATCGAGCATACCAAACACGCTGGACACCTTGATATCGCGCGAGATACTGACATATGCTAATTCTGCGCCAAGATTGTTTTTTGTCACCTGCTTGATGATGTCTTGCTGTTGTTCAGTGAGGTCCAGTAAGCTTATGTGAGGATCGAGACCTGCGTCGGCGTAGTTTTTGACCAGTTTTTCGAGCGATTGATCCGGTAAATTCATCTGTGTGATCGAGACGGAATCTCCAAAACCAGTTGTGAGCCCCTGGAGATGTCTTGTGATCCATCCGCAATAGTAGAGTGTATTCTCGCTCGCGCGCTGGGCTGACGGCATAGCTGTAGAGTCGATCGCTCCAGGCTGTTCTTCATAGACCAGATCTACTGCACTCCAATCTGAAGCTGACATTGCAGGTGCTGGAGTTCGATGAGTGTTGTGCCCAGGGGCATGGCGTTCTTGGAGCATGCCCGAAACGTCGCGTGTCTGTTGTCCGAAGCATGCCGTGGAAGCTGCAGTATGTGATAAGATAGCCGAATTGATGTTTGCCTCTTCGATAGATGGGTTGAACATATCAGAATTCCATTGCTCTTGCATTTGGACATTGCTAACAGATGGCAAAGACATGTCTGCATCACCAATTTTGGCGTCAACCGAAGATGGGTCGCTGGTCCTCTCACTGACAAGCGGTGTGGGTATCGTATCTTCTTGTGGACTGAGTGGAGTAGCTCTCATGTATTTCACAGTTCTGAACCCTGAATCGGGATCAACAGATACGACTGAAGTTTGCTCGGATCTTGTGTCTCTTGCGGGACCGACGGTCATTGATTGTCCAAAGAGTTGTCGCGATCTCATTCCCTCTTGCTGAGACCTTTTGGGACTGTT
>Ga0265798_10010392_pt1 | contig 11492 bp, 7 predicted proteins | sample P3T30metagenome_FD_192430 | JGI IMG/M metagenome (GOLD analysis project Ga0265798, IMG submission 192430) | Plant litter microbial communities from East Loma Ridge, Irvine, California - P3 T30 | ecosystem: Environmental > Terrestrial > Plant litter > Unclassified | place: USA: California... | reverse complement strand
TGGTCGCGGTGCTCACCGACGTCGACGGAGCCGACGAACGCCTCCTGGCCGCCCTCGCACGGGGCGTGCGCGGTGGCCCGTCGGCCCTGGCCGTCGTCGCTCGGGCGCCCGCCGACCAGGTGGCGCGGCGCCTCGCCGAGCTCTCCCCCGCGATGGGCCCCGCGCGTCCGCGACCGACCCCTCCGGAGGTCGCCGTGGTGGGCGACGGCCTCCTGGCGACCGCCGTGGCGGACCTCGCCGAGGCCTCCGGCCTGGTCGTCCGCCGCGCGGGCCACGACGACGAGGGCTCCGCGGCCCGGGCGGCCGTCCTCGTGGCCGACCACGTGCTGGCCCCGCGCGACGCGCACCGGTGGCTGCGCGACGACGTCCCCCATCTGCTCGTGCGTCGCGGCGACGCGACCGTCGACGTCGGGCCCTTCGTGCACCCGGGGGCCACGGCCTGTTCGCGGTGCCTCGACCTGGACCGCACCGACGCCGACGCGTGCTGGCCCGCCCTGGCGACCCAGCTCTGGCGACGGGCGGCCCCGCCCCTGCCCCGCCTGCCCCGGGACCTGGCGTCCGCCCTCGCCGTGCAGCGGTTGCGCGCCGAGGTCGGCCTGCCCGGTCCCCTGGTCCCCGCGACCACCGCCCTGCGCGTCGACGCGGTGACGGGAGCGGTCAGCGCCCGCGAGACGCGGCCGCACCCGGCGTGCGGGTGCGCAGCTCCTCCAGGAACCTGCTCGGACGACGCTCTCCGCCACGCCCCTGGCCGGAGCGGCTCCACGACAGTCGCAGGCGTCGCCGCGCTCGGGTGACCCCGACGTAGAGCAGACGGCGCTCCTCGTCGACGGCGCGTTCGTCCGTGGCGTAGGTGATCGGCACGAGGCCCTCGCTGAGCCCGACGACGTGCACGCTCGTCCACTCCAGGCCCTTGGCGGAGTGCATGGTCGCCAGGGTCACGGCGGGCAGCGTCGGCTCGTGCTGGCCCGCCTGCCTCGTGAACAGCTCGTCGACGAACTGCCGGAGGGTCGTGCCGGCGGGCGAGGCCTCGGCCAGGCCCAGCAGGGCCGACAGCGACTCCCACCGGTCGCGCACGGCACCGCGCTGCTCGGGCGCCTCCTGCGTCCAGCCGAGGGACCGCAGGACGTCGCTCACGGTCTTGAAGAGGGGCTCGTCGACGATGCTCACGGCGGCGCCCTTGAGCATCATGAGCGCCTCCTTGACCTCGCGCTGGTCGAAGAACCGGGTCGCGCCGTGCACGCGCGTGCTGATGCCGAGGTCGCCGAGGGCCCGTTCGAGCAGGGCGGCCTGCACGTTGACGCGGTACAGCACCGCGATCTCCTGCGGCGGGGTGCCGGAGCGGATCTCCGCGGCGACGGCCTCGGCGACGCCGCGGGCCTCCGCACCGTCGGACGGGTACTCGATCACCGGTGGGGGCGTCCCCTCCACGTCGACGGCGGGCTGGAGGTGCAGGGCACCCGGCCGACCGCGCATGAGCTGGTTCGCCGCGTCGACGATGGGTCGCGCGGAGCGGTAGTTCTGCTCGAGGCGCAGGACCGTCGCGTCGTGGTACCGCGACCCGAAGCCGAGCAGGTAGTCGCTCGAGGCACCCGCGAAGGAGTAGATGGTCTGGCTGGCGTCACCGACCACGCAGAGGTCGGTGCGGTCGCCGAGCCACAGGTCGAGGAGGTCCTGCTGCAGCGGCGAGACGTCCTGGTACTCGTCGACGACGAAGAACCGGTACTGCTCACGGACCTGCTGCGCCACCCGGGGTTCGAGCTCGAGCATGCCCACCGTGGCCAGGAGGACGTCCTCGAAGTCGATCTGCCGACGTTCGTCCTTGATGCGCTCGTAGGCGTGCTGCAGGTCGATCGCCTGCTCCGCGCTCACGTTCTGCGGCAGGCTGCGGTCGGGCAGGGCGCGCTCGTAGTCCTCGAACGTCATCCGGGACACCTTGCGCCACTCGATCTCGGCGGCGAGGTCGCGCAGCGACGCGGTGTCGATGCGCAGCCGGAGGCCCTCCGCCGCGTGGGCGAGGAGCTTCGCCTTGCCCTCGAGCAGCCTCGGCACCTGCCCGCCCATCGTCTGGGGCCAGAAGTACGACAGCTGGGAGAGCGCCGACGCGTGGAAGGTCCGTGCCGAGACGCCGCCGGCGCCGAGCAGGCGCAGTCGACCGCGCAGCTCGGCGGCGGCCCGCGACGTGAAGGTCAGCGCCATGACGCGTCCCGGCGTGTAGACGCCCGTCGCGACGCCGTAGGCGATGCGGTGCGTGATGGCCCGCGTCTTGCCCGTCCCCGCCCCGGCCAGCAGGCAGACGGGCCCCAGCAGCGTGTGGGCGGCCACGCGCTGCTGGTCGTCGAGGCCGGCGATGAGGTCGGCGGCGCTCGTCACTGGTCGAGCTCGCCCCCGTACCAGTCCTCGATGACCGCCCGCGCGATCGACGTGCGCCCGGGCAGCAGGATCGAGGGCAGGGCGTCGCGGAGCTCGTCGCGGCTGAACCAGCGCAGGTCGAGGATCTCCGCGCCGTCGGGCGTCAGCGTGCCCGGGTCGACCGGGTCGACGACCGCCCGGAAGCCCAGCATGAGGCTCGCCGGGAACGGCCACGGCTGCGAGCCCAGGTACGTGGCGTCGGTCACCCGCACGCCGGACTCCTCGAAGACCTCGCGCTCGACGGCCTGCTCGAGGGACTCCCCCGGCTCGACGAAACCGGCGAGCAGCGACCAGCGGTTCGACTCCCAGAGCGCGTTGGAGCCGAGCAGGAGGCGGTCCTCCGCGTCGGTGACGGCCACGATGATCGCGGGGTCGGTCCGCGGGAAGACCTCCTGCCGGTCGTCCGGGTCGCGGCGCACCCAGCCGGCCTTGTCGCTGACGAGCGGGCGACCGGTCCGCGGCGAGAAGCGGTGCGAGGCGTGCCAGTTGGCGAGGGCGACGGCCTCGACGGCGAGCCCCACGTCGCGGTCGCTGAGGGTGGTGCCGAGGGCGCGGAGCGTCTGCCAGGCGTCGTCGTCGGCCTCCAGCGCCGCCGCGCCGGCCTCGTCGTAGAGGGCCGCGACGACGGGGGTGCCGACCGGCTCGGGCGAGCCGGGGTCGAGCGAGCGGCCCAGGTAGACGTGGTCGGTGGCCGGCGGCAGGCCCGTCGGCGGCAGCAGCGCGAGACCGCCCCCGGGACGGACGAGCGTGCGGCCGTCACGGAGCGGGAGGACCCGCGTCGCGTCGTCCGCGAGCAGCTCGGCCACGGCCTCCGGTCGTTCGCGCGTCAGGTAGTCGCGGTCCACGCGGTGCCGGGCGAGCGGGAGGCGGGGCGTCAGCGGCGCGGGCATGGAGGACCAATCATCGCGAGTTGTCAGCGTGGCGCGGGGCGGGGCACCGCGTGGCTCGGCCTACCCTGAGGGCATGGCCCGATCCCACCTCACTCTAGCCGCGTTGGCCACGGCCGCCGTCGCCGAGCTCGACGTCACGGCCGCCGCCCCGCACGGCTCGTCGGGCGCCGGCGACTACGACTCCGCGCTCCTCACCGCCCGCGACGGCCACCGGTGGATCGTGCGCGTCCCCCGTCAGCAGCGGGCCGAGGCGAAGCAGTCGGCCGACCTCGTGGCCCTGCGCGCGCTGAGCGTCGGCGTCCGCGGCCGCCTCCCCTTCGGCGTGCCCGCCTACAAGGGCCAGGCACCCCTCGGCCGGACCCGCGGCATCGTGTACGACGTCGTCCCGGGCCGCCACCTGCGGGTCCGCGACGTCACCGTGGGCAGCGGCCTCCCCACCTCGATCGGTCGCGCGCTCGCCGCCGTCCACGCCCTCCCCACGAGCTTCGTCACCGACGCCGGCCTGCCCAGCCGGACCCCGTTCGAGGCCATGCGCCAGGCCGCGTCCCTGGTCGACCGCGCCGCCGCGACGAAGCTGCTCCCCGCCGCCCTGCTCGAGCGCTGGGAGGCGGCGATCCAGAACGCGTCGCTCTGGCAGTTCCAGCCCACGGTCGTCAACGGCGACCTCGAGGCGTCGTCCCTGCTCGTCGACGACGGCACCGTCACGGGCGTGCTCGGGTGGCACGACCTGCAGGTGGGCGATCCCGCGTCCGACCTCGCCTGGCTGCTCGGCGCCGCCCCCGCGGCCGCCGACGAGGCGTTCGACGCCTACGCCACGGCCCGCGGCCAGAGCGACCAGCAGCTGCGGCACCGCGCCGAGCTGCACCGCGAGCTCGACCTGGCCCGGTGGCTGCTGCACGGCACCTCGACGAAGAACACCGAGGTGGTCGACGACGCGGTGCGCCTCATGACGGCCCTCGTCGACGCCCTGCACGACGACGACCGCGGGGCCATCGGCTCGGGCGACACGGGTGCCCTCGACGTGCACGACGTCGAGGAGCTCCTCGCGACCACGGAGCGCCGGCACCACTGACGCCGGCGCGACGCCTCAGGCCCAGAGCGCGGCAGCCCCCTCCACGCGCGCCCAGAGCGCACGGAGCTCGTCGAGGTCCGTGACGTGCCGCGGTCGGAGCACGACGTCGTCGGCCACGAAGTAGAGCACCGCGTCGATGAGCTCCGGGTCGATCGCCCGGTGCGCGGCGTACGCCTGGCGGTACAGGGCCAGCTGCAGCTGACGGAGCTCGAGGTCGTCGTCGTCGGTCGGGGCCCGTCCGGTCTTCCAGTCGACGACCTGCCAGCGCCCGTCGCGCTCGAAGACGGCGTCGAGCTTGCAGACGACGGTGCGTCCGCCGAGCGGCAGGTGGATCTCGACCTCGACGTCGACGGGTTCGAGCGAGGCCCACTCCGAACGCTCGAAGGTCGACTGCAGCTCGGCGAGCCGTCGGGCGTCGTCCGGGTCGACGAGGCCCCGCACCCCGCCGAGGCGCTCGTCGTCGAGGTCGGTCTCCCCGGCCCAGGCGTCGAGGGTCTCGGTGCGACCCTCGGGCCGGTAGCGCTGCTCGACCCACTCGTGGAAGAGCGTGCCCAGGCGGGTCGCCCGGTACGGCCGCTCGGGCAGGGGGCGGCGCAGTCCGGCGGCGACCTTCGCGGGATCGGAGACGTAGTCCTTGAAGCGTGAGGCGGGCACGCGCTGGGGCAGCCCGACGGCCGCGGCGCCCCGACGCAGGGCGTCGCGCTCGCGCAGCAGCAGCTCGATGTCCGCCGCCCTCGTGCCGGGCTCAGGAGGCTCGGGCTCACCCGCCGAGGCACGATCCCGTCGCGCGCGCCCCACCGCGGCCGCCGCGCGCTCGACCTCGCCGCGCCGCCCACCGAACGGCTCGACCGGCCAGGCGAGCTCGCGCCCCTGCTCGGCGAGCGGGTTCTGGTCCGCCTCGGGAGCCTCGGGGAGGACCCCCTCGGGCAGCACGCCCTCGGCGACGAGGTCGACGAGGTACCGGCTGGCCGGGCGGGGCTTGACGGCGGAGGCCCAGAACGAGCCGCTGAGCAGGAGCCGGTCACGGGCCCGCGTCAGCGCCACGTAGGCGAGCCGGCGCTCCTCCGCCTGGTGGCGCTCGCGCAGGGCGTCCTTGAACTCCTCGAGCCCGTCGGCGAACTCCTTCTGGTCGGCCACGCCCCGCCAGGCGAGCACGGGCAGCTCGGCCGCGTCCCCGCGGAAGTCGTAGGGCAGCTCGCCGAAGCCGAGCCAGCCCGAGCCCTCGCGCGGGGTGCCGGGCAGCTCGCCCTCGACGAGCCTCGGCACCGCGACGACGTCCCACTCGAGCCCCTTGGCGCCGTGGATCGTGAGCAGCTGCACCGTGCCCGCCTCGCCCGGCTCGGAGCGCGGCCCCATGTCGTCGCGACGCTCCGCCGCCGACAACCAGGAGAGGAACCCGCCCAGGCTGCCGGTGTCGTCGGTCGCGAGGTACCCCGCGAGCTCGTCGTGGAACGCCTGCAGCCAGGGCCCTCCCCCGCCGGCCCCGGTGGCGGCGTGCACCTCGACGTCGAGCAGCATCTCCTGTTCGACGAGGGTCACCAGGTCGAGCAGGTCGAGCCCGACCCGCCCGCGGAGGAACTGCAGGTGCGCCCCGAGCGCGCGCAGCCGCCGCAGCCCCTCCGGGCTGAAGGAGGCGAGCTGTCCGTGGTCCTCGGGCGCGGTGGCCACGAAGTCGAGCGCGTCGACGATCGAGCCGTGCTCCCCGGCCGCGACGGAGGCCCGGAAGCGCTGCGCCACGACGTCGTCGAGCCGCTGCTGGGCGTGGTCGTGCGAGAAGAGCCACGACGACAGGTCGCGGAGCGCGCCGACGTCGTGGACGCCCAGGCGCCAGCGGGAGCCGGTGAGCAGGCGCAACAGCTCGGAGCCGGCGGCCGGGTCGTGCAGCACGCGCAGGCAGGCGACGAGGTCGACCACCTCGGGCCGTTGCAGGAGCCCCCCGACGCCGAGGACGTGGTGCGGCACGCCTCGCGCCGCGAGCGCCTCGACGAACACGGGCAGCGTGCGCTTCGACCGGAACAGGAGGGCCGCGGAGCGCGGGGCCCCGTCGTCGCGCGGGACGGCGAGCTGGGCGGCGAACCAGTCGGCGACGGCTGCCGCCTCGTCGGGCAGGGTCTGCTGCCAGCTGGCCTCGACGGTGCCCCGTGGGGCTCCCGGTCGCGGCTCGAGCCGGCCGACGACGGCGTCGGCGGAGCGCCCGAGCTCGGCCACGACGGCGTTCGCGGCCTCGAGCACGTGCTCGGCGTTGCGCCAGCTCGTCGACAGGCTGTAGCCCGCTCCGGGCGCGGCCCGGAAGTCGTCGGGGAACCGCCCGAGGTTCGCGGCGCTGGCACCCCGGAACCCGTAGATGGACTGGTGCGGATCGCCCACGGCCATGACGCCCGTCCCGGCGAAGAGCCGCGCGAGCAGTCGCGTCTGCACGACGCTGGTGTCCTGGTACTCGTCGAGCAGCACGACGCGGTAGCGGTCCCGCAGCTCGGCCACCACCTCGGGTGCGGTCTCGCACACCTCGAGGGCGAGCGCGACCTGGTCCGAGTACTCGACCAGCCCGCGTCGTGCCTTCTCGGCGGCGAAGGCCTCGGCGAGCTCGAGCAGCGGGGGCAGGGCCTGCACGCTGCCCACCGCGTCGAGCACGGCCTTGTAGGGGGTGCCCTTCGTCGAGGGCAGCCCGGCGAGCGCGAGGAACTCGTCGGCGAAGCGTCGGACGGGTGCCGCCTCGGTGACGTTCTCGCTCAGGGCGTGCGCGAGCCGGAGCACCGCCTCGGTGAGCGAGTCGACCGACCGGCCCAGCACGGCCAGCCGCTCGTCGGTGCTCGTCACGACGAGCGAGCGGGCGAGCTGCCACGCGGAGGCGTCCCCGAGCACCTGCGACTCCGACTCGCGGCCCACCCGCAGGGCGTTGTCCCGGAAGATGCCGTTGGCGAAGGCGTTGTAGGTGCTCACGGTCGGCACGTCGAAGGGGTCGGCGGCCGCGGCGAGCAGCCCGAGGCGCTCGAGGTCGCCGATGCGCGCCTGGACGCGCTCCCCCAGCTCGCCGGCGGCCTTGCGGGTGAAGGTCAGCCCGAGCACCTGCGAGACCGCCACGTGCCCGTTGGCGAGCAGCCAGACCACGCGGTTGGCCATGGTCTCGGTCTTGCCGCTGCCGGCGCCGGCCACCACGAGCGCGGGCTCGAGCGGTGCCTCGATGACGGCGCGCTGCTCCGGGGTCGGCTCGGGGCGACCCAGCAGCCGGGCGATCTCGACGGCGTCGAGCGGACCGCGGACCTCGTCGCCGCTCATCGCCCGGCCCCCGTCACGTCGCCGACGACGTGGATGCGGCAGGACCCGCCGTGGCGTCCCTCGCAGTGGTCGTCGAGGCGCGCCACGAACACCTGCCCCGCCATGCCGCGGGCGGCCTCCTGCACGCGGTGGCGGAACGCCTCGAGGCCCTCGCCGTCGAGGACGCCCTGGCGGGACTCGCGGTACGGCTTGCCCCGCACGCCGTGCGAGACGAAGAGCAGCGACGCGCCCCCGCTCGCGGCGCCCTCGCCCGCCGCCTCGACGGCACCGGAGGCGAGCGCGAGCTGGTACGAGGCGAGCTGCGGGTGCTCCTGCACCGCAGCCCCGGTCGGGGCGCTGCGCCCCGTCTTGAGGTCGACGATGAGGACGCTGCCGTCGGCGAGCCGCTCGACGCGGTCGATGGAGCCGCGCACCGTGGCCGGGGCGACGTCGAGCTCGAACCGGGACTCGGCCCCGAGGAGCTCCCGCCCCTCGGCGAGCGCGTCGCGGAGGTAGGCGGCGAGGGCGTCGGTCATCGTGCGGGCACGACGTCGCTCGGCCTCCGCGATCCAGGGCGACTCGAAGTGCAGCTCGTGCCAGCGGGCCTCGACGACCTGCCACAGGGCCTCGGCGTCGACGCCCTCGGCGTCCTCCAGGGCCGCGTGCAGGACCGTGCCGAGCCCCATCGAGGCGGTGGGCGCACCACCGCCGAAGCGCTCCACGAACCAGTGCAGCGGGCACTCCTCGAAGGTCCCCAGCTGCGAGGGCGAGACGGGCACGCGCGCCTCGCCGTCGGCGAGGTCGACGAGCGGTGCCGTCGTGCTGGGCTCGAGCAGGCCCCACCACTCGTCGGGCGCCGCGCCGGCCACGCCCTCGTCGGCGAGCCGGGCGAGCGACGCGGCGGCCTCGGTCGCGACGGTGGACGACCGGCTCGTGACCAGCTGGTGGCGCAGGTGCCCGACGAGTCCGCGGAGCGACAGGGGGTGCCCGGTCGGGGCCGAGGGGAGGTCGCCGGGCAGGAGGCGGTGGAACGCGGAAGGGGCCTCGTCGTCGTTCTCGGTGCACGACAGGACGACCTGCCGGGTCGCCCGCGACACGGCCACCGTGAACAGGCGCAGCTCGTCGGCGAGCACCGCCCCCCGCGCGTCGACCGACGAGGCCACGGCCGAGCGCGGGTCGGTGCCCTCCGCGGCGAGCGCGAGCTCGTCGGGGGCGAGGAGCGCACCACGGAGGCGCAGGTTCGGCCAGACGCCGTCCTGGAGGCGCGCGACGACGACCACGTCGACCTCGGTGCCGACGGCCCCGGACGGGCTGCAGACCAGCACGCTCTCGGCCCGCGCCTGCGGCGAGAGGGTGTCCTCCGGGACCTCGGCGTCGAGGAGGGCGTCGAGGAACCCCACCGCGGGCGCCTCGGGGCTGCGCTCGACGAAGCGCTTGGCGGACGTGAAGAGCGCCACGACGCCGTCGAGGTGGCGGTCGGCCTCGGCCGCGAGGATCCCGTGGCCGCCGGAGCGGGCCGACCACTCGGCGGCGAGGCCGCTGCGCTCCCACAGCCCCCAGAGGACCTCCTCGATGCTCGCCCCGGACGCCGCCGCGCGCCGGGCGCGGTCGAGGCTGAGGGCGAAGCGGCCGGCCCGGGCGGCGGGGCGGGAGTCGATGGTGGCGAACCGCCCCGGCCCCGACAGGGCCTCGACGAGCAGCTCGTCGGCGCCGCGGTCGCCGCCCGTCGCGAGCTCGTCGGAACGCAGCGCGAGCCGGAGTCGGCGCAGCGACAGGGCGTCGAACCCCGCGAGCGGCCCGAGGAGCAGCTCGCCGGCGACCTCGGCGGTGAGGGCGTCGCGACCCACCGCGACGGACGCCGCGAGCAGCAGGTGCTTCGCCCCGTGCTCGTCGCGGACCGCGCGCCCGGCGAGCGAGGTGCGGGTGGGCACCTCGGCCGAACCCAGCCCGCGGGCCACGCCCTCGACCTGGCCGCCGCTGCGGACGACGACCATCATGCGGGACCACGGCACGCCGCGCAGGAGGTGGTGCTCGCGCAGCACGCGGGCCACGGACGCGATCTCGTGGGCGGGGCTGTCGGCCCGGACGGTCAGCAGCGGCGGCACCTCTCCCTCGCCGGTCGGGTCGTCGGCGTCGCGCCCTGCCGGGGCCGCGTGCTGCCGCCCGGCGGCCGCGGTCCCGATGCGCGCCGTGACGCGCTGGACGAGGTCGCGCAGGGCGGGCCCCTGACGGTGGGCGCGCTCCAGGTGCAGGGTCGCCACGTCGGTGACGCCCAGGCGGGCACCGAGCCGACCGAGCACGTCGGGAGAACCGCCGCGGTACGAGGTCGTCGCGAGGTCGGGATCGCCGAAGGCCACGATCGCGACCCCCCGGCGGACCAGCGCCCGCAGCAGGGCGAGCGTCGACTCCGTCGCGTCCTGCGCGTCGTCGAGCACGACCAGGCGCAGCCCCTCGACCACGGGGGCGGTCTCGCCCCGGTCGAGCGCCGCCACCGCGTAGTCCACCAGCTCGGCCGAGTCGAGGTGGGCACCGCGCCAGGAGCCGAGGACGTCGTGGTACTCGTCGGCGAAGTCGGCGGCGGCCACCCACTCGGGCCGGTCGAGGGCGTTCCCGAGCCGACGCAGGCCCCCACCGTCGACGCCGTGCTCGGTGGCCCGCATGAGGAGCTCGCGCAGCTCGGTCCGGAACCCGCGGAGCGCCCGCACGGTGGGGCCCAGGTGGTCGGGCCAGGACGGCCCGGTGCCCGTCGCCTCGTGGCCGGCCAGCAGCGTGCGGAGCACGGCGTCCTGCTCGCCGCCCGTCACGAGGGTCGGCGGGGCCTGCCCGGCGAGGCGGGCGGCGTGCCCGACGACGTCGAACGCGAGCGAGCTGACGGTCCGCGCGAGCGGCCCGGGCGTGGGCACGTCGAGGCGCCGCGCGATCTGGTCGCGCAGGTGCGTCGCGGTCGCGCGGGCGGGCGTGAGGGCGAGCACCGAGTCCGCGCCGTGCCCGCGACGCTGGACGTGCTCGACGACGAGCTCGACGAGGGTCGTGGTCTTGCCCGAACCGGGTGCTCCGATCACGGCCGCCGTCGTGCCGTCGGGCAGCCCGAGCACGGCCCGCTGCGACGCGTCGAGCCGCACGGTGCCCCTCGCCGGGGAGGGGGCGTCGGCAGCGGCCGGGGCGGTGGTGGTCACGCGCCCACGGTAGCGACCTCCACCGTCACGGCCGTCGTCGGCGCCGTCGCGTGCGCTGTCGGTGAACGCGGGGGCGGCCGGTCGGAGGGTCGGTTATCGTGACGTCGTGGACATTCGCATCGGCATCGCCAACAGCCCCCGTGAGATCACCTTCGAGACGTCGCAGAGCGCGTCCGAGGTCGAGAAGGTCGTCGCCGACGCGCTCGCCGGCGGCGGCACGCACGTCACCCTCTCCGACTCCAAGGGCAAGACCTTCATCGTCCCGACGGCCGCCCTGGCCTACGTCGAGGTCGGCTCGGAGGAGAACCGCCGCGTCGGCTTCGTCAACTGACCGTGGAGCTGCTCCTCGTCGCCGTCGGCGCGCTCCTGGTCGGCCTCCTGGCCCATGCCGCGCTGCCCGGCCGTGACACGCGGGGGCTGCTGCTCGTGCCCGGGCTCACGGTCGCCGTCGCGGCCGTGGCCTGGGTCGCCCTGGGCTGGGCGGGCCTGCCCGGCGGGGTGACGGTGGCCGTGACGGCGCTGCTCGCCGTGGGCGTCGCCGCCGTCGTGCCCCTGCGCCTCACCGGGCGACGTCGGCGGGCCGACACGCAGCTCTTCGCGCGGCTCGTCCGCTCCTGAACGAGTCGGCGGCCGGCGGCCGGCGGCCGGGCCGAGCGTCCTCGCACGGGACGCGGCCCGGGCAGCCGCACT
>Ga0265798_10010391_pt1 | contig 11492 bp, 10 predicted proteins | sample P3T30metagenome_FD_192430 | JGI IMG/M metagenome (GOLD analysis project Ga0265798, IMG submission 192430) | Plant litter microbial communities from East Loma Ridge, Irvine, California - P3 T30 | ecosystem: Environmental > Terrestrial > Plant litter > Unclassified | place: USA: California... | reverse complement strand
GACTCACCGCTAGACGTCGTGTTTTTGTAAAACCTAGTAAACCTGATAGCTCCTGTCTTGTTAGACATTGCTTAGCGTATTGATGGTACCGTACTTACGTCATGCGCAGCCGCATGGCGCCCCGCATTTTAGAGACCATTGCATGCCTCCTGATCGTCCTGCCGGAATGTTCGCATCGGCAACTATTCTCACGGGCCTACTGCTGTCGCTGGCATTCGGCGCTGGCGCCTATTTCGCCACGGCCGGGGCGATCGAGAGCGATGCCCACGCGCGGTTTCGCAGCATGGCGCGCGCAGCCCAGAGCAATATCGATACCCGCATCAAGAGCTATGGGGACGTGTTGCGAGGGGTTGCGGGACTGTTTCGCACCAATCCCGACACCAGCGCGTCCCAGTTTCGCCAGTACGTCGAGCAACTCGATATCAAGCGCAATTTTCCTGGCATCGTGGTGATCAATTATGCGCGCGCAGTACGCGCCGACGACCTGCCGGCGCTGAACGAGGAATTGCGTGCACGGCTGGCGCGGCATGGCGTGTCCCAGCATACCCCGCTGCAGCCTTCATCCGAACGCGACAGCTACACAGTGCTGGTGTATATCGAGCCGCTGTCGTCGGACCTGTACGACAAACTGGGCCTGGACCTGGAAGCGCGCGGCACCACCCGGCGCGTGATGGCGCATGCACGCGACACCGGGCTGTTGAGTGCCTCCGGCATCCGCATTCCCCTGCGCCCCGGCCCCAACCAGACTGCGCTGGCGCTGCGCCTGCCGGTCTACCGCGGCGAGCCGATGGCGTCGAGCATGGAACAGCGGCGCCTGGCCTATGTCGGCTCGGTCGGCCTGGGGTTCGGCGTCACGCCGCTGGTCAGCGGCGTGCTGGAAGAATTCCCGGTCGAAGGCGTGCGCCTGATGCTGACCGAGCTGGCCGAGCCAGGCGAACCGGCGCCGCGGGCATTCCTCTACGATAGCCTGGCCACGATCGAAAGACCCGCCCCGGCCGCGCCGCCGGACGACGGCAGCGTGTTCGCCACCAGCCTGCCGATCGAGTTCAACCAGCGCGTGTGGCGCGCGGACTTCAGTGTCGCCAAGTCGGCGCTGTACACCCGTTTCGACATGTACTACCCGTGGCTTGCCGCCTTCGCCGCGAGCATCAGCGCGGCGCTGCTGTACACCTTGTTCCAGACCCTGGCTTCGTCGCGCCGCAACGCCCTGCGCATGGCCGAGGAAATGACGCGCGAGCTGCGCGCCAGCCAGGCCAAGTTGCAGTCCAGCCACGAAAAGCTGCGCTTGCTGGCTGCGCACGCCGAGCAGATCAAGGAAGGCGAACGCAAGCGCATCGCGCGCGAGATCCACGACGACCTGGCGCAGAACCTGCTGGCGCTGAAGATCGAAGCCGAACTCCTGGCCAACCGCACCCGCGCCGGCCACCGGCGCCTGCACGCGCGCGCCGACGCCACCGTGCGCCAGATCGACGTCACCATCCGCAGCGTGCGCCAGATCATCAACGACCTGCGTCCCAATGTGCTCGACCTGGGCTTGTCGGCGGCGGTCGACTGGCAGGTGGCCGATTTCGCGCGCCGCACCGGCATCGAGTGCGAACTGGTCGACGACGATGGCGAGCACCGCATCGACGACCATTGCGCGACCGCCTTCTTCCGCATCCTGCAGGAGTCGCTCAACAACGTGGCGCGGCATGCGCGCGCCACCAGGGTCAGGATCGCCTTGCAGCAGCAGGCCGACATGCTGACCATGACCATCCGCGACAACGGCGTCGGCATGCAGCCGGGCAGCCGCAACCGCCACGGCTCGTTCGGCCTGGTCGGGATCGAGGAGCGGGTCGGCATCCTGGGCGGCTCGTTCTCGATCAGCAGCGGACTCGATTCCGGCACCACGATCGTGGTCACGATCCCGGTGATCGGCATGTGCGGAGACGTGGGCGTGGACTTCTATCCAGGCATGGTGTCGCCGGTCGCGGTGGCCGCCTGAGATTCCCGGCTACATCTGCAAAGCTGTTGCCAAGACCCAAAATGCGGCCGAAATTTGAGCAATCTCAACAGTTACTCTGACAGATCGCAGGACAATTCCTATAGCTGTCACGGGTCAATACGCCGGAGTCTTTTCTTTATCGCGCATGCAGGAGGCCATTACCGACCATTTCGCAGCACAAGCGCAGGAAATAAGCGCCGCACGTCAACAGGGATGAAGTACTACCAACGTCTACAACATATAACGAGGTGAAACGATGTCGACCAATACCGAATTCTCCGTCTTTGAAGCACTCGATCTGGCCCCGATCAAGATGAAACTGAAGCATGTGGAATCAGGCGAAGGCTGGTCCGAACACCGTGCCAATGCCGTCGAGGCCGAGTACCGCCGCTTCCTGTTCCTGATGAAAAAATACCCGGACGAAGGCGCGTCGCCGACGGTCGACGTCGACACGTTCTGGCACTACCACATCCTGGACACCATGAAATACGCTCGCGACTGTGAGGCTACCTTCGGATTCTTCCTACACCACTATCCGTATGTCGGAATAGGCGCCGGTGCCGATGATGGGGAGCGCGAGCGTGGCGGCGTCCGCATGCGCGAGTTGTACGAGGCGGAGTTCGGCGTGGTCATCAAAGGCGATGTCGCGTTCAGCGCCTACCCGGGCGAACAGGCCAGCGCCACTGCGTTCTCCGCCTACCCGGGCACGCAGGCCAGCGCCACCGCGTTCTCCGCCTACCCGGGCACGCAGGCCAGCGCCACCGCGTTCTCCGCCTACCCGGGCAAGCAGGACAGCGCCACTGCGTTCTCCGCCTACCCGGGCAGGCAGGCCGGCGACACCGCGTTGAGCGGCACGCCCGACAAGGCCCTGCAGAGCGCCTGATTCGCGCACTTGACGCCGATGCAGCCGGGATGGCGGTCTTGCCGCCTCCCGGCTGTTTTCTTATTCGGCGACCATGCTCGCCGCCTCGCTCCCTTTCCTGATCATCAGCGCCCGCAATTCACGGATGCTGTAATCGCTCTCCTCGTGCATGCGAATCAGCAGCGTGGCGCCGATCGGCAAGGTGCTGTGGCGGATCTTGCTGATCACGGGCGGCGCGACTTCGAGCAGCTGTGACAGGGCTGCATCATTTTTCAGGCGCAGGCGGGAGATGATGGCGTCGAGGACCCGGTTGGGGTCGTACTCGGCGCCGGGCGGAAGGCGGCGGATCGGCATGACTCTTTCAGTAAATTATTATTGCCATTCAAGACACATCGCCGCGAAAAATTAGCAAAAAGAGGCAAACCATCAGCATTTATACGGCTACTTTCGAGGGACGCGAAATTATACAGACAGTCGATAAATAATGTTTACTGATCTATTCCGTCACCTTGTGGGTCAGGCGCGCCAGCGTGCTGGCGACGTCGGGATGGCGCAGGCGCACCCGTAGTTCGCGCCGCAGGCGCGTATCGTCCAGCTGCCGCGATTCCGACATGAAAGACAGCAGCATCGGCGACACCGCGGCTTGCAGCTCGGCGCGCGCCAGGCGTGGCGGGCGCTGCATGCCGAAGGCGTCGGCCACGGCATCGAAATAATCGGCCATCTTCATGCGCGTGCGGTCGACCGCGTGCACCACGCGGCCGGGCCGGCCGAGCAACAGCGCCGCCAGCACGATGTGCGCCAGGTCGTCCGCGTGCACGTGGCTGGTGTAGACGTCGTCCTCGGCACGCAGCGCCGGCGTGCCCTGCTCCAGCCGGCGCAGCGGCAGGCGGTCGTCGGCATAAATGCCCGGCACCCGCAGGATGGACAGCGACGCGCCGGTAGCAATGGCCCAGGCGCGCAGGATGCGTTCGGCGTCCACGCGCCGCCGCGCGCGCGCATTGCGCGGCGCTACCGGGCGGTGCTCATGCACCAGCGCGCCGCCGCAATCCCCGTACACGCCGCTCGTGCTCACATACACCATGCGCCTGGCCTCGCCCAGCGCCGCCACCAGGTGGCGTGTGCGCCGATCGTGCTCGCCATCCGGCTGCGGCGGCGCCAGGTGCAGCACCCACGGCGCCAGCCGGCGCAGGCGCGCCAGGGTCGCGGGCCGGTCCAGGTCGGCCACCACCGGCACCGCGCCCAGCGCGCGCAACTCGGCGCGGCGCTCGCTCTGGCTGGTCAGGGCGAACACCCGGTACTTTGCGGCCAGCAGCGGCAGCAGGCGCATGCCGACGTCGCCGCAGCCGACGATGAGCAGGCGGGGACGGGCAAAGGCGGATCGATCTGGCATGGCTTGGGGCGCGGTGGGGCGCGGTGGAGAAGAATCGCGGCACTCTAGCACAGCGCTCGTGGAGGCGCCGGCGCCGCACCCGGGCCGCCCCGCCCGGCAAAACAGGGGCCGGTGTAGAATAGCGCCCAACTGCGGAAAACCGCCATTGGATCAACCACTTGCGCCTAGCTTGCGCCCCAACCACCGAATCGCATGACCGTCCAGATCACCGTCCAGCCCAGCGGCAGCCAGTTTACTTGCGAAGCCGATGAAACCGTCCTGGCCGCCGCCATCCGCGCCGGCATCGGCCTGCCTTACGGCTGCAAGAACGGCGCCTGCGGCTCATGCAAGGGCAAGGTGCTCGATGGCGCGGTGGAGCACAAGCCGCACCAGCAGCGCGCGCTGTCCGACATCGAAAAGACCGCCGGCATGTCGCTGTTCTGCTGCGCCGTGCCGGGTGGCGACCTGGTGATCGAGGCGCGCGAAGTGGGCGGCAGCTCGGACTACCCGCTGCGCAAGATGCCGACCCGGGTCGCCGCCATCCGCCGCGCCGCGCCCGACGTCGCGATCGTCAACCTGCAGCTGCCGGCCAACGAACTGCTGGCCTACCGCGCCGGCCAGTACATCGAATTCCTGCTCAAGGACGGCAAGCGCCGCGCCTACTCGATCGCCAACGCGCCCTCGTTCGAAGGCCCGCTCGAACTCCACATCCGGCACCTGGCAGGCGGGCTGTTCACCGACCACGTGTTCGGCGCCATGAAGGAACGTGACATCCTGCGCTTCGAAGGCCCGCTCGGCACCTTCTTCCTGCGCGAAGAGTCCGACAAGCCGATCGTGCTGCTGGCCTCGGGCACCGGCTTCGCCCCGGTCAAGGCCCTGGTCGAGCACCTGATGCACCTGAAGTCGACCCGCAAGGTCACCCTGTACTGGGGCGGCCGGCGCCCGCAAGACCTGTATATGGACGAGCTGTGCCGCGCCTGGGAAACCACGCTGCCCGACTTCACCTACGTGCCGGTGATCTCGGACGCGCTGCCAGAAGACGCGTGGACGGGCCGCAGCGGCTACGTGCACGCGGCGGTCATGCAGGACATCATCGACCTGTCGGGCCACCAGGTGTATGCCTGCGGCGCCCCGCTCATGGTCGATTCGGCGCGCCGCGACTACACCGCCTTGTGCGGCCTGCCGGAAGACGAGTTCTTCGCCGATTCGTTCACCACCGAAGCGGACCTGGCCAACGCCTGATCGGCATCCAACGCTGCTCGAAAGCGTGGACGGGCAAGCCGTCCACCCTACTTTATGTCTCTCATCTCTCCATCCGGCCGCCTCGGCGTCCTGCGCAACCGCAATCTCGCCTTTTACCTGTCGGCGCGCTTTCTCGCCACCTTCGCCGTCCAGATGCAGAGCGTGGCGATCGGCTGGCAGGTGTACCAGATCACCGGCAGCCTGTTCGACCTCGGCCTGATCGGCCTGGCGCAGTTCGCGCCGTTCCTGGTGTTCATCCTGTGGGCCGGCCACGTGGCCGACCGCCATAACCGGCGCCTGATCGTGATGGCCTGCATGGCGGTGCAGCTGCTGTGCAGCGCGCTCCTGATCGGCTTTACCGCCAGCGGCAGCACGGTGGTGTGGCCGGTGTTCGCGATCCTGGTGGTGTTCGGCAGTGCGCGCGCCTTCATGATGCCGGCCTCGCAGGCGGTGCTCAAGAACCTGGTGCCCGACCGCGAATTCAGCCAGGCAGTGGCGCTCGGCTCGTCGACCATGCACGTGGCGATGATCCTGGGGCCGATCGTCGGCGGCCTGCTGTACGTATTCGGCGCGCAGATCGTGCACATGACCTCCGCCAGCCTGCTGGCGCTGGCGGTGCTGCTCATGACGAACACGCGCAGCATCGGGCAAATTATCAACAAGGCGCCGGTCAGCTGGCACACCCTGCTCGAGGGCCTGCGCTTCGTGCGCTCGCGCCCGATCGTGCTGGGCGCCATCTCGCTCGACCTGTTCGCGGTGCTGTTCGGCGGCGCCACCGCCCTGCTGCCGGCCTACGCCCACGACATCCTGGGCGCCGGGCCCACCGGCCTGGGTTTCCTGCGCACCGCGCCCGGTGTCGGCGCCGCCCTGTGCTCGATCACCCTGGCGATGTTCCCGATCACGCGCCGGGTCGGGGCCTGGATGTTCGGCGGCGTCGCGCTGTACGGCGTGTGCGTGATCCTGCTCGGCCTGACCGACAGCTTCCCGGTCGCCCTGGCCGCCCTGTTCCTGCTGGGCGTGGGCGACATGGTCAGCGTCTACATCCGCCACCTGCTGGTGCAGTACGAGACCCCGGACGAGATCCGCGGCCGGGTCAGCGCCGTGAACTCGGTGTTCATCGGCGCCTCGAACGAGCTGGGTGAATTCGAATCCGGCGTCACCGCCGGCTGGCTGGGCCTGACGCGCGCCATCCTGCTGGGCGGCGTCGCCACGCTGGTGGTCACCGGGTTGTGGACGGTGCTGTTCCCGGTGCTGTCAAGAATGGACCGCTTCCCGCACCACGAAAAAGAGCACGGGGAGCGCGGGAGCTAGACTCCCGCGCCTTCGCTTCAGGCCACCGCCAGCGCGCGCTGGTGCGATGCCGACGCTGCCGGACGGGCCGCGCCGCCAGTGCGCTGGCTAGTGCCCAGGTTGAACACGCTGACCGTCTCGGCCAGGCGTGCCGACTGTTCCTTCAGCGACTGGGCCGCGGCTGCCGCTTCTTCGACCAGGGCCGCATTCTGCTGGGTCACCGCGTCCATCTCGCTGACCGCCTGGTTGATCTGCTCGATGCCGTTTTCCTGCTCCTGGCTGGCGACCGTGATCTCGCCCATGATGTCGGTGACGCGCTTGACGCTCACCACGATCTCGTCCATCGTCGCGCCAGCCTGGGTCACCAGGCGGCTGCCTTCGTCGACCTTGTTCACCGAGTCGTCGATCAGGGTCTTGATTTCCTTGGCTGCGCTGGCCGAACGCTGGGCCAGGTTGCGCACCTCGCTTGCCACCACGGCAAAGCCGCGGCCCTGCTCGCCGGCGCGCGCCGCTTCGACCGCCGCATTGAGCGCCAGGATATTGGTCTGGAAGGCGATGCCGTCGATGACCGAGATGATGTCGACGATCTTGCTGGCCGACGCATGGATGGCGCCCATGGTCTCGACCACGTCGGACACCACGGCGCCGCCGCGGGTGGCGACGTCCGAGGCCGAGCGTGCCAGGCCGTTGGCCTGGCGTGCGTGTTCGGCATTCTGCTTGACGGTCGAGGTGAGTTCTTCCATCGACGATGCGGTTTCTTCCAGCGAGCTGGCCTGCTGCTCGGTGCGGCTCGACAGGTCGAGGTTGCCCGACGCGATCTCGTCCGAGGCGGTGGCGATGGTCTCGGTGCCGCCGCGCACCTGGCTGACGATGTCGCGCAGGTTGGTGTTCATGTCCTTCAGTGCGCCCAGCAGCTGGCCGGTCTCGTCGAGCGAGGTGACCTCGATATGGCTGCTCAGGTCACCGGCAGCGACGGTGCGTGCGACTTCCACGGCCCGGTTCAGCGGCCGGGTGATCGAGCGGGTGATCAGCAAGGCAATGGCGACCGACACAAGCAGGGCGAAGCCGCCGACGCTGAACATCAGCACGCGCGCCTGTGCATAGGCGTCGCGTCCACGCGCCTGGTCTTCGTCATTGCGCCGGCTTTGCAGGGCGATGATGTCGTCGATCGAGGTGGTCCAGCCGCGCATGGCGGGCACGAACTCGTCGCGCAGGAAATCCCGGCCGGCCTCGATGTCGTTTTGCAGCGCCAGCGCTTCGCCCTTGGCGATCAGCGGCAGCACCTTGTCGGCGGCCGCAGCGGTACTGGCAAGCTGGGCCCGGCCTTCTTCGGAGTTGATCGAACTATCCAGCGTCTTGGCGCCAGCCCCGTAGGCTTCGCGCGCCTTCGCAATGGCGGCCGACTGCTCCTTCATCTGGGCGTCATCGGAGATGATCGTCATGTCGCGCACGGCGATCGAGATCCGGCGCAGGTTATCGCGCATCGTGTTGGCGGCGTCGATGCGCGCATTGTTCACCTCGACGACCTTGACCAGCAAATCGTTCATGGCGCTCAGTTTCTGGATGCCGGTGGCCAGCACGACGGCCAGCAGGACGAGTACCAGGCCGAAGGCGAGCGCCAGGCGCTGACCAATTTTCAGTTGCTTTAATTGCATCTTGCTTTCCGTTCCCTATTGGTGCGCCAGCCGTGCTCAACGAAATTGCCTGCGCGTTTTTATCGATTTATTAACCCCATTTCTTTCGTCTCTTGTGAATTTACGAATTCACAACGAAACAATTCGATAGATTTGGTGGTAATTCGAGATTCTAGTAGGACGCATCCTACAAAACGAGCAATAAATTGCATTGTGGAAATTCGGCAACATTGATACTTTCTTGCCATTATCAATACAGCAAGACAGTCGAACGCGGCGAAAATCCGGGGAGGTGTAAGATGAAGCCGTAACGACTTACAGGAGGCTTCTATGCAGATCAATATCAATACCGACAACACCATCAATAAGCATCAGGGCCTGGACGAGCACGTTGACAGTGTCGTGCGCTCCTCCATCGGTCGCTTCGGCGACCACGTCAATCGCGTTGACGTGCACTTGAGCAATGAGAACAAAGAGAAGAAAGCGGACGGCGGCAATTCGTGCATGCTCGAAGCGCGCCTGACCGGCATTGCGCCGATCGTCATCCATGAGCACGCGAATGACCTGCACCAGGCCATCAACAATGCCGGCGGCAAGCTGGCGCGCGCCCTCGACAGCGCGCTGGGCCGCCTGCACGACAAGCAGCGCGCCGCCTCCATCACGCACACCGAAGATCCGACCGCCGACAAGCACCTGACGGATATGTGATCGTGTTCCAATAAAGCGCAGGCCCGTCCGGGCCTGCCTTTGCCCTACCCTGCACTACCTTCCAGCATCGCCCTCAAGCATCGCCTTCACCTCGCGCAGATAGCGCAAGCCCGCCAGCGCGCGGCTGCCATACCACGACATCATCTCGCCATCGACCAGCAGCACCGGAATCCCGATCTGTTTTTCCAGCGCGTCCGCGTGCGCCTCGGTGAAGCGATAGGGTTCGGTCGACAGCAGCACGGCGTCGAGCCCGTCCACCAGGGCTTCGGACCAGTCGAACCGGGGATAGCGCACCGCTCCCAGCTCCGGCACGCGCCAGCCCAGTTCGGCCAGCATGGCGGCGATATACGTATCCTTCGATACGCTCATCCACGGGTCTTGCCAGATGCAGTACAGGACTGTGCGCGCGGGACCACGCGCCAGTGTGCGCAGTTGCGCCAGTTCGTCCTCGAAGGCGGCGCACCAGGCCTCGGCCTTCTCCTCGGCCCCGAAGATGCCGCCCATCAGCCGCGCCAAGGCCAGGTTATCCTGCGGGACCAGCGGATGCGTGACCACCACGTGCGGCACGAACTGCGCCAGCGCCTCGTAGGCCGGCTTCTCGTTTTCGTCGATGTTGACGATCACATGGGTCGGCGCCAGCTTGCGGATCTTGTCGAGATTGACATCCTTGGTGCCGCCCACCTTGGGGATATCCGCCACCACCGCCTTTGGATGAATGCAAAAACCGGTGCGGCCGACCAGTTGCGAGGCCAGGCCGAGATCGCACAGGAGCTCCGTGATCGACGGCACCAGCGACACGATGCGCGCATCCGGGGCGGGCGCATGGCGCTGGCCCAGCGCGTCAATGATCAGATTGTCAGGAGTCGGCATGCGATGTTTTCACGATTGTTGTTTAAGGCTCGCTGAATACGCAAGCAAGGTCCGATAGGCTATCATTTCACCGCTGTAAGGACTGAACCTTACGCGATTCGCTCGAGGCCCCACTTGGAACACATCGGCACCTTCGGTGCTTCCCGTACGACGCTGCGCGACCTGCAACTGTTTCGCGACGAGACCGACCCGGCCATCGCCGCGATGGTGGCCGGTTGCGCCGTCGTGCGCATGGCGCGCGGCCGCCGCATCGACGATGGCGGCCAGGCGCGCCTGTACATCGTCCTGTCGGGCGCGCTCGAGATCGCACCCGACGCCCATGCCGGCGACGAGGGCAACACCAGCCGCATCCTTCCGGGCGAAAGCGTCGGCGAACAGGCGGTGCTGGACGACGCGCTGAACCTGGCGGCGATGACGGCGCTCGAGGACACCGAACTGCTGGTGATCGAGTCCGACATGGTGTGGACCCTGATCGACCGCTCCGGCGTATTGGCGCGTAACCTGCTGCGCCTGCTGTCCTTCCGCATCCGCACCACCAACGCCCTGCTGCGCCGGCGCCAGAAGCTGGGCGAATTCTACCGCCAGCTCTCGCTCAACGACCCGCTCACGGGCCTGTACAACCGCGCCTGGCTCAACGAGATGCTGCCCAAGCTGGCCACGCGCGCGGCCACCGACGGCAGCCCGCTGTCGCTGGTGATGATCGACCTTGATCACTTCAAGCGCTTCAACGACACCCATGGCCACATCGCCGGCGACGCCGCGCTGGCCGCCGCCGCGAACGTGATCCGCGGCGCGCTGCGCCCGTCCGACTTTGCGGTGCGCTATGGCGGCGAAGAGATGCTGGCCATCCTGCCCGACACCACGCCGGAACTGGCTGCCGGGGTGGCCGAACGCCTGTGCCGGCGCCTGCGCATGGCCGTCGTGTTCCCCGATATGCGCCTGCCGCTGCCGCACCTGACCGGCTCCTTCGGCGTGGCCAGCCTGGCGCCCGGTGGCGACGAGCGCAGCCTGATGGCGGCGGCCGACGCCGCCCTGTACCGCGCCAAGGACGCCGGACGCGACCGCGTCTGCGCCTGAGTCCGCCCCCGGCGGCGTGCGGCCGGCCGTGACTGATCCGCGCGGATGTGCCACCATGCTGGTTGACGCTGTGATTGCAGCACACACAACAACAACACATGAGCACGCATACCTTCCTCTGGCACGACTATGAAACCTTCGGCGCGGTCCCGCGCCGCGACCGCCCAGCCCAGTTCGCCGCGATCCGCACCGACGCCGACCTCAATGAGATAGGCGAGCCGATCATGCTGTACTGCCAGCCGGCCAATGACTTTTTGCCCGACCCGCAATCCTGCCTGATCACCGGCATCACCCCGCAACAGTGCCTCGAACAAGGCGTGCCCGAACACGAATTCGCGCGCGTGATCGAAGCCGCCTTCAGCGAGCCGGGCACGATCGGCGTCGGCTACAACACGATCCGCTTCGACGATGAGGTGACCCGCTTCCTGTTCTGGCGCAACCTGATCGATCCGTATG
>Ga0265798_10010390_pt1 | contig 11492 bp, 10 predicted proteins | sample P3T30metagenome_FD_192430 | JGI IMG/M metagenome (GOLD analysis project Ga0265798, IMG submission 192430) | Plant litter microbial communities from East Loma Ridge, Irvine, California - P3 T30 | ecosystem: Environmental > Terrestrial > Plant litter > Unclassified | place: USA: California... | reverse complement strand
AGGCTCGCTTCTGCACGACCCGGAGGAAGAAGAAGGAGACGATGAAGGTGGCGAGGGCGATGACGACCGAGGTCGCCGCAGCCGAGTAGATGTCGTCGCGGGTGAACGCGTCGCGGTAGACGAGCATGAGCGGCGACCAGCTGGTCGACAGGCTGTTCGTCAGAGGCCGCAGGGTGGTCGGCTCGGCGAAGACCTGGAGCGTCGCGACCATCGAGAACAGGGCGGTCATGACGAGCGCGGGGGCGACCATCGGGATCTTGATGCGGAGGGCGATCTGCACCTCGCTGGCGCCGTCGAGGCGGGCGGCCTCGTAGATGTCGCTCGAGACGGCCTTCAGCGACGTGTAGATGACGATCATGTTGAAGCCGACGCCGCCCCAGAGGGCGATGTTCGCGATGGCGAACAGGATGGTGCCCGAGCCGAGCACGCCGGGGACCTCCCAGCCGAAGCGCTCGAACACGTAATAGAACGGGCTGACCGCCGGCAGGTACAGGAACCCCCAGAGCAGCGAGCTGATCACGGCGGGCACGGCGTAGGGCAGGAAGATCGCGATGCGGGAGAACGACGTGGCGCGGGTGCGCTTCGAGTCGAGCAGCAGGGCGAAGAGCAGGGCGAGACCGAGCATGCAGGGCACGAGCACGAGGCCGTAGAGCAGCACGCGGCCGACGCTCGAGCCGAACTCGGGGTCGGTGAGGGTGCCGATGTAGTTCTCGAGGCCGGCGAACCCGGTGCCGCGCGCAGCCGAGCCGAGGCCGAGGCCCGAGACCTGCTTCTTCTGGAAGCTGAGGAAGAGCGTGTAGATGATCGGCGCCGCCATGAAGAGCACGAAGAGGATGATCCCGGGCGCGAGCATGGCGTAGGGGGTGAGCACGCGGCTGCGGAAGCTGCCGGTGCCGTGCCGCCCGACGGGGGCGGTCGCCCGGCGGTCGGACGCGGCGCCGACCGGCGGGGTGATGGGGGTGAGCGTGTCGGCCATGACGGTTCCTCGCTGGTCGCGGACGGTGACGGTGTCGGAGGGGTGAGGGAGGAGGGGCGGCTCAGGATGCCGCCCCTCCTGGTCGTCTCGGCTACTCGACCGAGAAGCCGCTCTTCACGAGGTCGTCGGTCGTGATCTCCTGCATGGCGTCCACGGCGTCCTCGAAGGCCGACTGCGTGCGGGCGTCGGCGGCCTTGGCGAACTCGTCGTTGTACGCGCTGAACGCGACGTTGACGTTGGGGCCGTAGGTGAACGGCGCGACGGTCGACGACGCCTCGGCGGCGATGTCGTAGAAGTCGCTCTGCTGGCTGAAGAACTCCGGTGCCGTGTCCAGCGCGGGGGCGGCGGCGTCGGTCGCGGCCGGGTAGACGCCCGAGATGTCGGCGAGCGCGGCGACGGCCTCGGGGTCGGTGTTCAGCCAGGTGGCGAACTCGACGGCCGCCTCCTTCTCATCGGACTGCGTGGTGACGGCCGTGGTGGACCCGCCCCAGTTCCCGTCGGACGGGTTCGCGGCATCCCACTGGGGCAGCGGCGCGGCGGTCCACTTGCCGGCGGTGTCGGGTGCGTTGCCGCTCAGCACGCCGGGAGCCCAGACGGAGCTGATCCAGCCCACCTGCGAGCCGTCGTTCAGGCCGGCGTTCCACTCGGGGGTGTACATCGGCTTGTTGTCGATCGCGCCGCTCTCGACCAGGCCGCCCCAGTACGAGGCCACCTGCTCGGTCGGGTCCTCGGCGATGTCGACCCCCCAGCTCTGGTCGTCGATGGACCACCAGGAGGCGCCGGCCTGCTGCGAGAGACCGGCGAACCAGCCCGCGTCGTTGGCCGAGAAGGTCCCGAGGTACTTGCTCGGGTCGGCGGCGTGCAGGTCCTCGGCGACCTGGGCGTACTCGTCCCAGGTGGTGGGGACGTCGAGGCCGAACTGGTCGAGGATGTCGGTGCGGTAGTAGGCCATCATCGGGCCGCTGTCCTGCGGGATGGCGTAGACGCCCTGTCCGTCGAGGGTGACGGACGACCAGACGCCCTCGCTGAACTCGCCCTCGAGGTCGCCGGCGCCCTGGTCGGTGAGGTCGGCCAGCGCGTCGGACGAGACGAGCGTGGGGATCTTCTGGTACTCGGCCTGGATGAGGTCGGGGGCGCCGCTGCCGGCCTTGATGGCGGTGAGCAGCTTCGTGATGGCGGGGTCCCCGCCGTCCTGCTTGTTGACCGTGACCTGGATGTCGGGGTTCTGGTCGTTCCAGATGTCGACCACCTTGTCGAGGTTGGGGGCCCAGGCCCAGTAGGTCAGCTCGACGGGACCGTCGGAGGAGCTGCCTCCCCCGGCGCCGGAGCAGCCGGTGAGGATGAGGGCCGCCGTGGCGACCGTGACGACGCCGATGCGGCGGAGTGAGCTGTGCATTCGTCCTCCTTGAGGAAAGCAAGAGCTGGTGGAGCGGACAGCGCGAGCCGGGAGAACCACCACGCTGTGCCTGTGAGCGGTAACAGTTACGCACACGGCTTTTCTGTTGTCAACACGGCTTTCGTAACGGTTCGGCGGGGCGGTTGGATCTTCTGCACGCCTTTCGCGTGTGCTAGAACTGGGAGCGCACACAGTCAAAGGAGATCACCGCATGTCACTCGACCTCGACGCCCCGGCCGTCACGCCGACCCCCGAGAGCGAACCGCGTCGCACGACGAGCTGGCTGCCCGGCCGTGCCGACATCCGCTACGGCGGCGACTACAACCCCGAGCAGTGGCCCCGCGAGGTCTGGCTCGAGGACATCGCGCTGATGAAGCAGGCCGGCATCAACCTGGTCAGCGTCGGCATCTTCTCGTGGGCCCTGCTCGAGCCGCGCGAGGGCGAGTACGACTTCACGTTCCTCGACGACATCCTCGGCCTGCTGCACGACGCGGGCATCGACGTCGACCTGGCGACCCCCACGACCGTGCCGCCGGCCTGGTTCTGGACGGCCTACCCCGACTCCCACCCGGTGACCCGCGAGGGCCTCACCCTCGGCCGCGGCTCGCGCGGCATGGTCAGCCCGAGCTCGCCCGACTACCGTCGCGCCGCGACCGCCATCACCGAGAAGCTCGCCGAGCGCTACGCGACCCACCCCGCGGTCGTGCTCTGGCACGTGCACAACGAGTACGGCGCCCCCATCAGCGACGACTACGGCGTCCACTCCGTCCGGGCGTTCCGCGCCTGGCTGAAGACCCGCTACGGAACGCTCGAGGCCCTCAACGCCGCCTGGGGCACGCTCTTCTGGGGGCAGACCTACGGCGAGTGGACCGACATCGACGCGCCCCGCGTCTCGGCCACCGTCGTCAACCAGACGCAGCGGCTCGACTTCGCGCGGTTCACCTCCGACGCCCTGCTCGCCTGCTTCGTCGCCGAACGCGACGTGATCAAGAGGCATGCGCCGCACCTCCCGGTCACCACCAACTTCATGTCGACCAACTGCCCGTCGATCGATTACTGGAAGTGGGCCCGCGAGGTCGACGTCGTCGCGAACGACCACTACCTCGTCGCCGAGCGGCACGACAACCACGTGCTGCTCGCCCTGGACGCCGACCTGAACCGGTCGCTGGCCGGGGGCGACCCGTGGATGCTGATGGAGCACTCGACCGGGGCCGTGAACTGGCAGCCCCGCAACATCGCGAAGCGCCCGGGCGAGCTCGCCCGCAACAGCACGACGCACCTGGCCCGCGGCGCCGACGCCATCCTGTTCTTCCAGTTCCGCGCCTCGCGCTACGGGGCCGAGAAGTTCCACTCGGCGATGCTGCCCCACGCCGGCACCTCGTCGCGCATCTGGCGCGAGGTCGTCGAGTACGGCGCCGAGCTCGGTCGCCTCGCCGAGGTGCGCGGATCCCGGGTGGAGGCGCGGGTCGCCCTCCTCTGGGACGTCGAGTCGTTCTGGGCCCACGACCTCGAGTGGCGCCCGTCGGTCGAGCTCGACCACCGCGAGCGCATCGTCGCCTTCTACACGGCGCTCTGGAACCTGGGCGTCACCGTCGACTTCCGCCACCCGCACGACGACCTGTCCGGCTACGACCTCGTGCTCGCGCCGTCGCAGTACATCGTCGACGCCGAGACCTCCGAGAACCTGACCTCGTACGTCCGAGCGGGCGGGCGCTTCGTCGCGTCGTACTTCTCGGGCGTCGTCGACGAGAACGACGCCGTGCCGGCGGGCGGCGCACCCGGCGGCCTGCGCGAGGTGCTGGGGCTCTCGGTGCCCGAGTTCCTCCCCCTCTACGCCGACCAGGTCGTCACGCTCGACTCGGGCGCGACCGGCACCGGCTGGTCGGACGACATCGTGCTCGAGGGCGCCGAGGCCGTGGCCCGGTACACGACCGGCCCGGCCGCAGGCGGACCGGCCGTCACCCGCCACCACCTCGGCGACGGGACCGCCTGGTACGTCTCGACGCGCCTCGCCGGCGGCGACCTCGCGGCGTTCGTCCGAGACGTGCTCGACGAGGCCGGGGTCGTCGTGCCCGAGGGCCACGTCGAGGGGCTCGAGGTCGTCACGCGCCACGGCGACGACGCGGTCTTCACGTTCTTCGTGAACCACGCCGACGTCGACGCGCAGGTGGACGCCGGCGTGGGCGTGGGCGTCGAGCTGCTGCACGGCGAGACCGTCGAGGGCTCGCTGACCGTGCCGGCGGGGGGCGTGCGCGTCGTGAGGAGCCCTCGCGGCTGACCCGCGCCTCCTCGGTCCACCCGGTGAACCGGGGAGGCGCGCGCGGGCGAGCGGGCGGGCCGCGGGTGACCTGTCGTCCGACCCCTTGTCGGCGGCACCGGCACCGACTACACAAGGGCCATGAAGCACATCACGTTCGCCTCCAAGTCGCTCTTCGTCGATGACGAGGCGGCGGACACGCTGCTCGAGTACGCCGCACTGCTCGCCCAGTCGGGCGACGCCGACACGGTCGAGCTGAACGCGATCAACGCGGATGGCAACCAGGTCGTCGCGACGCTCCTGCTCGACTCGGGGTCTCCTCTGATGGCGGAGACGACGACCAGCTCGCTCGAACCTCCCGAGAACGACGAGGCGGTCGCCTACATGCGGACCGAGATCGGGCGCGCGTTCTCGGCCCTGCTGCCCGACGAACGGCATGGGAGCCGGGACTAGGGCATCGTCCGGGCGAACCGTCCGGCCACTGTGCGAGTCTTGTTTTGAATTACTCAAAAGACGGTCTAGAGTCGGACGCATGACCTCGACGCACAACTCCACCTCCACCGCCCAGCTGCACCCCCTGGGTGGCCACTACGTCTCGCGGGTCGACACGGGCGCGGGCGTCGGCTCGTACACCGGCTCGAGCGCCCACGACGCCACGGTGATCGGCTCGTACGTCACGACCGGCGCCGCGCGCAACCTCGCCGTCGGTCGCTACACGCGCAGCGAGCGACGCGGCGTCTCGGCCTGGACCACCGCGGTCCGCACCCTCACGGGGTCGATCGTCACGCACCGCGCGGCTGCCTGAACCGGTCGCGCGCTCTCTGCCCGGAGAGGGACGTCTTGCCGCGGGGCCCCCGCGCAAGGCGTCCCTTTTCCGCTGGAAAGCGCCGAGCGGGCTGGGCGCGCCGAGCCGGTGCAGCATCAGCGCCGACCGGCGTCAGCGGTGCAGCGTCAGCGGTGCAGCGTCAGCGGTGCAGCGTCGCGGAGGGCTTCTCGCCGAAACGCTCGCCGTACGAGGCCGAGAACCGGCCGAGGTGGGCGAAGCCCCAGCGCGTCGCGATGGCGGCGACGGTGGTCTCGCGCGGCCCGAGGTTGAGCAGGTCGGCCCGCGCGCGGTCGAGGCGGATGCCCCGGAGGTAGTCGGTGGGCGTCACTCCCAGCTGGCGGCTGAACGCCACCTGCAGACCGCGGAGGCCGAGGCCCGCGTGCTCGGCGATCTCCGTCGGAGTGATGGGCAGGTGCGCGTTGGCGTGCATGAACTCGACGGCTGCCCGCAGGCGCGCGTTGCGCGGGGCGAGGAGCTGCTCGGGGAGCTGCGGCCCGCGGTGCTTGAACGTGTTGAGCAGCGTGACGGCGGCGAGCCGGTTGACCTCGGAGCGCAGCAGAGGCGTGGCCTCGCCGCCGAGGACGGTCTTGGCCACCGTCGTGATCGTGTTCTTCCAGTCGCGGAGGGCGTCGGCGTCGGGGACGGCCGTGTGGTCGAACTCGAGCGAGCCCGGGAGCGTGCCCTCCTCTTCGGCGGCCACGCGTTCCAGGAACCCGGCGTTGAAGTGGACGAGGTTCTGGCGGTAGTCCTCGAACTCGAACTCGAACTCCTTGCCCGTCGGGAACATCGCCGGCCGGCCGATCTGGAGGGGCAGCTCGTCGCCGTTCAGGTCGTAGACGCCGGAACCGCCGGTGATCCACGAGACGACGTACTCGTTCTCGGGCTGGATGGCGCCCTTGATCGACCCGAGGAACATCGACGACCGCAAGGTCATCTCGTCGTCGCCGGTGATCGTGTACCGGTACGCGAAGTCGGTCTCGGTGCGCTCCGTGTCGAAGCCCTTGCCGTTGTACCCGTCTTCGTACATGGCCCGGGCCTGATCCATGTCGCGACCCGCGATCTCCGACCTGATCGGCGGCTGGGTCTCACGGCTCATAGGCCGATAGTCCCATGAACGCACTCCCAGCGCCGAGCCGACAGCCGCAAAGCGCATCGGACGAGGAGGCGCGGGCCGAGAACCGCATCCGCCCTCGGTGCTCCGCGACCCGGCTCAGGCGTCTTCGGAGTCGCCCAGCACCTTGAGCAGCGCCGTCCGGAGAACCGATCGGAACGCCTTGGGAACGCGGATCCGGTAGGGGTGGCCGGCCTGCAGGGTCAGCACGACGACGGGCCCCTGGACGACCAGCGCCCAGCCGGAGACGGCCGAGAGCGGCACATCCTGCGAGCCCTCCGGCACCTCGGGGCCCTCGACGTGGACCCGGTCGGGGTAGACGAACACGGCGTGGTGGTCGCCCGAGAGCGTGGCGGAGCACTCGAAGACGAGATCCGGGTCGAGCTCGCCGTAGAACTCGGCCCAGTCGTCATCGGCCGTGAGGTCGGGCGCGGCCGGACGGCGGTCGCTGAACGCCGCGGGAAGACCGTCGGAACCGGAGAAGGAGTCGAGGAGGTCGCTCTGCTCGCTCCGTGATCGACGCGGAGAGGTCGGGTCGGGTCGCAGCTCGGTCACGACGCACCACCCTCCATCTCGGACGAATTCCTTTACGACGTCAGTCAATCAGCAGGGCCCACCTCCCCGCGAGCAGGTCACTGCCAGCCTCCGCCTCAGCGGGGGACGTCGCGAGCGTCGGATCGGCAGCGGGGTGGGGATCGCGGGGGCTCTCCGGTCGCCGAACGGATGTCGGCGCACAGTCCGCAAAACGAACTCCGCAGGAGCACGCGGCGATCAGCCCGCGATGAGAGCGAACGACTCGCTTCGCATGTAGCCCATCATCGAACCGACGTCGGCGGACGACGACAGGGAGACGTCGACGATCGAGGTGCCGGAACCCGGGTCGGTCGTGGCGGTCGGGGCCGGAGACGCGGGCACGTCGATCGTCGCCCGATCGGACGGGGAGGTCTCGGTCGCGACCCCGAGCGGGCCGCGCCCCCAGAGCACCGTCGCGACGAGGAGGACCAGCCCGACGGTCGTCAGCATCATCGTGCCGTGGACCGCGCGGCGCGTGGCGTCGTGTCCGTCCTGATGCATGACTCCCCCTCTCGTCTCGTCGACGTTAGGGGGTGCAGATCACCGCCTCCTGGGTCGCACCCGTCAACACGCTGACAACGGGGGTCGCACCCCCGTGGCCACGCTCTCGACGAACCTCAGGGCGATCGCCGTGGCCGCGGCCTCGTAGCCGGGGTACTCGGGCAGCCCCTGCGCCAGGAGCGAGAGCAGCACCACCACGTCGGTCGTGCGGATCGTCGAGACCACCGACCCGTCGTTCCGACCGCGGGCGACGAGCACGTCGATCCGCCGACGGATCTCGTGGTCGAGACGCGCGACCTCGGGCGCCGGCAGACCCGGCGCCCCGAAGCCGGGCAGCATCAGCCCGTCACGGCCGTCGATCACCTCGGCGAACAGCGTCTCGAGACCGGAGATGCCGTCCGCCTCGAGAGCGATCACCTGGTCGAGCAGCGAGAGGGTGTCGCCGTACGCCCGGGTCACCACCCCCTGGGCGGCCGGGGGGTCGTCGGCGTCGGGTCCGTCGGGCACGAGTCGGGGCGGGAGACGAGTCACGATATGTAGCCTACGAAACACCGGCTCCCGGCGCGACCCCGGCTCAGATCGTGTCGGGTGCCTCCGAGAACCGCGCGCTGCACTCCCAGAGGCCCCGGGCGAGCTCGGCGTCGTCGGCGGACCGGTGCAGACGCCCCGGTGCGCGCAGCCGGTCGAAGTAGTTGCCGCTCGGCGCCGGGACCCGAGGCGCGGCGGCGAGTCGCACCAGCGGCTCGGCGCCCTCGTCGGTCGTCACGGCCAGCCGCTTGCCCAGGGTCGCGACCGTGCCCGACCCGCCGAAGCCCGAGGCGACGAAGCCGGGGTGGAACGCGAAGGCCTCGACGCCGGTGCCGCGCAGGCGACGCGCCAGCTCGCGGGTGAAGAGCACGTTCTCGAGCTTGGAGGCGCCGTAGGCCCGCATGCCGCCCGCCCACGGACCCGTGGCGGTGCCGAGGTCGTCGAGACGGACGCCGCCGAGCCGGTTGCCGGCGCTCGAGGTCTGGATGATGCGGACGGCGCCCTCCGGCGCGCTCTCGGCCGTCTCGAGGAGGCGCGGCAGCAGCAGGGAGGTCAGGAGGAACCCCGCGAGGTGGTTGCTCTGGAAGGTCGTCTCGAAGCCGTCGCGGGTGCTCGTGCGTTCGGTGAAGAGGCCCCCGGCGTTGTTCGCCAGGACGTGGATGCGCGGGTGGTCCGCCAGCAGCGACGCCCCGAGATCGCGCACCTGGGCGAGGTCGGTGAAGTCGCAGACGTAGGCGCGTCCGCCCACCTCGGCGGCGACGGACGTCGTCCGGTCGGGGTTGCGGCCGACCACGGCGATCTTCGCGCCGAGCCGCGACAGCGCCCTCGCGGCGCTGCGGCCGATGCCGGAGCTCGCGCCGGTGATGACGATCGTGCGGTCGGACTGGTCTCGTGCCTCAGGCAGCGTCACGCTCATGCCTGCACCGTAGGCCCACCCTCCTCCGAGCGCGCCCGGTGAGCGGCACGACGGCGGCACGAGGACGACGGAGGCGCGGTGCCCGTCGGACACCGCGCCTCCGTGATCGATGCTCCGCTACAGCGTCGCGAGCGCCGCGTTCAGCGTCGCCGACGGCCGCATGACGGCCTCGGTCTTCGCCGCGTCGGGGCGGTAGTAGCCTCCGATGTCGACGGCCGTGCCCTGAGGGGCGATCAGCTCGCCGACGATGACCTCCTCGCTCTCGCCGAGCGATGCCGCGAGCTCGGCGAACGAGGCCGCCAGGTCGGCGTCGTCCGTCTGCGCCGCGAGCTCGTCGGCCCAGTACTTGGCGAGGTAGAAGTGGCTTCCGCGGTTGTCGATCGAACCGAGCTTGCGCCCCGGCGACCTGTTCTCGTCGAGGAACGTGCCGGTCGCACGGTCGAGCGTGTCGGCGAGGATCTGCGCCCGGGCGTTGCCGGTCGAGGTCGCCAGGTGCTCGAAGCTGACCGCGAGGGCGAGGAACTCGCCCAGGCTGTCCCACCGCAGGTAGTCCTGCTCGACGAGCTGCTGCACGTGCTTCGGGGCGGATCCGCCGGCGCCGGTCTCGAAGAGTCCGCCGCCGTTGATCAGCGGGACGACCGAGAGCATCTTCGCCGAGGTGCCGAGCTCCATGATGGGGAACAGGTCGGTGAGGTAGTCGCGGAGCACGTTGCCGGTCACCGAGATGGTGTCGTCGCCGCGGCGGATGCGCTCGAGCGAGAACGCCATCGCGTCGACGGGCGACAGGATCTCGATCTGCAGACCGTCGGTGTCGTGCTCGGCCAGGTACGTGCGCACCAGACCGATCAGGGTCGCGTCGTGCGAACGGGTCTCGTCGAGCCAGAACACGGCCGGCGTGCCGCTGGCACGGGCCCGCGTGACGGCGAGCTTGACCCAGTCGCGGATCGGGACGTCCTTCGTCTGGCAGGCGCGCCAGATGTCGCCGGGCTCGACGTCGTGCTCGATGAGCGTCGCACCCGACGAGTCGACGATGCGGACGACGCCCGCGGCCGTCAGCTCGAAGGTCTTGTCGTGCGAGCCGTACTCTTCGGCGGCCTGCGCCATGAGGCCGACGTTGGGCACGGAGCCCATCGTCGCCGGGTCGAACGCGCCGTTCGCGCGGCAGTCGTCGAGCACGGCCTGGTAGATGCCGGCGTAGCTCGAGTCGGGGATCACGGCGAGGGTGTCGTGCTCGTCGCCGTCGGGGCCCCACATGTGACCGGACGTGCGGATCATCGCGGGCATCGACGCGTCGACGATCACGTCGGAGGGCACGTGCAGGTTCGTGACGCCCTTGTCGGAGTCGACCATCGCGAGGTCGGGGCCGTCGGCGATGCCCTGGTCGAAGGCCGCCGTGATCTCGGCGCCGTTCGGCAGGGCGGACAGGCCCTGCAGGATGCCGTTCAGACCGTTGGCGGGGTCGAGCCCGGCGGCCTGCAGGTCGGCGCCGTACCGCTCGAAGACCCGGGGGAAGAACGCGCGGATGACGTGGCCGAAGAGCAGCGGGTCGCTGATCTTCATCATCGTCGCCTTGAGGTGCACCGAGAACAGGACTCCCTCGGACTCGGCGCGGGCGATCTGCGCCGCGAGGAACTCGTGCAGCGCGGCGACGTGCAGCACGGTGCCGTCGATGACCTCGCCCGAGAGCACGGGCACCGACTCGCGCAGCACGCTGGTGGTGCCGTCGGCGCCGACGAACTCGATGCGGAGGGTGTCGTCGGCGGGCATCACGACGGTCTTCTCGTTCGACCGGAAGTCGTCGACGCCCATGGTCGCGACGTTCGTCTTCGAGTCGGCGGACCAGGCGCCCATGCGGTGCGGGTGCTTGCGGGCGTAGTTCTTGACCGACAGCGGCGCGCGGCGGTCGCTGTTGCCCTCGCGCAGCACCGGGTTGACCGCGCTGCCCTTCACCCTGTCGTACCGGGCCTTGACGTCGCGCTCGGCGTCGTCTCGCGGGGAGTCGGGGTAGGCGGGCAGGTCGTAGCCCTGCGACCGCAGCTCGGCGATGGCGGCCTTCAGCTGCGGCATCGACGCCGAGATGTTGGGCAGCTTGATGATGTTGGCCTCGGGCGTCTGCGCGAGGGCGCCGAGCTCGGCCAGGGCGTCGCCGATGCGCTGCTCGTCGGTGAGGCGCTCGGGGAACTGGCTGATGATGCGTCCGGCGAGCGAGATGTCGCGGGTCTCGACGTCGACCCCCGCGGTCTTCGCGTACGCCTGGATGATGGGAAGGAACGAGTAGGTCGCCAGCAGCGGCGCCTCGTCGGTGAGCGTGTAGATGATCTTGGCCATGGCGGCGGGTACTCCCTCGTGTCGCTCGTGCGTGTGTTCCTGCTCAGGCTAGCGGGAGGAGATGTCTCGATGTCGAGAGA
>Ga0265798_10010389_pt1 | contig 11493 bp, 7 predicted proteins | sample P3T30metagenome_FD_192430 | JGI IMG/M metagenome (GOLD analysis project Ga0265798, IMG submission 192430) | Plant litter microbial communities from East Loma Ridge, Irvine, California - P3 T30 | ecosystem: Environmental > Terrestrial > Plant litter > Unclassified | place: USA: California... | reverse complement strand
CAGAGTCGCCGCCTCGAAAGGCGTCGCCTTTTCGAAAAGCCCGGTGCTGGCCGTGCGCCCGCCCGACTGGCGTTCGCGCGTGGTGCTGGTCGTGCTGTTTTCCGCGTTTGCGGCACTGGGCGTGCGCGCCCTCTGGCTGCAGGGCGTGAGCAACCAGTTCCTGCAAAAACAGGGCAAGAGCCGCTATGAGCGCACGCTGGAACTGCCAGCCACGCGCGGCAAGATCATGGACCGCAACGGCCAGGTGCTGGCGTCCTCCCTGCCGGTGAAGGCCGTGTGGGCAATTCCCGACGACGTGCTGGCCGCGCCGCCGGAAAAAATCAAGGAACTCGCGCGCCTGCTCGACATGCCCGAAGTGGAACTGCGCAAGAAGCTCGATTCCGACCGCACCTTCGTCTACCTGAAGCGCCAGGTCGAGATGGACACCATCGCGCAAATCGAAAAGCTGAAAATCGACGGCATCGACACGCGCAAGGAATACAAGCGCTTCTATCCGCAGGGCGAGGTCATGACGCACCTGGTGGGTTTTACCAGCGTCGAAGACGTGGGCCAGGAGAGCATCGAACTGGCGCAGCAAAAGTCGCTCGTTGGCGCGGTCGGCAGCCGGCGCGTCATCAAGGACCGCCTGGGCCACATCGTCGAAGACGTCGGCCTGTCACGCGAGCCGCATGACGGCAAGGACATCACGCTATCGGTCGACAGCAAGCTGCAGTACATCGCTTTCACCAGCGTCAAGAACGCGGTCGAGAAATTCCACGCCAAGGCCGGCGCCGCGGTGGTGCTGGACGTGCACACCGGCGAAGTGCTGGCGCTGGCCAACTGGCCGACCTACGACCCGAACGACCGTTCGAAACTCACCGGCGAGCAGCTGCGCAACCGCGTCATCACCGATACGTTCGAGCCGGGTTCGACACTGAAACCGTTCACCGTGGCGCTGGCGCTCGACGAAGGCCGCATCAAGCCAAGCACGCTGTTCGACACCGGCAACGGCCGTTTCATCGTGGGCGACCGCACCATCCGCGACACCCACGCACACGGCGTCATCGACGTCTCGACCATCATCCAGAAGTCGTCGAACATCGGCGTGTCGAAAATCGCGCTGTCGATGCCGTCCGAAGAAATGTGGAACATGTTCACCAAGTCGGGATTCGGCCAGGCGCCGCGCTTCGGCTTTCCCGGCGCGGTGGCCGGCCGCGTGCGCCCGTATAAATCGTGGCGCCCGGTGGAGCAGGCCAATATGTCGTTCGGCCAGGGTATCTCGGTGTCGCTGCTGCAGCTGGCGCGCGCCTACCTGATCTTCGCGCGCGACGGCGACATCATCCCGCTGTCGTTCCAGAAGATCACCGAGAAGCCAGTCGGCCAGCAGGTCATCTCGCCAAAAACCGCGTCGCAGATGCGCGCGATGCTGGAAACCGTCGTGCTGCCAGGCGGTACCGCCCAGCAGGCGCAGGTGCCAGGCTATCGCGTGGGCGGCAAGACCGGCACCGCGCAAAAGCTGGTCGACGGCCGCTATTCGCAAACGCACTACATCGGCTCGTTCGCCGGCATTGCGCCGATGTCGAACCCGCGCTTCGTCATCGCCGTCATGATTGACGATCCGGTCGGCGCGATCCACACCGGTGGCGGCGTGGCGGCGCCAACCTTTGCCGCGCTGGCTGCCAACGCGCTGCGCGCTGAAAACGTGCCGCCGGATTCGCCGATCACCGACATCATCACGCCGGATCCGACGCAAGAGGAGGCTAACTGATGGACGCCGTCCAGTGGATCGGTGAAATCGCCCCAGGTGCACGCCTGGTGTCCGATTCGCGCCGCGTGCGCGCAGGCGACGTATTCTTCGCGTATCCAGGCGACGCCGCTGACGGCCGCCGTTTCATCGCTGCCGCCGTGGACCAGGGCGCCGCTGCCGTGGTCTACGACGATGCCGGTTTCACCTGGGATGAGGCGTTGACCGTCCCGCACTTTGCCGTGACTGATTTGAAACGCCAGGCCGGCCCGATTGCGCACGCGGCCAGCGGCGCGCCCGATGCCGCCTTGTTTGCTGTCGGCGTCACCGGCACCAACGGCAAAACCTCGTGCGCCGTCTGGCTGGGCCAGGCGCTGGCGCGTACGGGCACGCCCACCGCGGTCATCGGCACGCTGGGCGTGGGCCTGTTCAAGGGCCGCGGGGAACCGACGTACGATGTCACTGGCTACACCACGCCCGACGCCGTGCTGCTGGCGGACACGCTGGTGGATGTCGTGCGCGCTGGCGCCGCGGCGCTGGCCATCGAAGTGTCGTCGATTGGCCTGGACCAGGGCCGCACCAGTGGCATGCATTTCGATGTGGCGATCTTCACCAACCTGACGCGTGACCATCTCGACTATCACGGCGACATGGCCGCGTACGAAGCTGCCAAGGCCAGACTGTTCACGTGGCCCGGTTTGAAAACCGCGGTCATCAACCTGGACGATGAAGCCGGCCTGCGCCTGCTGCGCCAGGTTCCCGCCGGCGTGGCCATCACCGGCTACACCCTGAAAGACGCAGCCGCGCAGCCGGATATCGACGGCGTGGCCATTTTGCGCGCTTCCAACCTGCGCAGCCGCCATGCCGGTACCGAGTTCCACCTTGCCTCGCCGTTTGGCGCGGGCAACGCGAAGACACAGTTGGTGGGCCGCTTCAATATCAGCAATGCGCTGGCGGTGCTGGGCGCACTGCTGGCCAAAGGCGTGCAGCTGCGCGCGGCGCTGGACGCCATCGAAGCATTGACGCCGGCGCCGGGCCGCATGCAGCAGGTCGGCGGCCAGGATGCGCCGATGGTGGTCGTCGACTACGCGCATACGCCGGATGCACTGGAAAAAACCATCGCCGCGCTGCGCCAGGTGGCCGATGAACGCCATGGCAAATTGTGGTGCGTGTTCGGTTGCGGCGGCGACCGCGATCCCGGCAAGCGGCCGCAGATGGGCAAAATCGCTCAGAACGCCGACCACGTGATCGTCACCAGCGACAATCCGCGCAGCGAAGACCCGGCCGCGATCATCGCCCAGGTTGTCGCCGGCATGAATACAGCGTTGCCGTATCAAGCCATCGAAGACCGCGCCGCCGCGATCCTGTCCGCCGTGAAGCACGCCGGCAAACCTGATGTCATCCTGCTGGCCGGGAAAGGCCACGAGCCTTACCAGGAAATCAAGGGCCGCAAGATGGCGTTTTCCGATTTTGAACACGCCACGCTGGCGCTGTCCGCCCGATTGACCATGATGAGGACGAACTGATGCAAGGCTCGCTCTCGCAACTGGCGCGCGCCATTCCCGGCGCGCGTGTAGTAAATGATGCTGCCGATGTTGTCACCTTTGACGGCATCTCCACCGACAGCCGCAACGCGCCTGCCGGTTCCCTGTTTGTCGCCCTGCGCGGCGAGACGTTCGACGCGCACGATTTCCTGGGCGCGCTCACGGGTGTCGCCGCGGTGGTAGCCGAACGCGTCCCTGACGGCTTCACCTTGCCGGCGCTGATCGTGCCCGATTCACTGGCCGCGCTGGGTGCGATTGCCAACCACTGGCGCAGCCAGTTCACGGTGCCAGTCATCGGCGTTACCGGCAGCAATGGCAAAACCACGGTCAAGGAAATGATCGCGGCGATTCTCGCGCAGGCGTTTGGTGACGATGGCCGGCTGGCCACGCGCGGCAACCTGAATAACGAAATCGGCGTACCCCTGACGCTGTTCCGCATGACCACCGCGCACCGTGCCGCGGTCGTCGAACTGGGCATGAACCATCCGGGCGAAATCGCACGCCTGGCAGCGATTGCCGCGCCAGTCATTGGCATGGTCAACAACGCCCAGCGCGAACACCAGGAATTCATGCACACCGTGGAAGCGGTGGCGCGTGAAAACGGCGCCGTGCTGCAGGCACTCCCGGCACACGGCGTGGCCGTGTTCCCGGGCGACGATGAATACACGGCGCTGTGGCACACGCTGGCCGCGTGCCCGGTCATGACGTTCGGTTTGACACCCGACGAATGCGACGTCAGCTGCGTGTATGTCAACAATGGCTTCGGCAGCGACATGCAGGTCGACGTGGCCGGCCTGCACGGCCGCCACGTAACGGTCAGGCTGGCCGCGGCAGGCGAACACAATGTGCGCAATGCGCTCGCAGCGATTGCCTGCACGCTGGCGGCCGGCATCGATATCGACACCATCGTGCGCGGCCTGGAAGCGTTCGAGCCGGTGGGCGGGCGCCTCCAGAAGAAGATGGCCGCCAATGGCGCGGTCGTCATCGACGACAGCTACAACGCCAATCCGGATTCGGTGCGCGCCGCCATCGACGTGCTGGCGATCGCGCCCGCGCCCCGCATTCTGGTGCTGGGCGACATGGGCGAAGTCGGCACGCAGGGACCGGAGTTCCACGCCGAGATCGGCGCGTACGCGCGCGCATGCGGCATCGACCACGTGATGGTCACCGGCGACCTGACGCGCCATATGGCAGCGTCAAACGTACAACATTTTGATCAGTTCGACGAATTATTGGCAGCACTGGATTTAAAACTGGGCAGCAAATCTGACGCAACTGTGTTGGTGAAGGGCTCGCGTTTCATGAAGATGGAACGCGTGGTCCAACACCTGCTTGGCTTACACACAAACGGCAAGGACGCCCACTAAATGCTGCTCTGGCTCGCACAACATTTTCAGCAGGATTACAGCTTCCTGCGTATCTTCAGCTTCATCACGTTTCGCGCGGTGTCGGCCACCATCACGGCCATCATCATTGGCCTGGGCTTCGGTCCGGCCGTGATCCGCAAGCTCACTGCCATGAAAGTCGGCCAGGCCGTGCGCGCCAATGGTCCGCAGACGCACCTGAAAAAACACGGCACGCCTACCATGGGCGGCGTGCTGATCCTGATCGCCATCACGCTGTCCACCCTGTTGTGGTGCGACCTGTCGAATCGCCTCATTTGGCCTGTCCTGGTGGTGACACTCGGTTTTGGCGCGGTGGGCTGGGTCGATGATTACCGCAAGGTCGTCTACCAGGACCCGGAAGGCATGCGCTCGGCGGAAAAATACTTCTGGATGTCGCTGATCGGCATCGCCGCGGCGCTGTACCTGGCGTTCTCGGTCTCGGCGCCAACGCCTTGGCAAGTGTGGCAGCTGTTCTTCAACTGGGTGCAATCGGGCTTCTCGATGGACCTGCCGCCAAAGGCCGATTTGATCGTCCCGTTCTTCAAAACCATCAGCTATCCGCTGGGCGTGTGGGGCTTCATCGCGCTGACGTACTGCGTCATCGTGGGCGCGTCGAACGCGGTCAACTTCACCGATGGCCTGGATGGCCTGGCCATCATGCCCACCGTGATGGTGGGCGGCGCGCTTGGCCTGTTCGCTTACCTGACCGGTAACGTCACGTACGCGAAATACCTGTTCATCCCGCATATCCAGGGCGCCGGCGAACTGCTGATCTTTTGCGGCGCCCTGGCTGGCGCCGGCCTTGCGTTCTTGTGGTTCAACGCGCACCCGGCTGAAATGTTCATGGGCGACGTCGGCGCGCTGGCGCTGGGCGGCGCGCTCGGTACGGTCGCCGTCATCGTGCGCCAGGAAATCGTCCTCTTTATCATGGGCGGCATTTTTGTCGCCGAGACGCTGTCGGTGATCATCCAGGTCAGCTGGTTCAAATTTACCAAGAAGCGCTACGGCACCGGCCGGCGCGTGTTCCTGATGGCGCCGCTGCACCATCACTTCGAACAAAAAGGCTGGAAAGAGACCAAGGTCGTGGTCCGTTTCTGGATCGTGACGATGGTGCTGGTGCTGGTCGGCCTGTCGACGTTGAAGCTGCGCTGATGACTTATCAACACAAAACCGCCCTGGTGCTGGGCCTCGGTGAATCGGGGCTGGCAATGGCGCTGTGGCTCGCCCGCAGCGGCGCGCACGTGCGCGTTGCCGATACGCGCGAAGCGCCCCAGCGCCTGGTCGCGCTGGTGGCCGCCGTGCCGACCGCGGAATTTGTCGGCGGCGATTTTTCGGCCGCGCTGTTGGATGGCGTCGACTTCGTGGCGGTCAGCCCGGGCCTCGCGCCTGCGCGTGAACTGGCCGCGATTGCACCGGCGGCGCAGGAACGCAACATCGCAATCTGGGGCGAAATCGAACTGTTCGCGCAGGCGCTGGCGCAGCTGAAGGCCGAGCGCGATTACGCGCCCAAGGTCATCGCCATCACCGGCACCAATGGCAAGACCACGGTCACCAAGCTGACCGGTTTGCTGTGTGAACGCGCGGGTTTGTCCACGCGCGTGGCTGGCAATATCAGCCCGGCGGCGCTGGACGTGCTGCGCGAAGCGCTGGACGCCGGCGACCTGCCGCAAGCCTGGGTGCTCGAGCTGTCCAGCTTCCAGCTGCACACTACCTTCAGCCTGCAGGCCGATGCGGCCACGGTATTGAACCTGACGCAGGACCACCTCGACTGGCATGGCGACATGGCTGCCTACGCCGCCGACAAGGCGCGTATCTTCGGCGCGGACACGGTCCGCATCCTGAATCGCGACGATGCACGCGTGATGCAGATGGGTGAAGGCGTCACCTTCGGCACCGATGCGCCAAAAACCGCCGGCAGCTTCGGCCTGGTGAACGAGCGCGGCGTGCTGTGGCTGGCCACCGCGGTCGCCGGTGAAGAATCAGACAAAAAACGCAAGAAGAACGAGCCGGCTGAAGAAGTCGAAACGCTGATGACCCGCCTGATGCCGGCCGATGCGCTGCGCATCCGTGGGCTGCACAATGCGTCGAACGCGCTGGCGGCACTGGCCCTGTGCCGCGCGATTGGCCTGCCATTGGCGCCGCTGCTGCATGGCCTGCGTGAATACGGCGGCGAGCCGCATCGCGTGGAACTGGTGGCGTCGATTGACGGCATCGAGTTTTATGACGACAGCAAGGGCACGAATGTCGGCGCGACTGTCGCCGCCTTGCAGGGCCTGGGCCAGTCCATGCAAGGCGACGCCCAGCTGGTGCTGATCGCCGGCGGCGACGGCAAGGGCCAGGACTTCCTGCCGCTGGCCGAACCGTGCTCGCGCTACGTGCGCGCGGTACTGCTGATTGGCCGCGACGCGCCGGCCTTGCGCGCAGCGATTGCACCGTCAGGCGTGCCGGTGTTCGACATCGACACGCTCGAAGAAGCCACGCGCCGCGCCGGTGGCCTGGCCAAGCCGGGCGACGCGGTGCTGCTGTCGCCTGCGTGCGCCAGCTTCGACATGTTCACCAATTACGCGCACCGCGCCCAGGTGTTTGTCGATGCCGTGCGCGATATCGCGCTCGAGAAAGGCCAGGACATCTGATGGCCTTCCAGCTACCCTTCAAATTTTCAGGTTCCAGCGTCGACGCGTCGATCGCGGCGCGCACGCAGCCATCGAAAATGATGGAGTATGACCAGCCGCTGGTGTGGATGGTGCTGCTCCTGATGCTGTTCGGGATGGTGATGGTGTATTCGGCGTCGATTGCGCTGCCCGATTCGCCCAAGTTCTCCTACCTGGCCAACAAGAGCAATTACTTCCTGGTGCGCCAGGCGATGTTCATTGCCATCTCGCTGGTGCTGTGCAGCTTTGTGTTCCGCATTCCGATCGCCACGTGGCAGCGGTGTGCGCCGATGATGTTTGTGGCCACGCTGGTGTTGCTGGCGCTGGTCCTGGTGCCCGGCGTAGGTGTGTCGGTCAACGGCGCGCGGCGCTGGCTGCCGTTGAAAGTCGCGCAGTTGCAGCCGTCGGAAATCATGAAGATCGTCGCCGTGCTGTACGCAGCCGACTTCACGGTGCGCAAGCAGCAGTACATGCACAAGCTGACCAAGGGCTTCATGCCGATGGCGTTTGCGATGGGGATCGTCGGCATGCTGTTGCTGCTCGAGCCCGACCTGGGCGCGTTCGGCGTGATCGTCTGCATCGCCATGGGCATCCTGTTTTTGGGCGGCTTCAACATGATCTGGTTCGGCGGCATTGGCGCCGTGCTGGTGCTGGTCTTCACCACCATCATTGCGCTGTCGCCATTCCGCCGCGCGCGGATGTTCGCTTACCTCGATCCATGGCAGGCCGGGAACTCGCTCGACAAGGCGTATCAGTTGACGCACTCGCTGATCGCGTTCGGCCGCGGTGAACTGTTTGGCGTGGGTCTCGGTGGCAGCATCGAAAAACTGCACTACCTGCCGGAAGCGCATACCGACTTCCTGATGGCCGTGATTGGCGAGGAACTCGGGCTGGCCGGCGTGCTGGTCGTGATCGCGATGTTTTACTGGCTGGTGAAACGCGCGTTCGATATCGGCCGCCAGGCGATTGCGCTCGAGCAGACCTTTGCCGGCCTGGCCGCGAAGGGTATCGGCATCTGGATCGGCGTGCAGACCTTCATCAATATGGGCGTCAACCTGGGCCTGCTGCCGACCAAGGGCCTGACCTTGCCGTTGATGAGCTACGGCGGCTCGGGCGTGCTGTTCAACTGCGTCGGCCTGGCGATCTTGCTGCGCGTCGATTACGAAAACCGGGTACAGATGCGTGGAGGCCGGATTTGAACGCCGCCAAAAAATTGATGATCATGGCAGCCGGCACCGGTGGCCATATCTTCCCGGGCATCGCGATTGCCGAGACGATGCGCGCGCGCGGCTGGGATGTGACCTGGCTGGGCACCGCGCACGGCATGGAGCAGGACCTCGTGCCGAAGCACGGCATTGCGCTCGATGCCATCGAATTTTCCGGCGTGCGTGGCAAGGGTTTGAAGCATACGGTGCAGGGCGTGTTCAAACTGCTCAATAGTTTTTCGGTGTGCCGCGCGTATCTCGCCAGGCGCCAGCCTGACGTGGTGCTGGGCATGGGCGGCTACGTCACCGTGCCGGGCGGGATGATGGCGCGCATGCGCAACATACCGGTGGCGCTGGTCAATGCCGATGCGGCGCTGCTGCTGTCGAATAAAACGCTGGTGCCGTTTGCCGAGCGCGTGCTGTTCGGTTTTCCGGCCGATTTCGGCAAGGCTGCCGGCAAGGCGGTCGTCACTGGCAATCCGGTGCGCGCCGAGATCCTGGCAATGGCGCCGCCCGCGGAGCGCTTCGCCGGCCGTACTGGCCCGCTGCGCATCCTGGTGGTCGGCGGCAGCCTCGGTGCGCAGGCGTTGAACGCTGCCGTGCCAGCCGCGCTGGCGCTGATCGATTCGAACGTGCGCCCGATTGTCACGCACCAGTCGGGCAAAAAGAATATCGACGCGCTGCGTGCGGCATATGCCAAGGCCGGCGTCACCGCCACCGTGGTCGACTTCATCGACAACATGGCGCAAGCCTACGCCGAAGCCGACCTGGTGATCTGCCGCGCTGGCGCCATCACCGTGTCCGAACTGACCGCCGCTGGCGTGGCCAGTGTGCTGGTGCCGTTTGTGGCCACCACCACCAGCCACCAGGTCGACAATGCCAAGTGGATGGCCAGCAAACAGGCTGCCATTCACCTGGCGCAAACCGAGCTGGCGCCGAACACGCTCGCGCAACTGCTGCAAACCACGCCGCGCGCGCAGTGCCTGGCGATGGCGCAGGCTGCGCAACAAGTCGGCAAACGCGATGCCAATGACGCCATCGCGGCCATCCTCGAACAACTCGCAGCAAAGAGCGCACGATGAAACATAAAATCAAGAACATTCACTTCGTCGGCATTGGCGGCAGCGGCATGAGCGGCATCGCCGAAGTGCTGCTGAACCTCGGCTACCAGGTGTCCGGCTCGGACCTCGGCAGCAATGCCGCCAGCTTGCGCCTTGCATCCCTGGGCGCATGCGTCCACCTGGGCCATGCGGCTGAAAACGTCGACCAGGCCGACGTGGTCGTGACGTCGACCGCCGTGAATGAATCGAATCCCGAAGTGATCGCCGCGCGCGCCAAATCGATCCCGATCGTGCCGCGCGCGATCATGCTGGGCGAATTGATGCGCCTGAAACGCGGCATCGCGATTGCCGGCACCCACGGCAAAACCACCACCACCAGCCTGGTCGCATCGGTGCTGGCGCAGGGCGGCCTGGATCCGACGTTTGTCATCGGTGGCCGCCTCACGTCCGCCGGCGCCAACGCCAAACTGGGTACCGGTGAATACATCGTGGCCGAAGCCGATGAATCGGACGCCTCATTCCTGAACCTCTCGCCGATGATCGAAGTGATCACGAATATCGACGCCGACCACATGGAAACCTACTAACACGATTTCGAGAAGCTGAAAGCGGCATTCGTCAATTTCACGCACCGCCTGCCGTTTTACGGCCGCGCCATGCTGTGCATCGACGACGCGCACGTGCGCGCGATCCTGCCACAGGTGACCAAGCCGGTGACCACCTACGGCTTTTCAGAGAACGCCCAGGTGCGCGCCTACAACGCCCGCGCCATCGGCCTGCAAATGCATTTCACGGTCGCGCAAGAGGGCTATCCCGACACCGATTTCGTGCTCAATCAACCCGGCATGCACAATGTGCTGAACGCCTGCTCGGCGATTGCCATCGCCCGCGAAATCGGCGTCGAGGACAGCGCCACGCAGCAGGGACTGGAACAATTCACCGGCGTCGGCCGCCGTTTTACACGCTACGGCGACGTGGCCATTCCCGGCGGCGGCAGTTTCACGCTGGTCGACGATTTCGGCCATCACCCCGTCGAAACCGAAGTGACGCTGAAAGCCGCCCGCGGCGCTTATCCCGGCCGCCGCCTGGTGCTGGCATTCCAGCCGCACCGGTTCACCCGCACGCGCGACCTGTTCGAAGACTTCGTCAAGGTGCTGGGCGCGCCCGACGTGCTGGTGCTGGCCGACGTGTACGCCGCCGGCGAAGCGCCGATTGTCGCTGCCAACGGCCGCGCACTGGCGCATGCACTGCGCGCGCTGGGCAAGGTCGAGCCGATTTTTGTCGAAGCGATCGGCGACATGGCCGACACCATCATGCGCGTGGTGCGCGACGGCGACGTCGTGCTGACCATGGGCGCCGGCTCGATCAGTGGCGTGCCGGCCCAACTGACCAATTTTGCAAAGGTGGCGTAAATGAGTGCATTGAATCAGGAATTCGGCAAAGTCGGCGTGCTGTTTGGCGGCCGGTCGGCGGAGCGCGAAGTCTCGATCATGTCCGGCACCGGGGTGCTGGAAGCGTTGAAAAGCCGCGGTGTCGACGCGCACGCCTTCGATCCGGCCGAGCGCTCGCTGGCCGACCTGGCGGCGGAAAAATTCGACCGCGTGTTCATTGCGCTGCATGGCCGCTTCGGCGAAGACGGCAGCCTGCAGGGCGCGCTCGAACAACTCGGTATTCCGTACACCGGCAGCGGCGTGATGGCCTGCGCCGTGGGCATGGACAAGATCACCACCAAGCTGCTCTGGCTGATGCATGGCTTGCCAACGCCAAAATACGCGACGTTGACGCCTGATTCGGATTTGCAGCAGGTCGTGGTCGATCTCGGCTTGCCGCTGATCGTCAAGCCGCCGCTCGAAGGCTCGACCATCGGGATCACGAAAGTCGAGCAGGGCGACGCCCTGCAGGCCGCCTACGATGTCGCGCACAG
>Ga0265798_10010388_pt1 | contig 11494 bp, 7 predicted proteins | sample P3T30metagenome_FD_192430 | JGI IMG/M metagenome (GOLD analysis project Ga0265798, IMG submission 192430) | Plant litter microbial communities from East Loma Ridge, Irvine, California - P3 T30 | ecosystem: Environmental > Terrestrial > Plant litter > Unclassified | place: USA: California... | reverse complement strand
GACGAGGCCCACGAGCGCAGCCTCAACATCGACTTCCTGCTCGGCTACCTCAAGCAGCTGCTGCCGCGCCGGCCCGACCTCAAGCTCATCATCACGTCGGCCACCATCGACCCGCAGAGCTTCTCGAAGCACTTCGGCGACGCGCCCATCGTGGAGGTCTCGGGGCGCACGTACCCGGTGGAGATCCGGTACCGCCCGCTCGTCGCGGAGGCCGCCGTCGCGGACGAGGACGACGACCTCGCCGACGCGCCGCTGGAGCGCCCGGCCGACGACCGCGACTTCCTCGAGGGGATCAACGCGGCCCTCGACGAGCTCGCCGCCGAGTCCTCGGGCGACGTGCTCGTGTTCCTCAGCGGCGAGAACGAGATCCGCGACGCCGAGGACGCGATCCGCTCGAGGAACCTCCCGCACACGGAGGTGCTGCCGCTCTACGGCCGGCTCTCGTCGGCGGACCAGCACCGCGTCTTCCAGCCGTCGACGCAGGCGGGCGTGCGCCGCCGCATCGTGCTCGCCACCAACGTCGCCGAGACGAGCCTCACCGTGCCCGGCATCAAGTACGTCATCGACGCCGGCACCGCGCGCATCTCGCGCTACTCCGTGCGCTCCAAGGTGCAGCGGCTCCCCATCGAGGCGATCTCGCAGGCGTCCGCGAACCAGCGCTCGGGCCGCTCCGGCCGCACGAGCGACGGCATCGCGATCCGGCTGTACTCGGAAGGCGACTTCCTCCGCCGGCCCGAGTTCACCGAGCCCGAGATCCTCCGCACCAACCTCGCGGCCGTGATCCTGCAGATGGTCTCGCTGGGCCTCGGCGACATCGCCGCGTTCCCGTTCCTCCAGCCGCCGGACTCGCGCGGCATCAAGGACGGCGTCGACCTCCTCACCGAGCTCGGCGCGGTCGTCCGCTCCCCCGACGGGACGCCCGCGCTCACCAAGGTGGGCCGCGACCTGTCGCGGCTGCCCATCGACCCGCGGTTCGCGCGCATGGTCGTCGAGTCGCGCAAGCACGGCGTGAGCCGGGAGGTCATGATCATCGTGGCCGGCCTCACCATCCAGGACGTGCGCGAGCGCCCGCTCGAGAAGCGCCCGCAGGCCGACCAGCAGCACGCGCGCTTCGTGGATCCGGCGAGCGACTTCATCACCCTCCTCAACCTCTGGAACCACCTCGAGGAGAAGGAGGCGGAGCTCTCCTCGAGCGCGTTCCGCCGCATGTGCAAGGCCGAGTTCCTCAACTACGTGCGCGTGCGGGAGTGGAAGGACGTCTTCCGGCAGCTGCGCCAGCTCGCCCGGCCGCTCGACCTGCAGATGAACGACCCGAAGGCCGACCCGGACGGGATCCACAAGTCGCTCCTCGCGGGCCTCCTCTCCCACATCGGGCTGAAGGACGCGCAGAAGAAGGACTACGTCGGCGCCCGGCAGTCGCGGTTCGTGGTGTTCCCCGGTTCCGCGCTCGCGAAGAAGCAGCCCGACGCGATCATGAGCGCCGAGCTCGTGGAGACCAGCCGCCTGTTCGCGCGCACCAACGCGGCCATCGACCCGGCGTGGGCCGAGCCCATCGCGGGTGGGCTCGTCAAGCGCACCCACAGCGAGCCGCACTGGGAGAAGAAGCAGGGCGCGACCGTCGCCTGGGAGCGCGTGACCCTGTACGGGGTGCCGATCGTGCTCAAGCGCCGCGTGCAGTTCTCCCGGATCGACCCGGCGTACGCGCGCGAGCTCTTCATCCGGCACGCGCTCGTCGAGGGCGACTGGGAGTCGCAGCAGGCGTTCGACCGCGCCAACCGGAGGCTCCGCGAGGAGCTCGCCGAGGTCGAGGAGCGCACGCGCCGCCGCGACATCCTCAACGACGACGAGGCCGTCTTCGAGTTCTACGACAAGCGGATCCCGCTCGACGTCGCCTCGACGCGCGCCTTCGAGGGGTGGTGGAGGAAGCAGCGGCAGGAGACGCCCGAGCTCCTCACCATGACCGCCGAGGAGCTCCTCGCGGAGGACGCCGTCGACGTCGACGAGGCCGCGTTCCCGCCCACCTGGCAGCAGGGCGACCAGCGCCTCTCCCTCACCTACCGCTTCGAGCCGGGCGCGCCCGACGACGGCGTGACCGTGCAGGTGCCGCTCGCGCTCCTCGCGCGCCTCAGCCCGGCCGGCTTCGACTGGCAGGTGCCGGGCATGCGGCACGACCTCGTGACCGCGATGATCAAGGCCCTCCCGAAGGCGCTGCGGAAGAACGTCGTGCCGGCGGCCGACTGGGCCGCGCGGCTCATCGAGGGGCTGCCGGATCCGGATCCGCAGCACCCGGTGGCCTTCACCACCACCATCGCGGGCCTCATCATGCGGAAGGCGCACGTGCGCGTCGCCGACGACGACTTCGACCTCGACCGGATCCCCGCGCACCTCCGCATGGCGTTCCGGGTCGTCGACGAGCGCGGCCGCGAGGTCGCCGCCGGCCGCGACCTCACCGAGCTGCAGGCGCGGCTCTCCAGCCGCGCGCGCGACAGCGTCGCCCGGGCCACCGCGCGTCCCGCCGAGCGCGTCGCCGGAGCGAAGGGCCCCGCGACCCGGGGCATGGAGCGCACCGGCCTCACGACGTGGGACCTCGACGAGCTGCCCCGCTTCGTCGACACCGCGCAGGGCGGCACGGGCGACAGCCGCCACGTCATCCGCGCCTACCCCGCGCTCGTCGACGAGGGATCCACGGTCGCGATCCGCCTCATGGCCACCGCCGAGGACCAGGCGCGGGCGATGCCCGGCGGCGTCCGGCGCCTGCTGGTGCTCGCCATCGCGAACCCCTCGGCCTACGTGAAGCAGCACCTCACGAGCCAGGAGAAGCTGATGCTCGCGACGAGCCCGTACGCGAACGTGCAGGCGCTCTTCGACGACTGCCTGCTCGCCTGCATCGACCAGGTGCTCGAGCGCGTGGCCCCCGGCGGCGCGATCTACTCCAAGGAGCTGTTCGAGACGGCGCGCGACCGCGTGTCCGGCGTCGTCATGGACTCGATGTTCGACACGGTGGCGCTCGTGAACCGGATCCTCACCGGGTACCGCGACGCCGAGCGCGCCATCAAGCAGGCGACGAGCATGCAGCTGATCGGCGCGCTCACCGACGCGCGCGAGCAGCTCGCCGGCCTCGTGCACCCGGGCTTCGTCTCGGCCACCGGGCTCGCCCGGCTCCAGCGCCTGCCCGCGTACCTCTCCGGCCTCACCCACCGCGTCCAGCGCCTGCCCGACCAGCCCGCCCGCGACCGCGCGTGGATGACCGAGGTGCAGAAGGCGACCGACCTCTACCGCGAGGCCGGCGGCGTCATCCCGTCGGCGCCGCACGCGCCCGAGTCGCTCGTGCACGCGCGGTGGATGCTGGAGGAGCTGCGCCTCAGCCTCTTCGCCCAGCACCTGCCGACGGCCGAGCCGGTGTCGCTCCAGCGGATCCGGAAGGTGCTCGCGGGCTGAGCCGACGGTCGGCGTTTCCTCACGCGCGTAGACTCGATCCATCCCACATGGCCGGCCGCACCGGCGGCGTGCGGGTGCGCGGATCGGGGGATCCGCCGCGAGAGCACAGGGGGACGCGCATGGACACCGACCTCCGGGAGCGCCAGCGGCTCGAGTCGCTGGAGGCGCTGCACGTCTTCGGCACGGCGCCCGAGACGCGCTTCGACCGCATCACGGTGATGATCGCCGAGTTCTACCGCGTGCCCATGGCGGCCGTCGGGGTGGTCGGCGCCGACGCCATCTGGATGATGTCGGCCACCGGCCTGCCCTCCGCGCGCTGGCCGCGGAACGGCACCTTCAGCGACGCGGCCCTGGCGGCCGAGGGCGGAATGCTCGTCGTCGAGGACGCCCTGCTCGACCCGCGCCTCGCCACCTCCCCCAGCGTCACCGGCACGCTCGGGATCCGCTTCTACGCCGCGCAGCAGCTGCGCGCGCCCGACGGCAACGTGATCGGCGTCTTCCTCGTCGCCGACACCGCGCCGCGGTCCTTCGGCCCCACCGACCGCGCCCGCCTCTCCCTCATCGGCGACTTCTTCTCCGAGGAGCTCGCCCGCGAGACCGACAGCCACCGCGCCGCCGAGGTCGCCCGCGCGCTCAGCCCGCAGGCCGCGCCGCACCTGGACGGCTACGAGGTCGCGGGCACGAGCGTGCCCGCCCAGGTCGTCGGGGGCGACGTGCACGACTGGTTCCTCGAGGGCGGCGACCTGCGCCTCACCCTCGCCGACGTGATGGGCAAGGGCGTCGGCGCCGCCATCCTCGCCGCGGGCGTCCGCGCCACCGTCCGCCTCGCGTCCCGCGCGCACGGGGTGCGCGACACGATGGTGCACGCGGCGGCCGCGCTCGTCGACGACCTCTCGACCGCCGGATCCTTCTCCACCCTGTTCCACGCGCGCCTCCAGCTCGCCACGGGCACCCTCACCTACGTCGACGCCGGGCACGGGCTCGCGCTCGTCATCCGGGCGGACGGCGCGATGCTGCGCCTCCGCGGCCACCACCTCCCGCTCGGGCTCGAGGCGGAGGACGCGTGGCAGGAGCAGTCCGTGCGGCTGGATCCGGGCGACGGCCTCGTGGTGTTCAGCGACGGGCTGCTCGACTTCTTCCCCGACGAGGAGGCGACCTACGCCTACCTCGCGGGCCTCCTGGCGCAGCACGGATCCGCGCGGCGCTTCATCGACGCCCTCGTGGCCCTCACGCCGGCCGGGCAGGCGGACGACTGCACGATCGTCGCCGTGCGGCGCGCGGCGGCCTGACCGCCGCTCCCGACCGGATGCGGCGGGTCTGGCCAGCCGGGGGACGCCGGGCGACACCGGACGCGTGTGGAATCCGCTGAGAATCATTCTCGATAAGCCGGTAGCCTGCGCCTCGTCCCGCGCCGCCGCGCGGAGCCCACGCAGCTGCACGGAGGATCCCATGACCACGCTCCCCAGGAGGCATCCCGCGACCACCGCGGCGCTCGTCGCCATCGCGATGACCGCGGCGGTGTCCGGCTGCGCCTCGTCCCCCGCGAGCTCCGCGGACGCCACCACGGGCGGAACGCTCCGCGCGGCCTTCCCCGGCGGCGGCGCATCCGAGACCCTCGACTACCTCGTCGGCCCGACCGCGCTCGACTACGTGCGCGCGCGGCTCGTGCACGCGCCGTTCTGCGAGCTCGACGCGTCGGCCGCGGACGGGGTCGCCTACGGCGCCCTCTCCTCCATCGACGTGAGCCCCGACCTCTCCTCCTACACGCTGCACGTGCGGCCCGACGTGCCGTTCACCGACGGATCCACGCTCACCGCCGCGGACGTCATCTACTCCCTCCGCGCCCCCGGGCTGCTGCACGGCCTGCCCTTCACGCAGATCGTCGCGCGCGACCTCGACGTGGACGCCGCGACCGCCGTCGACGACCTCACCGTCACGCTGCCGACCCGCCACCCGGTCGCCGACGGCCGCCAGCTCATCTGCCAGAGCATGCTCGCCATCAAGGACGGCACGACCGAGTTCACCCCGACGACGCCGTCCTCCGGCCCCTTCACCATCAGCGGGTTCGAGGCCGGGCGGAGCACGGTCCTCAAGCGCAACCCGACGTTCTACGGCACCGCCCTCGGCACCGGCCCGACGCTCGACTCCATCGAGCTGCTGTCCGTCGCCGACGCGACCGCCCGCGAGGACGCGCTCCGCCAGGGCCAGGTCGACTACGCGAGCGGGCTCGCGCCGGCGCAGGCCGAGGAGCTCACGGGAGCGTCCGGGATCACCGTCTCCACGAGCGGGCTGCCCTACGCCTCCTCCCTGCAGTTCCTGATGAACCCGGCCTTCGCGCCGTTCGCCGACGAGCGCGTGCGGGAGGCGTTCAAGCTCGCGATCGACCGCCAGCAGATCGTGGACACCGTCTACTTCGGCCATGCGTTCGCGGGCGACGACGTGCCGGGGCTCGGCTTCCCGGACTACGACACGACCCTCCCGACGCGCGAGCACGACCCCGCGCGCGCGAAGGCGCTGCTCGCCGAGGCCGGCCAGAGCGGCATGTCCGTGACGCTCACGGCGGGCCCGGAGCTCCCCGGGATGGTCGAGACGGCCACGCTGATCGTGCAGGACCTCCGCGCGATCGGCGTCGACGCGACCCTCTCCGAGCTGCCCGCGGGCCAGCTCTACGCCGACTACGCGGCCTACCAGAAGCTGCCCTTCGCGGCCGGGTACACGCCTCCGGCGCTCTTCGAGCCGAACCACGTACCGGGAGCGCTGCCCGAGGCGGACGCGCTCGTCGCCCAGGCGCGCAGCGCCGCCACCCCGGAGGCCCGGCTCGCCGCGTCGCACCAGGCGCAGCAGATCATCTGGGCGAAGGGCTACACGATCGCGCCGGTGTTCGTGCCGTCGATCAGCGCGCAGTCCGACGGCGTCAGCGGCGTCCGCGAGCTGCAGTTCCCCGACCTGTCGCGGGCGACGGTCGCGGCCAGGTGAGCCCCGCGGCGCCGCTCGGCCGGTGGATCGCCGGACGGTGCGGCGCCGCGCTCGTGACCCTCGTGGCGCTCTCGGTCGTCGTATTCTGGAGCGCGTCCGCGCTCCCGGGGGACGCATCGGGAGCCCTCGCGGGCAGCGGGGCGACCGCGTCGGAGCGCGACGCCCTCCGCGCGGACCTCGGCCTCGACCGCCCGCTGGCGGAGCGGTACCTGACCTGGGCCGCCGGCGCCCTGCACGGCGACCTCGGCCGATCGCTCGTCTCCGGCCGCGAGATCGCCCCGCTGGTCGCGGAGCGCCTCGCCGACACGCTCACGATCACGGCGCTCGCGGTCGCGGTGATCGCGGTGGCCGCGACCGGCCTCGGCCTCGCGTCGGGCATGCGGGAGGGCCGTGCGGCCGACCGGCTGCTCACCTCCCTCACGGTCGTCGTGATGGCGACCCCGGACTTCCTCGTCGCCGTCGCGCTCCTCGTGCTCCTCACCTCCCTCGTGCCGGTGCTCCCCGCCGTCGCGCTCCTGCCGCTCGGCGACGCCGCGTGGCAGCACCCGGAGGTGCTCGTGCTGCCGGTCGCGACGCTCGCCCTCGCCGGCGCCGGCCCGGCCGCGCGGATGCTGCGGGCGGCCGTCGTCGACGTGATGCGCGCCCCGTTCATCGAGCACGCGCGGCTCAACGGGACCCGCGGCCTCCGCCTCGCGCTCGTGCACGTGCTGCCGAACGCGGCGGCACCGGCGCTGCAGTCGCTCGCGCTGGTGGCCGCCGGGCTGCTCGGCGGCGGGATCGTCGTGGAGACGCTGTTCGGCGTCCCCGGCATCGGCCTGGAGCTCACGCACGCGGTGTCCGCGCGGGACGTGCCGATGGTGCAGGCGGTGGCGATGACGCTCGGGGGCACGGCCCTCGCGATCCTGCTGGTCGGCGACGTCGGCGCGGCCCTCCTCCGGCGCCGCCGGGGTGCCGAGCAGGTGCGCGGGTGAGCCGACCGCGCGCGCGTGGCGGGCCCCGGACGCTCGCCCTCCTCGTCGCCGCGGGCATCGTCGCGGCCGCGCTCCTCGGCCCCCTGCTTCCGCTCGGCTCGCCGGACGAGGTCGTCGGGCGGCCGTTCGCGGGTCCGGACGCCGCGCATCCGCTCGGCACGGAGCTGCTCGGGCGCGACCTGCTCGCGCGCGTGGCGGCGGGCGGGCAGGGTCTCGTGCTCGAGGCCCTCGCCGCGACGGCGATCGCGGGCGCCGTGGGGCTCGCGCTCGGCATCCGCGCCGGGCTGCGTCCGTCCCGCGTGTCCGATGCGGCCGTGCGCGTCGTCGACGCGGTCGCCGCCCTGCCCGCGCTGCTGGTCCTGCTCGTGCTCGCGGCGGGGGCTCCGGGCCAGCCCGCCGCGATCGTCGCCGCCATCGCCCTCGTGAGCGCCCCGTCCTCCGTGCGGGTCATCCGGCAGCAGACCCGCATCGTCGCGGCGGCCGACCACGTCGTCATCGCCCGGGCGCGCGGCGACGGGATCGGCATCAGGCTCCGGCACGACATCCTCCCCGGGATCCGCTCGGTCGCCCTGGCCGACGCGGGCCTCCGCTTCATCGCCGCGCTCCAGCTCGCCGCGGCGGCCGGGTTCCTCGGCGTCGGCGCGAGCGCGCCCGCGGCGGACTGGGGGCGGATGGTCCGGGAGGACGTGGTCGGCATCCGCGCGAACCCGCTCGCCACGCTCGTGCCGGCGGGGCTCCTCGTGGTCGTCGCGCTCGGCGTCACGCTGGCGGTGGACGCGTCGAGCCGGCGCCATGGAGGCGGACGGTGATGCCCGCCATCGAGGTCCGCGGCCTCACGATCCGCGGCGCGGATCTCGCGGACGGCGCGGACGACGCAGACGACGCGACCGCCCCCGGCGCGGCGCTCCTCCACGCGATCGACCTCCGCGTCGCGCCCGGCGAGGTCGTCGGGCTCTCCGGGCCGTCCGGCAGCGGGAAGTCGACCCTCCTGCACGCGCTGCTCGGGCACCTCTCCCCCGGCACCCGGGTCGCCGCGGGCACCGTCCGCGTCCACGGCGTGGATCCCCTCACCCCGGCCGGCCGACGCCTCCTGCGCGGGCGGATCGTGGGGCACGTGCCGCAGGATCCGGCGAGCGCCCTGGACCCCGCGCGCACCGCGCTGCACCACATCCGCCAGGCGGCGCGACGCTCCGCGGGCCGCGCCGCACGCGCGGACCTCGGCCGGCTCGTGCTCGAGGCCGCGCACGACGCGCGCCTCGACCCCGCGCTGCTGCGGCGGCGCGGATCCGAGCTCTCGGGCGGCCAGGCGCAGCGCGTGATCCTCGCGGCGCTCCTGGCCGGTCGGCCCGCGGTGGTCCTCCTCGACGAGCCCACGAGCGCGCTGGACGCCGAGACCGCCGACCTCGTCGCGCGCCACGTCGCGCGCCTCCCGTGGCGGCCGGCCGTGGTCATGGCGAGCCACGATCGCGACGTGCTGGCGCGCACGAGCGGGCGCGTCATCGCCCTGCGCGACGGCTCCCCCGCGCCCGGGGGATCCCGCGACGCCGCGCCGCCTCCACGCGCGCCCGGGACGGCGACGGCGACGGCCGCGTCCCGCACGGCCGCACCGGCCCTCCCCGCCGTTCCCGCACCGGCTCCCGCCCGCCCGACCGCACCCGCGCCCGCTCCCGCTCCCGCCGTCGACGTGTCCGGCCTCCGCATCCGCTTCGGTGACCACCGGGTGGTCGAGGAGGCCTCCCTCCGCATCCCGGCCGACGGGATCCTCGCGATCCGCGGCCGATCCGGATCCGGGAAGACGAGCGTCGGCCGCGCGATCGCCGGCCTCCTCGTGCCGGAGGCGGGCGCGCTCGAGGTGGCCGGCGCCCGCATCCCGTGGCCGGGCGACGACCGCTCCGCGTCCCAGAAGCCGCTCGTGGGGCTGGTGCTCCAGGACTCCCGCGCCGCCCTGCACCCGGGCGAGACGGTGCGGACGACCCTCGCGCGGGCGGGTCGCGCCGCGGTGCGCCAGGGCTCCCCGGCCGTCGATCCCGCCGAGCTGCTCGCGCGCCTCGGGCTGGATCCGCGCCTCCTCGACCGCCGCCCGCACGAGCTGAGCGGCGGTCAGCGCCAGCGCGTCGCGATCGCCCGGGCGCTGGCCGCGGCCCCGGCCGTCCTGGTGTGCGACGAGATCACCGCGTCCCTCGACGCGGCGTCCGAGCGGACGGTGCTCGACGCCCTCGACGAGGCACGTGCCCGCACGGGCGTCGCGATCCTGCTCATCACGCACAGCGCGACCGCGGCCGATCGCGCCGACCGGGTGCTCACCCTCGCCGACGGCCGCCTCGGCTGACGGTCGTCAGTCGCCGTCGGGCGCCGCGCCCGTCGCGGCCGGCAGCTCCGGCCGGTTCGCCCAGGCCGACCAGGATCCCGGGTACAACGCCGCGTCGATCCCCGCGATCGCGAGCGCCGCGATCCCGTGCGCGGCCGTGACGCCCGAGCCGCAGTAGACGCCCACCCGGTCGCCCGGTCGGATCCCGAGGTCCGCGTACCGCGCCCGGAGGGCGTCGGCCGGCAGGAAGGCGCCGTCCGCGGCGAGGTTCCCCGCGGTCGGCGCGCTCACGGCGCCGGGGATGTGGCCGGCGCGCGGATCCACGGGCTCCACCTCGCCGCGGTACCGCTCCCCCGCGCGGGCGTCGAGGAGCGTCCCCGAGCGCGCGACGTCCGCGGCGGCGGCCTCGTCGAGGGTCGGCAGCGCACCCCGGCTGAGCGTCACGTCGCCGGGCGCGGGCACGGTCGATCCCGTCTCCAGCGGCAGGCCGGCCGCGACCCAGGCGGGCAGCGCGCCGTCGAGGATCCGCACGTCCTCGATGCCCGCGTCGCGCAGCAGCCACCACGCGCGCGCGGCCGCGGTGTTGCCGCCGCCATCGTGCACGACGACGACGTCGCCCTCCCGGATCCCCCAGCCGCGCGCCGCCCGCTCGAGGTCGGCGGTCGCGGGCAGCGGGTGCCGACCCTCCTCGGGCGCACCGTGCCCGGCGAGCTCCGTGTCGAGGTCGGCGTACACGGCGCCCGGGATGTGCCCGGCCTCGTGCAGCGGCCGTCCGGGAGGGCCGCCGAGGGACCAGCGCACGTCGATCACGCGCACGTCGTCGCGGGTCCGGAGGGCGTGGTCGAGCGCGGCGGGGGCGATGAGGATCTCCATCTCCCCATGCTCGCAGCGCGATGCGGGATCAGACGAGCGGCTTCTCGAAGCACACCGAGTTCGTGACCGGGATGTACGGCGGGTACACGTCGATGGGCAGCCACCCCGCGGTCGCGTAGAGCTGGATCGCGTCCGGCTGCCGGTCGCCCGTCTGCAGGATCAGCCGACGCGCGCCGCGCTCCCGCGCCACGCGCTCCAGCTCCGCCATGAGCACCCGCGAGAGCCCGGTGCCGCGGTGCGCCGGATCCACGACCACCTTCTTGAGCTCCAGCTCGTCGCCGAGGTGCCGGATGACCCCGTGCGCGGCGGCCTCCCGGTCGTCGCCGTCGAGGACGAGCAGCACGATCGCCTCCACGTCGGCCGGGTCGAACGCGAACGCCACGGCGGCCTTCGCGGGCCAGTCGGGGTCGTCGGCGTGACGCCCCTCGTACCGCACGTCCATCTCGGCCTCCATGGCCGCGCGGATCCGCGCGCCGCGCGGGTCGTCCCAGCCGACCACCTCGGTGCGGTACACCCGCCCGTCGCGCGCGACGTGCCGGCCGCCGGTCTGCTCCTCGGTCATGCTGCCTCTCCCTGTCCGTCCCGGCCGGATGCCGGCGCGGGCATGACGACGCCCGCACCGGCATCCTCGTCGGATGCGCGGCGCGGGCGGCGTCGGTGGTGCGGTTCCGCGGTCTCCCGCGGGGCTGGTCGGTGCTACTTGGCGCCGACGGTGGCCGACGCGTTCGACTCGTACGACGTGTTGGTCGACTCGAAGAAGTTGACGAGCTGCAGCGTGTCGTTCGCCGTCGCCATCCACTTCGCCGGGTTGGAGACCTTGTACTCGGCCTCGAAGCCGAGCTCCTCCAGGCGGCGGTCGGCCAGGTACTTCACGTACTGGTTGATGTAGTTCGCGTTGAGGCCGAGGATGCCGTTCGGCAGGAGGTCG